>Ga0214921_10006139_pt1 | contig 16624 bp, 16 predicted proteins | sample LL1505_MetaG_FD_177992 | JGI IMG/M metagenome (GOLD analysis project Ga0214921, IMG submission 177992) | Freshwater microbial communities from Lake Lanier, Atlanta, Georgia, United States - LL-1505 | ecosystem: Environmental > Aquatic > Freshwater > Lake | place: USA: Georgia | collected...
CTGGCTTCGCCAATGGTTTTATTTTCTGCAAACTCCTTTTAAAAGCGCTTTTTTACGGATTTCTACTCTAAACGTCCTAATGTCCAATTTCAAGGATTTCTCCTCCAAACGTCCTAATGTCCAAACGTCCTAATGTCCAATTTCAAGTATTTCTCCTCTAAACGTCCTAATGTCCAATTTCAAGGATTTCTCCTCTAAACGTCCTAATGTCCAAACGTCCTAATGTCCAATTTCAAGGATTTCTCCTCTAAACGTCCTAATGTCCTAACGTCCTAATGTCCAAAAGTCCAAAAGTCCAAAAGTCCAAACGTCCTAATGTCCAATTTCAAGGATTTCTCCTCCTACGTCGGAGAGAACCTTTGGGTCCGTGGACTTTCAAACCCACCTTACCCTGGCTTCGCCATCGTTTTATTTTCTGCAAGCTCCCTGTAAAAGCGCGCTTTTACGTCGCTTTTCAAAATAAAACCCCCTGCCTAGGCAGAGGGTAAGGTGGGTTTGGTCGGGATGACAGGATTCGAACCTGCGACCACACGCCCCCCAGACGTGTACGCTACCGGACTGCGCTACATCCCGTGGTCACAAAAGTAAGGATTTCTGTAGGATTGCAAAAAAGTGGAATTTATCCTGTAACATTCCGTCAGCAAATACATTTAGCAGGCATGAAACCAAGCTTGTTAACCTTACTTCTTGCACTGTTTGTTCGGATTAATGCCCAACAAAAAATCGATTTAGTTGAAATTAATGACACCTATTGGTCCACCACCAATTTGCATGTAACTAAGTTTAATAACGGCGATGAAATTCGCAACGCGCGTACTCGTGAAGCGTGGATTGAATGCCTACAAAATGGCGAACCCGCTTATTGCGCCTATAAAAACGATACTTCATTGGCGCGCAAATACGGACTAATCTATAATTGGTTTGCGATTGCGGATCCAAGAGGTTTAGCCCCCGATAAAAGTCGAGTGGCTAACAACGAGGATTACAGTAAACTGTACAGTTATATTAACGCAGGAATATCCAATTACCCGGGTAAGGGTTTGGTGGGATTGAGATTGCGTGATTCTTTGGGATGGGGTGTTGGGCACCCCGGAGAAAACTATTTTGATTTTGGGTTACAACCCGGAGGTTACCGCAACGAAAATGGAGAATTTGCAGGTATTGGGATGGAAACAGCGCTATGGGTACGGGATACCAATTCCTACGAAGTGGTCACCCTGGGTAACGCTTATTCTTCACCTTATGCCTTAATTCATGGGCAAAATCCGGACATTCTATTTTTAGGCGATGGCAAAAGAACAGGCTGCTATGTGCGCATCGTCTTAGGAGATGAACCCCCCAGCCGATTCAAACATCGCCCAGTTCCAAAAAAGGAAGAGGAGTCCGAGATAAAAACTGCTGGAAAAAATAAAAAAAAGAAGGGTGGTTAAAATTTCAGAATCACCTAAATTTGCGTATGCGTATTTTATTTTCGATTCTTCCCGCAACTATCTTGGTTTTTTGTTTCAGTTGTTCGGATTCAAATGAACAAAAGCCTTCGCCACAAGCTACTCAACAGGAATCTATCCATAACACACCGTCAACACCGCCGTTTCATGCAGGATTGAGCGTCAGAAAACAGGTGTTCAGTGCCGAAAATTGCGATGTCCCGCGAACCGATGAAATGGAATACATAGAGGATTGGTGCAGTAAAAGAACTGTAGAATTGCTAACCGTTTCCCTTGCAGATGCCTCAGTAGCACAAAAAATTAACCGAGTTATTACTCAAAAAATCACCGGAAACGCAGCTGGAATTCCCGCGTTAAAAGCCTTTGTTGACAAAGTAAAAGATCAAAATCCAGCAAATCTTGAAGAAAATTTATTCCAAGAATCAATTACCTGTGAAGTTCGTGATACGGGTCAGGTGTTTTTGAGTTTTGGGATTACCTCAGATTATTATGCCCTTGGGGCAGCCCATGGTTCCTATACGGTTCAAGTATTGAATTTTGATTTACGTGATGGAAACATCATCACCCTTAACCAATTATTCTACCCTAATAACATGGTTAAATTAACCCAATTTGTCAAACGTAAATTTATGCAACAAAACGAAGGGGAAGATTGGTGGTTTACCTCGGGAGATCAGCCCTTCCAGTTAGCCGAAGTATTTGCTTTGGAGCCCAAAGGACTGAGGTTTATTTACCAACAGTACGAAGTCGGCCCATACGCTGTTGGATTACCCGAAGTTTTTTTAACCAAAGAAGAACTCCAAGCTTGGATGAAACCCAACGATTATTGGAAGTTTTAATGTACCTGGTTTAATAACTGCTGCTTGCCCCTCCTATACTTTCAATAGGATGCCAGGTGGTTTTTACTTCTTGTAAATCCGTTATGAAATTCAATCCTTGTTCTTCCGTATTTGTATAAACCATATTCCGTTTTAGGTTTTCAACGCACGATAAGGCCAGGGGCTTTTCCAGTTCGCCCAAGGAAGAAGACACCAAAGCGTTCACATCCATGTGCGATGCTAAGGTCGGTGCAAGTTCCGATACCTTTCCCGTCAGGATGTTGACCACGCCTCCCGGTACATCCGAAGAATGAAGCACCTCGGCAAAGGTGATGGAACATAAGGGAAGGTTTTCAGAAGATACCACCACCGCCGTATTTCCTCCGCAAATTGCAGGAATCACAAGGCTTACCAAGCCCAATAGGGCAGAATCTTGGGGGGCAATTATGCCAACGACTCCCATGGGTTCCAAGGCCGAAAAATTAAAATGCGACGAACTAACCGGATTCACGCTGCTGGCAATTTGCTGGTATTTATCCGCCCAACCGGCATAATACACTATGCGGTCTAGGGTATGTTGAACTTCCTTTTCTGCTTTCGCTTTGGAACTTCCTTGCTTGATGAGCTCTTCTACAAATTGACCCTTTCTACCTTCAAGCATTTCGGCAATACGGTAAAGAATCTGACCACGGTTAAACGCTGTTTTTTCCGACCATCCACCAAGGGCTTTTCGGGCAGCTACCACTGCATTACGCACGTCCTTTCGAGAGCATAAACACATATTTGCTAAGGTGTTTCCCTGAGGGTCCACAACGGGATAATACCTTCCGGATTCCGTTCTTGGAAAAGCTCCATCGAGGTATATTTTGTAGGTTTTTAATATTTCCATTACTTCTAGCTATTTAAGGTATGCTCCTAATCCATGAAGGCCTCCCTCTCGACCAAATCCGCTCTCTTTATAGCCACCGAAAGGGGAGGTGGGATCAAATTTATTGTAGGTGTTTGCCCAAACGACGCCGGCCTTCAATTTTGTAGTTAAATTAAAAATTCGGGAGCCTTTATCCGTCCAAACTCCAGCGGCTAAGCCGAAAGGCGTATTGTTGGCTTTTTGAATCACTTCATCGATCATACGAAACGTTTGAATGGTCAGTACCGGACCAAAGATCTCTTCCTGGGTGATTCGGTGCGATTGTGAAACTTCCGTAAACAACGTAGGACGACAAAAATATCCCTTCGATGGAATTTCGCATGCACTCTGGTAAATGGCTGCGCCCTCCTCTTTTCCCAGTCGAATGTATTTTTCGATGGTTTCCAGTTGCTCCTTCGAATTAATGGCGCCAATGTCGGTATTCTTGTCCAGGGGATTTCCCACGTACAAACTCTCCATGCGCGCTTTGAGTTTTTTGATGACTAAATCAGCCACATTTTCCTGAACAAAGAGCCGCGAACCTGCACAGCATACGTGCCCTTGATTGAAGAAAATTCCATTGACTATTCCCTCTACTGCTTGATCGATCGGGGCATCGTCGAATATAATGTTCGCTGATTTACCGCCGAGTTCCAAGGTGGATTTCTTGTTGGTGCCTGCAATCGCGCGTTGTATGATCTTGCCTACGTTCGTTGAGCCCGTAAAGGCAATTTTATCGATGTCGGGATGGTTCACGATAGCCGCCCCTGTATCACCGTGGCCAGTTACGATGTTCACTACACCTGGAGGCAAGCCCGAATCCTTGATGATTTCTGCCAATTTCAAGGCCGTTAAGGAGGTAGTTTCGGCAGGCTTCAAAACGACAGTATTTCCTGCGGCCAAGGCGGGAGCAATCTTCCATGCGGCCATTAACAAAGGAAAATTCCAGGGAATAATTTGCCCGGCAACACCCAGCGCCTCGGGTTTTTTGTGAGGCATGGCATAGGCTAACTTATCGGCCCAACCAGCATAGTAGAAAAAATGATTGCACGCCAAAGGTACATCCACATCCCGGGACTCTCGAATGGGCTTCCCGCAATCCATAGATTCAATAACCGCGAATTCACGCGCCCGCTCCTGCATCATCCGAGCGATGCGGTAAATGTATTTTCCCCGCTCAGCGCCTGAAAGTTTCGACCAAACCGTTTCATATGCCTTTCGTGCGGCTTTCACCGCGTTATCAACATCGGCTTCGTTGGCCCAAGCGATTTCAGCCAACACTTCCTCCGTGGCTGGATTGGTGCTGGAAAAGTACTTTTTGGAACTTGGAGCAACCCATTCATTATTAATAAAAAGACCATACTGTTGCTTCAAGCGAATATGGTTGGTGCTTTCCAAGGAAGGAGAATAGTTCCATTCAAGGGTATCGGTAGGTTTAGCCATAATTAATCAATTGAAAAATAATCCGAGGATTGGTAGTGTCCCGTTTCGGTTTTAAGCAGCTGTAGGAGGACATCGTTGGCAAGACTGCTCGCACCAAAACGAAACCATTCGTTCGTTAACCAAGCATTTCCCAACACCTCTTTTACCATAACTAGATTGTGCAAGGCGAGTTTCGAGGTAGAAATTCCGCCAGCGGGCTTCATGCCTACCATAATTCCGGTTTTGTCGAAATAATCCTTAATCGCTAAAAGCATCGTAAAGGTAACCTGAAGGGTAGCAGCAGGTTGTATTTTTCCGGTTGAGGTTTTTATAAAGTCCGCTCCCGCGTGCATGGCAATATCACTGGCTGTGCGTACATTATCGAGGGTGCTTAATTCCCCGGTTTCGAGAATTACCTTAAGCCGCGCCTTTCCACAGGCTTCTTTTACTGCGGCAATTTCGTCAAAAACATAGGCGTATTCACCTGCGAGAAATTTCCCGCGCGAAATTACCATATCGATTTCATCCGCCCCTTCTTGCACAGCAAATTGGGTGTCCGAAATTTTGATGTCTCGTGTGGATTGTCCGGAAGGAAAAGCGGTGGATACGGAGGCAATTTTTACGGAGGAATTACCCAAGGCTTTTTTCGCTACACCCACCATGGACGGATAAACGCACACGGCAGCCACTGTGGGTAAGCCCGGATAAGCATCATGCAGGTGCTGCGCTTTGTAACACATTTGCTGTACTTTTCCCGGGGTGTCCTTTCCTTCTAAGGTGGTAAGGTCGATCATGTTGAGGACCATTTTCAACCCTTGAAGTTTGGATTCGTTTTTAATGCTTCGAGTCTGGAATCGGGCGACACGTTCCTCAACCCCCACCTTATCGACGGTGATTTTGGATAGCATGGAATGGGGTTCGAACACTTTTGACATTGCTTTGACCGTTTAATTTCCGTTCAAAGGTAATAAACTCCACCAATTAATAAGGATTACTAAACTTCTTCGTCCTCTTCCTCTCCGTCTTCGTCGGGTTTGTCGTATTCGTCCTCTTCCTCATCATCCATCTCATCGTCGTCGTTAATGTCGGGAACTTTGTCGAAATCGTCGTCGATTTCATCCTCATCCTCCTCCGCAATGGGTTTCGTTTTTTGAGGGGCCTTGGTAATTTTCACGAGGTAAATCACCTCGTCCGTTTCCCAAATGAGAGCGTCAAGCACTTCACCCGTCGGGGTTTTTACGGTCGATAAATGATTGATATACCCATCGGGGAAATCGCGAAGGATTTGTTTTTTTTGTTCGATGGTAAGCTTGTCGTAACTGATGATCGATCTGCGTTTGGACATAAATGGTATTATTGAACGTGGCAAATTTAATTTTTTTGAATAATCACAAAACATTTTACCCTCAAATTTTTATTCCTAATTAAATAGAAGTTTCAAGTAACCTCAATTCGCTTACTTTTGTTCTATGGCAAAAGCAAAAAGCGCTTTTTTCTGTCAATCCTGCGGATATGAATCTTCAAAATGGATTGGAAAATGTGTCTCATGTGGCGAATGGAACACGATGGTGGAAGAAACGGTGAGTCGAACCACGAATAAAGCACAACCCTTTGCGCGTCAAAGCACCGAGAACACCCCCATACTCCTCAACGATATTGAAGAAAGTGGCAACACCCGTATTCTTCTAAAGGACCAAGAGCTAAATCGCGTGCTTGGAGGAGGACTTGTTTTGGGAGAGATCATCTTAATTGGTGGCGACCCGGGAATTGGAAAATCCACGTTGCTTCTGCAGATGGCAATCCATGAAGCGCTCAAGGTATTGTATGTTTCCGGGGAAGAAAGCGAACAGCAAATTAAAATGCGTGCCGAAAGGCTTGGCATTCATAATCCAAATTGCAGTTTACTCATTGAAACCGATGTAACTCAAATCATCCACCATGCGCTCAAACTTACGCCACAGGTATTAATTATCGACTCAATCCAAACGCTTTTTTACCCTGAAATTGAAAGTGCCCCAGGGAGTGTTAGCCAAGTGCGGGAATGCACCGCATTGTTATTGAGGTACGCCAAAGAATCCCAGGTTCCGGTCTTTTTAATCGGGCACATTACCAAGGAAGGGAGCATAGCGGGCCCGAAGGTACTCGAACACATGGTGGACGCGGTCTTACAATTCGAAGGGGATCGGAACCATTTTTACCGCTTATTGAGAACCGTTAAAAACCGCTTTGGCTCGACCAATGAACTCGGTATTTACGAGATGCAAGGTTCGGGGTTGAGAATGGTAGAGAATCCTTCGGAAATTCTGATCACCAACACCGACGCTAGTTTGAGCGGCTCATGCATAGCGACAACCATGGAAGGGCTACGTCCCTTGCAAGTGGAAGTTCAGGCGCTAGTCAGTACGGCGGCCTATGGAACGCCGCAGCGCTCATCGAACGGTTTTGATGCCAAACGCCTGAATATGTTACTGGCGGTTTTGGAAAAACGTTGCGGTTTTCGTTTGGCCACCAAGGATGTGTTTCTGAACATTGCCGGGGGAATCAAAGTAGATGACCCCGCGGTAGATTTGGCGGTAATCATGGCGATTCTTTCTTCCAATGCGGATATGGCCATCAGCCGAGCGTTTACCTTCGCTGCTGAAGTGGGTTTGTCAGGCGAAATACGACCTGTCAATCGAATTGAAACGCGGATTTTAGAGGCCCAGAAATTGGGGTACACCCACGTTTTTATTTCTGAATACAACAAAGGGGTGAAAACCGAAACCTATTCGATCAAGGTGATGTCTTGCCGAAAGCTGGAAGACGTAGTAAAAAATGTATTTGGTTAAACTAATCGATTGAACCATGCCGAAACTCTGCATTGTGCCTACCCCCATTGGAAATCTCGAAGATATTACCCTTCGAGCCATTCGAATGCTTAAACAAAGTGAAGTTATTTTCGCCGAAGACACGCGGGTTACTCGGGTTTTGTTGAGCCACCTCGATATCCATAAACGTTTGGTTTCATTTCATACCAACAACGAACATGCGCAATTAGAAGAAGCGATTCGTTTGATTCAGGCTCATACGCTCGTGGCCTTGGTTTCTGATGCGGGTACTCCCGGTATTTCGGATCCCGGATTTTTATTGGTTCGGGCATGCATCGAAAATCAAATCGAAGTGGAGTGTTTGCCCGGCCCAACGGCTTTCGTTCCTGCCTTGGTAGTGTCCGGTTTGTCGGGAGATCGATTCTTTTTTGAGGGCTTTCTTCCCCATAAGAAAGGGCGGCAGTCGCGTTTAGAATACCTGGCCACCCTCGAACATACCGTAATTTTGTACGAATCCCCCTACAGGCTCAATAAAACCTTGCAGCAAATTGTTCAGTTCATGGGACCTTCGCGCCGCATTTCTGTTTCCAAAGAAATTTCGAAAATCTACGAACTCCATTTTCGCGGTACAGCGGAAGAAGCGGTTGCCTTTTTTTCAAACCTTGCAGTCAAGGGAGAATTCGTAGTGGTGGTTGGTAAGGAAAAATCCTCCTTGCCGTCGTTGGATAATGCCTAACTTTAGCACAATGTATTTTAAGGATTTAGTAGGGCAGAAAGATTTGATTGGCGAATCGCTCAAGGAGCTTGTTTCGGGCAAAATTCCGCACGCGAAATTGTTCATTGGTTCGCCGGGATATGGGACGTTGGCTTTGGCACTCGCTTATTCGCAATACCTATTGTGCGAATCCCCAGGCAGCGAAGATGCGTGCGGTTCATGCAGTTCGTGCGGTCAATTAAGTCAACTACAACACCCGGATGTACATTTCGTCTTTCCTGTGGTTCAGGCAATATCAAAAACCTCCGATGGTTTATTAAATGTGTGGCGAGATGCGGTAAAAAAATCCCCGTATTTTTCGCTGTTTGATTGGTTAAAAAGCATCGACGATAAAGAACGTCACCCAATTATTGGGGTTGAAGAGAGTAAAGAAATCATCCGTAAAATCAGCCTTAAGTCCTTTCAAGGAGGCTACAAGGTGATGATAATGTACGGTGCCGAACAAATGAATACCGATTGTTCGAATAAATTGCTTAAACTTTTGGAAGAACCTCCTGAAAAAACCGTTTTTATTTTGCTCGTGGAACAGCAGCAGGCAATTTTACCCACGATCCAATCCCGAACGCAGTCCCTGGTTTTCCCGCGTCTACATTCGTTGGAAATTGCGTCGTATTTGGAAAAGGTTCATGGTTTGGACCAATCAACCGCGGATAATCTGGCTACGTTTTCCGAAGGGGATCTTTGCAACGCCTTGAATCTGCTCGAATCCGGAGAGATGATGGAAACGTTTCGCCAAGATTTTATGCAATTGATGCGGAGCAGTTACAAGAAAAACGTGAATGAAATGATGAATTGGGCGGACCACATGGCCAATTTAACCAAAGAACGACAAAAGTTATTCGTTGTATACGCATTGCATATGCTTCGACAATGCACGTTGATGAATTATTTAGGCAAGGAGCACGTTCGTTTAACCCAAGCGGAATTGGTCTTCGCGGAGAAATTCTCCCCATTCATCACCGGAAATAACATCCGACAATTTTCGGAGTCGATGGACGAGGCTTTCCGTAATTTGGAGCGAAACGCGAGTGCAAAAATGCTCTTTACCGAGATGAGTTTTCAAGTGATGCGTTACATTCATCGCGCTTAAATCACTATTTTTACAAAAATTAAACGAGACGAAATGGGTTGTGCATCATGCGGTACGGGGGGTTCGCCAAGAGGTTGTAAGAACAACGGTTTATGCAGCAGTGGGGAATGCGATAAATTGGAAGTACGCGATTGGCTTTCCAATTTGGCCTTACCTGAAAATCAAAAGACCTACGAAATCGTTGAGGTTCGCTTCAAAAATGCCCGTAAGACCTTTTATCGAAATACCAACCACTTTGGCCTACAAACCGGTGATTTAGTGGTGGTTGAAGCTACCTCAGGCTATGATATTGGCATTGTTTCGGTGACTGGGGAACTTGCTCGCATTCAGGTTCGAAGAAAGGCTCCCACCTTTAAACATGCCGAGGCGCGCAAAATTTTACGCATCGCTAACCAAGACGAAATTAATCAATGGATCGAAGCGCGATCGCGAGAAAAAGAGCTAATGTTTAAGTCGCGCACCTTGGCGGTAAAGTTGAAGCTTGAAATGAAGATTTCGGATGTAGAATATCAAGCAGATATGTCGCGAGCTACGTTTTATTACACTGCAGAAGGGAGAATTGACTTTAGGCAATTGATTAAAGACATGGCCGATGAATTTAAAGTGCGGGTGGAAATGCGCCAGATCGGTTCAAGGCAAGAGGCCTCGAGGTTGGGAGGAATTGGCGTTTGTGGTCGGGAGCTTTGCTGCTCCACGTGGCTTACAGACTTTCGTTCCGTTTCTACAAGTGCCGCACGTTATCAGCAATTGTCCATTAATACCCAAAAATTAGCGGGACAATGCGGAAAATTGAAATGTTGCTTAAACTATGAACTCGACATGTACACCGAGTCACTGAAGGGTTTTCCAAAAACGGAACTGAAGTTAAAAACGGAAAAAGGCGAGGCTTACCATGTGAAAACCGACGTGTTCAAACGCATGATGTGGTATGCTTATCCCGGTGAAGGAGCCTTGATCGTGCTTACCCCCGAACAGGTGAAAACCGTACAGGATAAAAATAAAAATGGCACTATTCCGAAAGATTTGAAAGCTTATCAAACGGAAGAAGAGAAACCGGTAGAAATAGGATTCGACAATGTCGTGGGGCAGGACAATATTGGTCGTTTTGCAAGCAAAAACAAAAAGAAAAAGAAGAAAAAACCCAAACAAAAACCGGAAGCTTCAACGAATGAATAAGGTTTGTTTTTTCGTATATTGGGCTTGTTCGCTGTTTGTTTTGAGCTCCTGTTCCTCGAATGTCCGCTATGCTGAGGCTAAGTCGGTCGCTAACCAGCAATGGAAACAAGGGGATAAAATAATATTCAAGGTTCCAATCGAGGATACTTCTCGTATTTATGACGTGATTTTGACCGTGCGAACCACGGCAGACTATCCATACAGCAACTTGTGGATGTATCTGACGGTCGACGGCCCGCTGGGTAAATCGCAGCGTTTTCCCATGCAGATTGTTACCGCGGATCCACAGGGAAAATGGATGGGCGATAAAAGCGGTTCAACGGTTGCGTTCTCCAAGGTGATTACCCATGACCGTTTCCCCAAAAAAGGGAAGTATAAATTCATCTTTGAGCAGGCTGCTACCGAAAAAGTGCTGCCTGAAGTGATGGACTTAACGGTTGAATTGTATACAAAAAAACCGTAGCTATGGAGTATCCTCCGTTATCTTTGGATCAGTTAATAGCTCTGGAAAAGGAACTGATTGAATTTTTGGTTATTCATGGAATAGACGGAGACACTTGGAAGGAGTTGAATGCCGAAGCACCTCAGAAGGCAGAGGAGTTAGTGAAGCTCTTTGGTAAAACCGTATGGGATAAAATTGCCGACGAAACTACCACCTTGAAAAGAGTTCTTGAAAACGAACAGATATTGGTTAAAATCGACGGAACAGAAGGACTTATGCTGCACGTTTGGCATCAAGATGGAAAAATACAGGTGCATCGAGGGGTTAAAAAAATGTCACAAAATCATCGTCAAGAAGTACTCGAGTTGTTTAATCAAGGGTTTGAGCGTGCCTCGCATGTGGAATTTACCGAAGCCCTCAAAAACTATTTACCGTCAAATGCTGTTTAACTTTTAAATTGTTTATCATGAAGTATATTCTTTCCTCCGTTTTCGCTTGGAGTATAGTAGTTATCCATTCCCAAATTACCGCTCCGAAGGCGAGTCCAGCCTGCCGCTTGGAACAACGGGTCGGACTAACGGATGTGGTGATTACCTATTCAAGACCTGCCGTCAATGAACGCGTGATTTTTGGCGACCTCGTACCCTTCGATGCCTATTGGCGCTTGGGGGCCAACGAAAGCACCAAATTAACCTGCTCCGATATGTTGATTTTTGGAAAAGATACGCTGAAAGCTGGGACCTACGCCGTTTATGCCAAACCGGGAATGAACGAATGGAGCCTTGCGTTTTATACCGAATACGGGAATTGGGGTATGCCTGAGAAATGGGACGACACCAAAGTGGCGTTTACCCTTAAAGCACCCGTAAACAAGAAAAATGACCTGATCGAGAACCTCACCATAGATATCAATAATATGGACTACAACGGAGGCGAACTGCACATTTCTTGGGAGAAAACCCACGTAAAATTCCCTTTTCAAGTCGTGGTGAAAGAAAAAGTGTTGGCTTCCATTAAAAAAGTATTGGCAGGTCCTACCGCTAGCGACTACCACACAGCGGCGAAGTACTACCTCGATGAAAAAATCGACGATAAACAAGCCTTGGAATGGGTGGAAAAGGCGGTATTGATGCGACCAGAAGCTTATTGGATGCTGCGTACCAAATCCGTGATTTTGGCATCTATGGGCAAATATCCGGAAGCAATTAAGGCCGCGGAGCAATGCATCAAACTCGCAGAGGCCGATGGTGATAACGCATATGTAACTCAGAGCAAAAATTCCATCAACGAATGGAAAAAGAAAAAATAAAGAATGTCTAAAATCAAGGCATTCTTGTTGCTCCACGGGATTGTTTTTCTTTGGGGATTTACAGGAATCTTAGGCAAGCTTTTACCTCAAGAAGCCATAATCATTGTATGGTATCGTGTAGTTATCGCCTCGTTAACCTTGGCCCTGTTTCTTCGAATAAAAAAGACTTCCTTCCAACTCCAAAAACATCAAATACTGCCTGTAGTAGCGGTGGGGACCGTGGTGGCCCTGCATTGGATTACTTTCTATTATGCTATCCAAAAATCTACCGCATCGCTTGGTATTTTGTGCCTTTCCACCACCACGATGCATGTGGTGTGGCTCGAACCCCTGTTGCTCAAAACGCCTTTTCATGGGCGCAAATTGGTGTTTAGCCTTCTCGTAGTGCTTGGCGTTGCCTTCATTGCACGCGATTTTAAAGGACAACTCCTAGTAGCCTTACAATTAGGGTTGTTCAGTGCCCTTTTGGCTGGGGTGTTTTCCGTGAGCAATGCCAAATTATCCCAAACGATCCCTTCAACCTTGTTGTCCTTTTATGAATTAGCTACCGGTGGAATCATCGTTAGTCTTGTTTTACTAGTAAGCAACAAGCCCTTACAAGCCTTTGCACTAAGCCTCACCGATGGGCTGTGGTTGCTGTTTTTAGGCATCGGGTGCACCTCCTTTGCTTTTGTTGCTGCCATTTATTTGGTAAAGCTGTTGGGAGCTTATACCGTTTCATTGACCATCAACCTCGAACCTGTGTACACGATTTGCTTAGCGGCAATCCTCCTTGGAGAACACCAAATTTTGTCGCTTGAGTTTTATGTGGGGGCAGCGGTCATTGTTGCGGTGCTTTTGCTGAATGCGTGGTGGAATAGAGAACCCAAAAAACGAATTGCTTAAATTTGCTTGAAAGGATGACAAGTAGACTTCTTTGTTTGGCCTTGATGATGATACACCTGGTTGGGGTTGCGCAAGTGCGTGGTTTGGTGCGCGGCATTCGTTCACAAGACACGGTAACGTTGAATGGTGCAAAAGTGAAATTGTTGCGTGCTAGGTCAGCGACCTTTACCGATGCCAATGGGAAATTTGAATTATTTCTTGGAAAGAAAACCCCAGATACACTGGTGGTGTTGGCCGTTGGATATCTACCTGACACGGTTGTGCTTACGCAAGAAGATCGTTTTACTGCGCTTTCGTTGATGTTGTTCAGTGATTTGCTCAAGCCGGAGGTCATTGTCGAACGCAAAGCCAAAAACGGGATTGTTAAGTTGAGTATTGTTCAAATGGAACGTATTTCCTCCAATGAATTGCGCCGCGCAGCCTGCTGTAACTTGTCGGAATCGTTTGAAACCAATGCTTCCGTTGATGTCAATTTAACAGATGCTGTATCGGGGGCACGAAAAATACAGTTGCTCGGACTGGATGGGGTTTATACCCAATTTCAATTGGACAATGTGCCCTTCTTGCGGGGTTTGGAAACCGCTTTCGGCATGAACACTTTCTCAGGAATTTGGCTCGAAGGTATTCAAATTTCAAAAGGAACAGGATCGGTAGTGAATGGGCATGAATCCATGGCTGGACTCATCAATTTAAGCGTAAAACATCCGTTTGAATCGGAACGATTCTTAGTAAATGTATACGGAAATCGCTTCGGTCGTGGAGAAATGAATGCAATTCTGAGTCAAAAATTCAATAAGCGATGGGCCTCAGCATTACTCTTGAACGGTGCATTAAATCAAACTGTTATTGATGAGAACCGTGACGGATTTCTTGATTTACCACAATTTAAAAATGTTTCTGCACTTAATAAATGGCAGTTTAATGGTGAAAGAATGGAGGCCCAGTTTTCGGTATATGGGTATTACGATGACCGCTTTGCCGGACAATCTCCCTTTTCACCCGCTTTATATCCATTTCACATGGCACTTACTAACCAACACCTTGAAGCCACTGCGAAAACAGGTTTTTTTGGCTCCCATCATGGGGAATCGTTGGGAATCATTAATCATGTTAAAGTGCATCGAACTGTTGGATATTTTGGGGGAAACGCCATAGGAGGTCAGCGCATATCAAGCGGCGAAGAGAAACGGTATTATCTTTCGATTAATTATGATCGATCAAGTACCGATGGGAAACATACCCTGAAAAGTGGCGTATCAACCACTTTATTGGATATTACACAACAGGCAGATTTTCATATCCTTCAACGAAAGGAAATGACCATTGGCCCCTTCGTAGAATACGCTTTGTTGTTAAACCGATTTTCGTTACAATCCGGACTTCGTTTAGATTACCATTCACTGTTCGGTTGGTTTTTTGTGCCGCGGATTCACGCAAAATATGCACTCACACCAAAAACCGATTTACGGATTACTGCTGGAAAAGGATGGAGGGTTCCGAATTTTCTAATTGAGAATAATTCCCTCATGGCAAGCAATAAGAACTGGGTATTGCCTACCCAAGGCGTGCTTCCAGAAATTTCTTGGAATGTCGGTGGATCAGTTGTAACGGAATTTCAAATGTTTAAACGAAAAGCGACCCTAACTTTTGATGGGTACTATACATGGTTTGAACGGCAATTAAATATAGACCGGGATGTTTCTCAAGCGGCAATTGTTTTTTCATATATCGAAAATCAATCGAAGGCGCTCGCCTGCCAAGCAGAACTTGATTGGGTACTTTCGAAACAGTTTAGTTTGAGAGGGGCCTACAAATTTTTGAGTGTGCGATCCATTTATGATGGAACCATGCAGCAGCAGACGATGATTCCAATGCATCGCTTACTCATTACTACCTCGTGGTCCTCAAAAAATAAGCGATGGCAAGCAGACCTTACCACGAACATTGTAGGACCTATGCGCATGCCACACAGCCTTTCTATCGATAAAATGGCATATTCTCCCTGGTATCCCTACGTGTTTGGTCAAGTATCACATCAATGGAAACAAATTAAAGCGTATATTGGTCTTGAAAATATACTCAATACAAAACAACCTAATCCTATCATTTCATCGCAGGATCCGCAAAATCCAAGTTTCGATGCTACGATGGTTTGGGGGCCAATAACGGGAATTAATATATATGGTGGCATATCCTACATTTTAAAACATAAAAATTATGAAAAATAGCATCTTGATAGCCTTTTTTTTTATGGTGAGCCTAACGTTTGGACAGAAAAAACAAACAAAGGACACCGCTTACATTATTACCTCTGCAAAATGCGGGGATTGTATAGATCGGATCGAAAGCGCCTTGAATTTTCAAAGGGGGGTGAAATATGCGGAGTTAAATTTAGAGTCGAAAGTAGCCACCTGTATTTTCAAACCGGCCAAAGTTTCCATTGAAAAATTACGAACGGCCATAGCCGCTGCGGGTTATGACGCTGATGCCGTCAAAGCTGACCCAAAGGCGCAAGAACAACTCCCTAAGTGTTGCCAGCCCAACGGTCATTAAGTTATGAACGATTTGGCCTATTAATCAACAAAGCACGAGGGTAAGGCTTCTCTTTCCGTAATTTCGCGCTGTCATGAGCGATGCGATTAAACACGAATGCGGCATAGCCTTGCTGCGCCTTAAAAAAGACCTCAGCTTTTATTTGGATAAATACGGCACGGCGTTTTACGGATTGCATAAAATGCAATTGCTCATGGAAAAGCAACACAACCGCGGGCAAGATGGCGCAGGTTTAGCCAACATCAAGTTAAATGTCGCACCCGGAGAGCGCTATATCAGCAGGGCACGATCGATTGATGCTAACCCAATCCAAGAGATGTTCGAACAAGTTTTTAAACCCTTTCAAGAACTCTCGCTCAAAACTCCAGAACGATTAACCCAGGTCGATTTTCTGAAACAACACATGGCTTTCACCGGTGAAGTGTTTTTAGGGCATTTACGGTATGGAACCTTCGGCAAAAACGCCTTGGATAACTGCCACCCTTTTTTGCGCCAAAACAATTGGATGACGAAGAATTTGGTTTTGGCAGGGAATTTTAACCTCACCAATGTGGAGGAATTATTTGATTCCTTGGTGTCTATTGGGCAGCACCCAAAAGAAAAATCGGACACCGTAACCGTACTCGAACGGATCGGTCATTTTTTAGATGAAGAAAACGAACGAATTTATGCTGACGGCAAAGCCATGGGGCTTAGTAAATCGCAAATTTCAAGTCTTATTCGCGAAAAAATGGATGTTGCCCGTGTTTTGGAACGTTCCGCTAAAAAATGGGACGGGGGCTACGTGATGGCGGGATTGTTAGGACATGGCGCCTCGTTTGTTTTGCGTGATCCTGTCGGTATTCGTCCGGCATTTTACTACGAAGATGATGAAGTAACTGTTGTTGCCTCCGAAAGGCCGGCTATTCAAACGGTTTTCAACGTGAAATTGGACCAGGTTAAAGAGCTTACTCCCGGTTCAGCACTTTTCATTCAAGAAGATGGTACAACCC
>Ga0214921_10006140_pt1 | contig 16623 bp, 15 predicted proteins | sample LL1505_MetaG_FD_177992 | JGI IMG/M metagenome (GOLD analysis project Ga0214921, IMG submission 177992) | Freshwater microbial communities from Lake Lanier, Atlanta, Georgia, United States - LL-1505 | ecosystem: Environmental > Aquatic > Freshwater > Lake | place: USA: Georgia | collected...
TCAGGCCCACAATCGCTGCCGATCCAATCGACCCCACCTGTGCAGTACTGAACTGCTGCAATTGCGCGGTTGAAAAGCCCCGAAACTGTGCACTCAAAAGCGCCGCCACATCCACCGCCTCGAGCGCCGAGATTTTTGCGGTGCCCAAAGCATTGAGCTGCGCAGTCGACAAACCCTTGATGCTTGCCGTGGTAAACGATGCAACCTGAGCAGAGGTCATATTGACCAGCTGCCCGTCGGTGAACCCGGCCACTTGGAGGCTGCTCAGTGCTGCCAGATCCTCCGTTTCCAATGAACTGATATGCGCTGTAGAAAACGCAGCCAGCTGAGTGGCCGAGAGCCCCCGAATGTTGCTCGTGGTGAGCGCAACGATCTGAGCGGTATCCCAGGACGCCAATACATCCGAGCTAAGCGACCGAATCATCGCGCTGTCAAGCCTCGCGATCGAAAGCGTCGTTGCCATCGTATTACCTCAGCGCCGCAGCGCGTTTTGACTCATCTTTGACCTGATCCCAAGCCGATCGCACGACGTCAACCTGCTTGATGAGCTCACCAAGCAGTGCGCTGTCTGCGTGCACGTTGCAATGCAAAATCTGCGCTATCCATAGCTGATACTGTGACAACAGCTGCTGCGATAACTGCCCACCTTGTTTCATGTCTAGAGATCCAATCAGACCCTTGTCGATCACCTCAAGCGCCCTGGACAAAGCTTCGCCGCGTGCAGCGACATCTTTGGTCGAAAATGCTTCAGAAGCTTGCTTCAAACGCCTCATTAAGGCCTCATAGGTAAGCAGGACCAAGTCAATGGCGTTCGCTGACAAAACTGCTGTCTGGCGATCTACCTCAGCATACGCCCTTAATCCTCTCACAATCTGAACACCTTTCGTGTGACAACGTATGAAAAACTCGGTCCACTCGTGAATCCAAGCCCTCACTGCGGCGGACGACACCAAGCCTTCGTATCCGGAGAAACCTAACGTAAGGACGCAAGTGCCTGGGCCACGTTTGTTCGTTGCTGGCCCATTGAAACCAGTTTCGAGTCAAGTGCTGCGTATTGCGCCAGCAACAACTTCTGGCGAGCTTCGAGTTTGTTCTTTAATGTGGACTCATCCGACTTAAGAGACGATAGTCTTGTCTGCATTGTGCTGATTCCGCTCTGGATCGACCCCGAAGCACCGCGCAGGCTATTGGTCGTGGTGTAAAGGCTCGACGAAAAGCCGGCGATTAAGTTTGAAGCGAAGCTTGAATCGGCATCCAAAGCCTGGTCCAACTTGGAACCATCAAAGCTCACCGACCCATCCCGACCAAAATCGAGTCCGATTTTAGACCAGTAGTATGTTGCGCCAGGCTGATTGTTGATCGTGAACCCTGCGCTGTAACTGCTCGAGATTGCCGCGGTCAGACTCAAAACCGCAGAGTTCGAGGCAAGCGGGCCGGCTGCAGTCGACGTTGTGCCTGATTTTGTGAGATCGGCGATCTTCCGATTGAAATCGCTTACGGCTGTAGCGAAGGCCTGAAGCTTCGACTTCAGCGCGTTGCGGCTGTCGCCAACGGTTATCGAGACCGATGCACTACCGGCCGACGTTGTCTTCTTCAAGGCTTCAATGCTCAGACCGGGAATTGCGTTCGAAAAAACATTGGTGCTGCTGCCCACAACCACGCCGTTGACAATCGCCAGAGCATTTTTTGCGGTCTGCGAGCCGTAGGATCCGAATCCTGCGGTTGTGGGTGGATTAGCGGCCGCATTGGTGACGGAGGCCGGAATATCCTCCACCATCGACCCACCCGAAAAGCTTTGCCAATCAGCAACAAAACTCGCTGCGGTTCCCGTCTGAAGTCCGTTCAGCACCAACACATAATCCAGCGCGACCCCGTTCGTATCCGACCGGCGCACCACATTGGCAGAAAGTTTTCCCTTGAGATCCGCATTCAGATTGATGGCATCTCGAATCTCATACAGAGAAGCGCCGCTGAAATCCAGACTTACGTCTAAGGAACCGTAGCTTGAACTCGGGTCGCTCGTGTACACTCGTAGACGTTCGTTGCCCCGGGCCATGGTTGGATCGCTCACCGCATCGGCTCCCGAACCGAAAAACACCGTACGTTGCGCCCTCGCGAACTCGGTCGCCTCAAAGTTAAACGATCCGGTTGGCGCCTGCCCCGGGTCGACTAACGACACTTTTGCGACCGCCGCGTCTGAGCTCGAAGCCGACTTTGAGCTAAGCATTGCGCGATCCTGAATGGCGCTTGATGCGGAGTACACCGAATCTACTAGCGACATCAGTTGGCCCATGGCCGAAATCGATGACTGCGCTGTCTTAATCCGTCCTTGGGTGGCGGTGAGCGGCTTTTGCTCGATCGTCATTAGTTTTGAGACGATGCCCTGAACGTCGATCATTGTTCCTGAAGGGCCGACTGACGATGTAGACATAGTTTACCTGTAGGGGGTTATCCAGCTTTGACGTCAGATTCACTAACGGATTGATCGCCAAAAAGATTTAGCGCGCAAGACGAATTCGCCTTGCGCGCCCTGTCCCCGGCTCGAAAAGCCGGATTCGCCTACGGGCGATCAGCCTTCTTGCTTACTGCTGGCGCAACAAGCCCAGGATAACGTTCGGCATTGCATTGGCCTGCGCCAACATCGCCGTTGCGGCCTGCTGCAGAATCTGCACTCTTGTCAAGTTCGCAGTCTCAGCACCGTAGTCGGTATCCTGGACGCGACTCAGAGCAGCCGTCAGATTTTCAGTTTGAGCGGCCAAGTTTGAAACGTTGTGCTCGAGCCGTCCTGCGTAGGCTCCAAAGTAGGATCGATGCGCATTAATTTGCAAAATTGCGTCGTCGACCAGCGCGTTGAGCGAGTAGTCGCGCGCACTTGCAGCTGCGTCCGCGTACTTACCACCCGGGGCAATGATCGCCGTCGTTGGAGCAGGCGTAGACGAGTTAGCATCCACCGCCGCAGTGCGGGCGTTGCCGTTCGCATCGACAGTGGTCACTTGTTCACTCGGCGGCTTCGAGAAATAATCGTAGCCTCGTCCCGTCGGCGGCGCATTGTCAGGATTGGACAGCCAGGCTATCCGCGTGTAAAGGGCGTTGAGCGCACCAACTTTAACCGCGCCCTCGCCGTAACCGACACCGTTCGTTGCGGCGACGGCCTCGGAGCGGCTCGCCCAAATCGGGATCAGGTCAATCCTAACGTAATCACTTGCGCCTGCCCCGCTCAAAAACTGCCATGGACCGTTTTGCCCCATTGTCGGCGTGCCGAGTATGTCGGTTCCATTTTGGTCAAAACGAAACATTCCAAGCAGATTGTTACCGTTAAAGGTCGTCCGTCCGGCGACGTTGCGCAATTCCTCCATCAACTGCTTCATTTCCTGAATCAGGAAGTAGTACTGATCTTTTGACATCGAATCGTTAGCACCCTGGGTTGCCAGTTCTTTGATTCGGGTGAGCATCGCCGAACCCTCCTGGAGGGCACCTTCCCCCGTTTGGATCATGGACACCGCATCGTTGATGTTTTGATGTGCGCGACTGGCAATGCTGATCTGTGACTTGATGACCGAGGCGACCGCCATGCCTGAAGCATCATCTTTCGCCCGGTTGATCCGCAGACCCGAAGACAGTCGCTCTACCGAGGTCGCAAGGCTTTCCTGAGCACCTGCCAAGTTGCGTTGCGCAATGATTGACGCGATGTTGGTGTTCAAAACAGATGAAGGAATACCCATAATACCTCCGAGAAAAATATAGAAATATCAAATACTTATGAAAAAGGTGCGAAGACAACAGAAAATATTTCCGACCCTTGGCTAAAGATCAATCTAAAACTAACCGTATACCTGATGAGCGGCAATGCGCCCGATTACGAACCCTCAACAGGAGAGATAAAGATGGCATCAGTTCTTAATACCAACATGGCGTCGATCACGGCCCAGCGTTACCTGACCACTGCCCAAAACAAACTTCAATCGTCCTACGAAAAGCTCTCCAGCGGCTCGCGTATCAATCGGGCGCAGGATGACGCCGCAGGCATGGGGATTTCGCAGAAGCTGGTTGCTTCGATCAACTCCACCTCGATGGCCATTCGTAACGCGAACGACGCCATCGGAGCCGCGCAAACGGCTGAGGGTGCATTGTCTGAAATTTCTACCATGCTCCAGCGGTTTAAAGAACTGGCGGTGCAAGGCGGTAACGACGCGCTTTCCGGCACCCAAAGGGGCTTCTTGGTCGGCGAGATGTTGCAACTGCGAGACGAAATGTACGCTGTTGCCACGCGAACCAAGTTTAACAACAATTCTTTGTTGGCCAATAGCACACCAACAAGCCCACTCTCTTTCCAAACCGGAGAATCGGCGAGCGACTCGCAAGCGGTTGCTGTTTACAACCTGAAGGTATCGGTTTCTTCCTCGGACAGTGACTACCAAAAAGACCTTTTCGCCCTGCTCGGCGACCCAACCGCAGGTAGTGGATCTTTTCTGACCAACACCACAAGAGCAAGCGCTTTCACATTTACTACATACAGCGCAACCCGAGATGCGGCAGCTAGCGAATTTGGTGCACCCCTCCAAGAAGCCGTTGACGACGCGATCAACTACATCGCGAGTAAGCGTGCCGCATATGGATCGCTGATCAACCGACTCAACGCCAACGTCAACAATCTTACGGCCTTGCATGAAAACCTGAGCGCTGCAAACAGCCGGGTGGTGGACACCGATTACGCCAACGAAACCGCCAGCCTGACCAAGACTCAGATTCTTCAGCAAGCGGCTACGGCGATGCTGTCCCAAGCTAACGCTTCTCCCAACGTTGTTTTGGCTCTGCTTAAGTAATTTTGAGATCAAGCGTCTACTTACTAATGTTTGGAGGGATCTATGACTAGCGTATCCTCCTTGAGTCAGGCTAGCATCCAAGGCGTGCAAGCGGCGAGCCCTAGGCCCGCCGCGGATCTGCCCAATCGAACTGAGTCGAGTCGCGCCGAGCAGCAGGTAGTGGCTGCTACCAAAGCCGCGGTCGAAAAGCCTAGGCCGGTTCCATCGGTTCACGAGTCGGCCCAAATATCGAGGCAAATGGTTGAAGCGGCTGCAGCAAAGATTCAGCAGTTCGCTTCCTCGATGGATCGAGATTTGAACATTCGCTTTGACGCCAACAGCAAGTCGACAACGCTGGTTGTCACAGACACCCAGTCCCACGAGGTAATTCGGCAGATTCCAGCGCCCGAAGTCGTCGAGTTGGGCCGAACAATTGACTACTTGTCTAGTCTCTTGATCAGCCAGAAAGCCTAAGTTCGAGCGCTCGCTTTCGGCGCAGATTAAGCAAGAACCTTGTGCTCTCAAAGAGAGCATAAGGTTTTTGTCTTTTCTGAGCTGATTTTTACCGTCCATGCTTGGTATACGGCGAGATTCTAAAAATTGATTAGTTGCCAAGGCATCCCCCACAAAAGTAGGGATCTCTTGCTGCACCCGAAACCTAGACTTCGTTATGTCCATGGATGAGGGTTACGGGCAGGCTAGGATTTTTGTTTAGCTGCCTGTTCGAAACGCCTGCGGACGTTGAGCAACCAGGGTTTATCTTTTTAACCGACAGGTTTACATTGCCTGAATGCGCGCCACTGTAGCAGCAGCTTTATCAAGAATACCGCTCGCCCAGACAGCTGCGCCGCTGCTGGTGCTTGTCGTATTGGGCTTAATGCTCCTGCCGTTGCCACCGATTGTGTTGGACATTTTGTTCACCTTCAACATCGGCGCGTCGATGATTATTCTGCTCACTGCGCTCCAGATCAAATCCTTCAAGGACATGGTGGCGTTCCCGACTCTGCTTTTGGTGGTGACCTTACTGCGACTTTCTCTTAACGTGGCCTCAACCCGCGTGGTGTTGATGCAAGGGCATACCGGACCGGACGCCGCAGGAAAAGTAATCGAGTCATTTGCCCAGGTGCTGGTCGGCGGTAACTATGTGGTCGGTGTGATCGTGTTTATTGTGGTCACCATCATCAACTTTGTGGTGATCACCAAGGGCGCGGGCCGTGTGGCAGAAGTGTCGGCGCGATTCACGCTCGATGCGATGCCGGGCAAGCAAATGGCCATTGACGCGGATTTGAACGCCGGCATGATTCGTGAGGACGAAGCGCGCAGGCGGCGCGCCGAGGTTGCCCAGGAGGCGGATTTTTACGGCTCGATGGACGGTGCGTCAAAGTTTGTTCGTGGCGACGCGGTTGCGGGCATCATCATCCTCATCATCAACCTGTTAGGCGGCGTCGCTGTAGGGATGATGCAATTCGACCTTTCCTTCATGAAGGCGCTCGAGACCTATGCGACCTTAGCGGTCGGCGACGGCCTGGTTGCCCAGGTGCCCGCACTGATTGTCTCGACCGCTGCAGGTATTGTGGTCACGCGTGTTGCAACCGAAGAGGACTTTGGTCAACAGCTCGCTTCGCAATTAGGTTCCTCCTCATACCCCTTGTATCTGGCCGCCATTATTTTGGCGATCCTTGGGGTGATCCCGGGCATGCCTCATTTTGCTTTCCTTTTGTTTGCAGTGGCTTTTGGAGCGATTGGCTTCATCTTGCAGCGCAAGGCAAAGCAGCAGCAAGTCGAGGCCGCAAAAGCGCAAGCGATCGCCGAAAAGCCCAGCGATGAGGTGAATTGGAAAGATGTACCCGTGGTCGAGCCGCTTTCGCTTGAACTTGGTTATCGCCTGATTCGGCTTGTCGATGCAGGCGATCAGTCGGATGTGATCAAGCGGATTCGAGCGATTCGTAAGAAATTTGTCGCTGAAGTTGGTTTTCTCATTCCCTCAGTCCATGTTCGCGACAATCTCCAGTTACCGCCTGAAAACTACCGAATCCTGATCTTCGGCGCGGAGGTCGGACGCGGTCAGATTCTTCCCGACCGGCTCCTGGCCATCGAACCTGTCACGGATCCGGCACCCATGGACGGCATTCGTGTGCTGGATCCCACCTTCAAAATGCCTGCCGTGTGGATTTTCCCGCGCGACAAAGATAGCGCAATTGCCAAGGGCTATACCGTAGTCGAGCCCTCGGTGGTCATGGCAACCCATCTTGACCAAATCGTACGAATGCACGCCCATGAGCTTCTCGGTCGCCAAGAGGTGCAAGATTTGGTGGATCACTTCCGCGAGCGATTCCCCAAACTGGTCGAAGACACCGTACCCAAGGTCGTAAGCCTGCAGGTGGTCCAAAAGTTGTTGCAGCTTCTTTTGGAAGAAGGCGTGCCGGTACGCGATTTTCGAAGCGTTCTCGAAGTGGCGGCCGACCTGGGAGGAAAGGATCCTCAGCCGCAAAGCCTGCTTGCGCCCCTGCGCTATGCTTTGAGGCGGACGATTGTGCAAGAGGTCTTTGGCGAATCGTCATCCATAAGAGTCGCAGCCGTTCATCCGGACTTCGAGCGCATCATCGAGCAGGCCGTGGGCACATTAGCGGCCGCACCCGAGGGATCAATCGAACCAGGGTTGGTACGTTTTTTTGAAGAAGAAATCGCCGCAGTGGTCGACGATATGGAAGGACTTGGCCTGCCGCCCGTGATCGTTGTGTCAGCACGAAACCGGTTAACCCTGTCGCGTATTGCACGTAAAGCGAGGCCTCAGGCTATTGTTCTCGGCATGAATGAAATGCCCACCGACGCTGATCTGGCGTTTCACCGCATCGTTTGTTCGAGACAGGCAGCCTGATGGCAAGCTCTGCAACATCCGGACCAAGGCGATTCGTGGCCGCCACGGCTACCGAGGCGCTTTCGATGGTCAAGCAAGCGATCGGCCCGGATGCGATTTTGCTGTCCAATCGAGAAGTGGAAGAGGGCATCGAAATCATTGCAATGGCGCAAGAGCAGTTCAAAGAGATCGCACCGCGCGCAACCGCAAAGAGCCTGGTGCAATCCCAGCAAGTCAGCAAACCGGTGCTGAGATCCTTCGATAACGAGCCGGGACTAGCGTCAGCCAACCGGGCTTTTCCTGAACAAACGACTGCCGCAGCCTTTGGGATTTCAGCAGGCGCCGATCGTGCGCCCCGCCCCGAGGCACTGCGTCCAAAGTCCGATAGCGCCATTCGAACTGCCAATCACAAAATTGTTATTGCCGACGTTGCGGACCGGCCGATGCGTAATCTGGACGGTTCACCGGTGTTTGCACCCGACGTTGCTGCTGCGCATTTCAGATCAGAGACAGGCGCCTCTTTACAACGCGGATCCACAACGGAATCTCAGGAGACCAGCGCGATTGCGAGTGCTCAGGCGCGTGCGCAAGCTCCCGACGCTCCCAACCCAGCAGGCTCGGGAACCAACCCGGCACTCAATGAACTGGCCGAACGCTTGATGGGCCAAGTCAATGAAGTGAAGCACTTGCTCGAGTCGCATATTGCCGGTAACACCTGGAATCAGCTCAAGGGGGTCTCTCCGGGGCGTGCCGAAATGCTCAAGCGCCTGCTTGCTACAGGTTTTTCTCCCGCGCTTGCAACCTCACTCCTTGAAGAAGTCGGTGAGGTTGACGAAGGCGCATCGCTTATCGGCACCCTGCGATCACCGCTTGCAAACCGGATGCGCACGATCGACCCGGTCACGCTTTTTGACAGCGGCGGCGTCTTTGCATTCATCGGACCGACCGGTGTGGGCAAGACAACGACCGTTGCCAAGATTGCCGCGCGTTGTGTGATGCGATTTGGTCGAAAATCGGTTTCCCTGCTATCCACCGACACCTACCGTATCGGCGCACTCGAGCAACTTCGCGTCTTTGGCAAGATTTTGGGCTTACCGGTAACCGCACTTCGCGACGCGGAAGATCTGACCACCCGAATTCAGGAACTCGAGAAGTTTCATGTCGTTCTGATCGACACCGCTGGAATGGGACAGCGCGACGTTAAAATGGTCGAGCAACTCAAAGTGTTGTCTGAAGGCTACAAACAAGCCCAGCGCTTGCTTGTCATGTCGGCAACGACCAGTCTGCAAACGATGCAAGACGTGATTCAGGCGCACTCGCAGGGCCGCGAAAATGGCATCAAGGCTGCTGTGATCACGAAAATCGACGAAGCGATGAGCCTTGCACCCTCGGTCGACTGTCTCATTCGCCACGACCTGCCGCTTTTGTTTATCGGCAACGGACAACAAGTTCCTGAGGATTTGCACGTAGCTGATCCGGGTTATCTTGCACACCGATCCCTTCAACCCCGCGCCTATGCTTCCGATTTTGAGCCCAACGACGAAATGGTTCCAGCGATGATTGCTGATAACATCTCAGAGTGGGCACGGCGGAAGCCTTAGACCGTGATTGTTCTCTCACCAATATTTTCCGAAGAGCCATCATGACCGATCATCAGGCTTCTACCGCGGGACTTGGCCAAACCGACCAGGCCGCTGGTTTGCGTCAATTGTTTGGTGAGGGCTTTGCCCGCGTCTGGTGTCTCGTCAGTTCTTTGCCTGGAGACCCAACCGTAATGGTCGCTTTGGGCGCGGCAAACGCATTGCGTCGTGCAGGCCAACGCGTTTTGCTTGTTGATGAGGTACCGCTCACGAACCGCAGCTTGCTTGGTGGCACACCGTTTCCGGTCCGCTACGACTTAGGGCAGGTTTTTGCAGGCTCGATTGGGATCGAAAAAGTCGTCAAACAGGTGGGAGATAAGCTTTGGTATTGCGTGGCAACCAAACTACGGCGCGCCAAAGAGGACAAGAAAGCCCGGCCACCCACACTGGCTGAGCGGCTTCAGAAAGCCGGCATCGACATCGATGTCGTTATTGTGGCAAGTACCGACCCGCACCGAGGCACGCATCAACTCTTTGCCGATGACATGGAGCACATCCTGATTTCAGGCACCGGCGAGGCGGCGATCGAAAAGAGCCTCCATATGGTTCATGAGCTAGCGGTACTCTTTGGTGGTTCTCCGATTCCGGTACTGACGGTAGGGGGAGAATCGGCTGAATCAGGGCAAGAATCCTTCGATACCCTTCAAGCGCAAGCACTGGCGATGATGGACCAACCTCTGGAACATGAGGGCTGGGTGCGCGCAATGCAGTTTGCCGCCTCCGATGGAAGCGATAACGGTGAAATGATGGTGCCGGCAAGCCTCTACCGTATGATGGCCGGCCGAATTTTCCCGGAGGGCGTCGTGAAGGATCATGGCAATGAGTTTGCCGATACCGACTTGAGCCCGGACAAAGCATAAGAAAACAATGCGAAGTCGCGGCTACGGCGCTTTGAAGACTCATGATGTTGAGGCACAACTCAAGCAGCACGCACCGATGGTGCGCCGCATTGCGATGCAGGTCGCCTCAAGACTGCCAAGAAACGTCCAACTCGACGACTTGATTCAAGAAGGCATGTTGGGCTTGCTTGATGCGATCAATCGTTATGAGCCGAAGCCTGGGGCGTCCTTTGAAACCTACGCTAAGGCGAGGATACGAGGATCAATTTACGACTCACTTCGAGAAGATGACGTCATTCCTCGCCATGTGCGTGACAAAATTACCCAGCTTGAACGAGCAAGCGAGGAACTCAGACAGTCCTTAGGAAGACCACCGGAAGACAGTGAGATTGCAGCACACGTCGGTATCAGCATCGACGAATATTTTGCGATCCTGGATTCAGGCATGACCATCACGATTGTTGACGAAGAACTACCTGATGTTGTCGATGAAAGCGCCGATCAAGCAAAATTGCTAGACCAAAAACAACTCGCAGCGCGCATCGAAAACAAACTCAAAGAGCTTCCGGAGCGGGAACGACTCGTGCTCGCGCTTCATTACCAGCAAGATCTCAGTTTTCGTGAGGTCGCCTACGTGATGGAATTGACTCCAGGTCGGATTTCACAGCTTCACACGCAGGCACTTGTCCGGCTTCGAGGGATGCTCGCAAAGGAGCAAGAAGAGAGTCGGCAAGCTTAGGCGTCGGAGGGGCGTTTCTATGGCTTGACACTAAGCCGATGACGCTTCCGGCTGGGCCCGGAGCATCACCATTAAACGTGGGTCGAGACCTTCAGGCCCGGCCGAGGAGCCAACGAATCAAGGCCATAGGTATCGTCGCTTGCGCTTACTGCGTGGAAACTCTTCAAAGCGTTGAACCGTTGGAGATTGATTTTGATCAATTCGGATGCCGTCTTTCGGTCGACGGCCGCGGCCGCGAACCACTGCTCAAGCTGATTCCGTTCTCCAGCCGAGAGGCTTGACAATTCTTCGCGTAAGCCTTCAATTCCGCCAGGAAACCCGGAAATTGAATAAACCGCTTCTTGGAGTTGAGGAACCGCCTCCGAAAGCGCGGTCCAGTCACTGGCTGCCAATGCTTGTCGCTGCTTGGAAAGCGCACCAACAAGCGCCTCAGCCAAGTTTAACGCGCGTTGATTGAGTGGATTATCGTTCGTCAAGTCGCGCTCGGTATGAAGACTGTCTGGACAACTCCCGTCGTGCTAGCCACGTCGCAAACCGCGTTGCTGGACCGCCTGCGCGACCAATTGTGAGGCAATCGTGCCGTAGTCAAACTCGAACGAACCATCTTCGATCTTTGCTTTGAGCGCATCAAGCTTTGCTGTGTCAAGCTTTCCGGACTCCTGCGGTTTTTCGGCGCCCGACAGACGCGCAATCTTTCCAGCGTCGACCGAAACCTGGGCAGAAGGCTGAGGTGCCGACGAACTGAGGGCTGTTTTTGCTAAAGCATCGTGCACCGCTTTTGCTGTTGCCTGAGCGATGCCCGCCTGTTTCGCAATGTCCATCGCTTGTGCACGGCTCGTTTCAGCAGACTGAACTCTATTCAGTTCTGAACCACCGACCAAGCTTGATTGAATTCCCATAAACACCCCCAAACCCAAACGCGAAACAACAACCCATTTAAGCCTTCAATCGATCCGGATTTCAACCAAGCCCGATCGAATGACAGTGGCGCTGACCACTTGCCCGCTTGCCATTTTCACCCTGATCGCTTCGCCGACCGCCCCTTGCTGGATAGCCACCGCTTCACCACCCACCGTGAAATTAAGGCCTACCATTTGCACACGCACCCGCTCTCCTTGTCTAATAACGGCTGTTTGGCGAAGGAAATTTAGCCCGATCGCCTGGCCAGCAAGTACGGTGCGGGAAATCGTCCGGCCGATTGCCTGCTCGGGGTCGGAAAGCACATCCTCCGGTAAAGAGGACCAGTCAGCTTCGAGGATCATCAGATCGGACTCGCTCACAATTGAACCGAGTGAAAGGGGTCGAACCGCCGCGAGGTAACGCTTTCGAGCGCTAACAGTGGGCTGAATCGAGCCAAGCCAACGCGGTGAATCGCAGCGCAGGCTCACATAGATCCGTCCAACCGGTTTGGCCAAATTGCTAAGCTGCACTTTCGGATCTTGGCAATCGGGCCAGTTTGGTCTTGTCGCTGGCCAGGCAATCTCAAATGGATGTCCGGCAAGTGGCGACTGTTCGCCGATTGCGCGTTCAATCGCCGACTCCCAGACTTGTGACTTCGTTTGTGCATGCACATCCCAACAAGGACTCCAAGATGCAAGGAAAACAATCAGCCATGCGATATGCAACAGGATACGCGCGTTCGTGAGTTCGTTGATCAATCGCTGATCAACCATAAACCGGGAAATGGAGCCCATCGGGCGTTAAAACGATCCCACGGTAGCGCTCTCTGCGCCGAAGATGTTGCGGTATCTCGAAGCGCACACCCACCGACACCTGGCCCATTTCGGTCGAAATCATGCGGTCAGCCTCATCGCCAATACACAACCGTACCGACAACCGGCTTGCGGACTGATCCAGCGCGTGCTGCCGCAGGTTTAACGGATTGGCAGCCTGCTCAAGCTCTGCATTAAGGAATTGCGCCCAGGGAACAGCGACCCATCGTCCTTCAACAACAAGCGGAACGATGCGAAGCAGCCGCGCCGAAGCCGGAATCACGAATCGCATGCGCAAGGCTTCCAAGTCAGATTCCAGTCGGCCCCCAAAGTGGCCCGCCAACTTTGCAAAGGGCTCGGATGGCACGGGGGACTCGAGTTGCACTGCGAGAATCAGCGTGTGAGCGACCAAAATGGCGTCGCCCATGCCTTGAAGTCTTTGATGACGCATCGCTTGTGCCAAGGCGAGAACCAGTTGAGCCTGGACCCTGATCGTCGCTCCGGCGGCCCAGGTGAAGTGGGTTGTGGTGATCAAAGATAGCGGCAGGTGATCAAGATCGTCGACTGATTCCAGCAAGGCGCCAACTCCTGTGAGCCAGGGCCCAGAATCGGTCAACTTGAGTGCCCTGCGAAATGCTTGATCGATTTTTGCCCCCGAGTAAAGCGCTTCGCTTGTCTCAGCTGCGTCGTCGCAGTCAAGTGTCCGCTTCGACTCAGCAGCGACAAGCTCATGCGGAAACGGCTGATCTGAGGCAAGCGGCTCAAGGGCCTCAATCGTCGATGGACTGTGCCCCAGTGCGACGTCAGCGGATTCCTCAACGGTTTGCATCGATGCATCGGACAGCGCTGAGCGTTCGCCCCCAAGCAAAACCGTATCGTCAAGCTTCGAGCGCTCAAGTCCAGCTTGAATCCGATGGGCAAGCTCATCGACTGCAGCAATTGCACGGGCAGCGTCTTGAAAAAAGCGCCCATTTGGAAGAACACTCGCTGCTGGCTCGTTGCCTCGTGGCTGTGGCAGTTTCGCAAGGAGTCGTCCCAAGGCTTCTTGATCATCAGGTAAGCTATCTTGAGCTCGAATCGCTTCAAATTGCGCTTGTGCGAGTGCAACGAAATCGCGGGCTAGCCGCCTTCCCTGCCCTTCATCAAGTGCCGGAAACGCTTTAGCAAACTCTCGGCAAAAGCTTGCGTGGCGGGTGAGCCCAACCGATTGAAGCACGCTGTCGAGGTAGTCGACCGTTGCAATGACCCGCCGCGTCTGCAGTTCGGTCTGGCCGGAACCAAACTGCGCGATCTCCTTGACCGCTTGCTCTGCGTCAAGAACGAAAAGTTCATTGTGTCGGCTATCCATCATGAAGTCTAAGCGGGCTTAAACCGAGTTTCGCTGGCGGATATAGGAAGCTGGAAGCTCAGCGACCGCGCCCTCCTGAATGCCACGAATGAGGGCTTCACTGTGGCGGCGGAATCGTTGAACGTCTTCGAAAAGTGTTTCGGTTCGCTCCTTCAGACTATCGGAAGCAGCGACCATCCGCCTGCCCTCTTCAATCGAATGCGACAGGCGACGCTCGATCTGGGCAACACCACCTGCTTTGCTGACGCGACGAATGTCTTCTGCGAGCGAACCAAGGTTTGCATTGAACGCTTCAAGATCGTCAAGCAAAGGATCGGAGCTTTCCCCTGAACGAACCTGAAGCGATAAATTCATCGCCAAGGCTTGCAACTCCTCGGTTCGTTTGCGCAAAACCGCAGCATCCATGCTCGCATGCGGAGCATCCTCCTCAGAAACCAACTGCAGGCTTTGAACGACCATGTCAGCGCGCCCTGCAAGGGTCTCAACAGCCGCCAACACCGCCCTGACGTGTTGTTCGAGCTGCTCAGATTGTTTGTCGAGCAAGGCCACTCGGCGTTCAGCCATCGATCCTGCCTCAATCCAGTATCCGGAGGCAACGTGATCAATCGGGTCCTCCACAGCGGCTTCCGCAAGTTCTCTCACGGATACCGCCGTACTGACTTCGCTGGCGATTCTCGCCGCGATACGCGCTTCAATCGCATACCCATTTGCGTCCACACTTGGCTGGCCGTGGGGAGCCCCATCGGCTGGAAGCCCGTCATGCGGCACGACCAAACCGACCGGCGCAGCAGGATGCGGGGAGACTTCCGTTTGCTGCCTGAGTTGCACCCAGGTCAGCGCGATCGCCAATAATCCAAGCCCAACACCAACCCAAGTGAGAATTGAACTGACCACAAGCAGACCGCCTCCACTTCGAGATTGCAAAAGCATTCGCTCAGCACTGTCGATCTTGGCTGAAACCTGCTCGAGTCGGGACAAAGCTCTTGATCTTTGTGTTTGAAAATCCTCAAGCATTCTGGCGTCGGCGAGCAAGCGATCAACCAAATCGCCACGATCGATCGGCAAGGCGGCAAGTACCTCGCGCCAAGCGGGGTTAACGGTTTTTTTGCGTGACTCTGCGCTTGCACCGGCAAGATTCTCCGCAAGCGACATGCTTGCCGAGGTCATACCCGGTAAAGCCGCCGAGGCGCTACGCGCATTCCGAAGCGCACCTGCTGCCCCCACATAGTCATCGATCAAGGCTGAAACACGCTTGAGCGTCGGGGCGTCTGCGGATTCCGAGGGTTTTAAGCTCGACTTCAAGTTAAAAGCACGTTCAACCTGCGCCGTGCTCGCCGATAAGCGCTCGAACCCGGATTGCATCGCAGCAATGGCGGCCAGTTCTTTGACAGGCAAGACGAGATCGGCAACGCGCCCTGCATCGTTTTGAGCCTTTGCTTTGCTTTCCACCTCTTTGGTGCGCTCGATCAGGCTACCGATGAATCCCGGGTCAAGCGCTCGAGGCGCATCAAGCGTACGCCTGAGTTGTTGTACTGACGATGCGAGGTCACCAAGCTCGACGCGCTGTTGAAAACCTTGTTCGAGATTACTGCGAAACTCCCGCTCATAGTTGGCACCAACAAAGACGCAAACGACCATGGAAAGCCCGAAAAACGCGCTTAAGCCGTAGCTCGACATCCATGTCGACAGCGTTGTCAGTTTGACAGGTAGGCGCTTAGCGAAAATCATCGAGCTCTTCCCCGCGACGCCGTTGCACGATGCGAGCATGCTCGATTCGGGCAAACGCAACGGGTCCCTTCACGTCTTCCGCTAACAAACCGATGCGACTGAGCCCCTGCTCTTCCTTGAGAATCAACAGCCAGTCGCCCTGAGCCTGCATTCTGGGCATTTCGGTAAAGACTTGCGAGGCATCGACAAGCCAGACTAGCCATCCCTCGACCAGAACAAACCCGTGAACGACACCCTGGCCGTCCCAATCGTGAATGACTGGATCTCGAACGACCCGATCGATCAGACTAAGCGGGATCGCATACTGCGATCGACCAACGCCTGCCAGAAGGTAACGCTCTTTCGCATCAAGCCGCTCACGGGAATCGGACCGTTCACGGATATCAGGCGCTTGCACCGTCTCCAGTCCTTGAGGCATTGCCTGTCAGTGCTTGCCCATCAGTCGCGGCGGACGCAACAGGCTCCACGGAGGCTGGCGCATCAACGCCAACGGCCGCTGCGTTTGCGATCTCACCCTCAGCGGCTGTCAGGCTTTGCCCAGCACCGGCGGCGTCAGTCGCCCCAGAACTGGCTGCAGTGGTTTGCTCTTCGTTGGCAGCGGAGGCTTGCTCAGCGATAGCCATGGGCGCTTGCTCACCGCTGGCAGCGGTCTGGTCGTCAGAGGGCGCTGTAACCGCCCGATTCACGTTTAAGGAAGCAGCATCGGCCGCTTGATCGGCCGCTGAATCGCCAATGGCTGATGCAACAGGGGCGTGGTCAGCCGTACTGCCTGGTGCATGATCGACAAGCACATCGTGATCAGATTCAGCCTCGTCTTGTTCCGAAGTCTGGGATTTTTCTTCATCCGCATCACTGGCAAGCGCAACCCGTGCTGCCAACTCGGCTAGCGACATGCCTGAGGCTCCGCTTGCAGCCACTGAAGCACCTGCACCCTCGCGGTAACCAGCATCCCCTCCAG
>Ga0214921_10006142_pt1 | contig 16620 bp, 14 predicted proteins | sample LL1505_MetaG_FD_177992 | JGI IMG/M metagenome (GOLD analysis project Ga0214921, IMG submission 177992) | Freshwater microbial communities from Lake Lanier, Atlanta, Georgia, United States - LL-1505 | ecosystem: Environmental > Aquatic > Freshwater > Lake | place: USA: Georgia | collected...
TCAAGCCATCAAGGCTTGTACGTGCGTGGCCACGCCGCTGGCAATGCCTTCGAAGTTGTAGCCGCCTTCCAGCACCGACACGACGCGCTCACCGCAATACCGGCGAGCGATGGCACGGACGCGCTCGGTCATTTGGCGGTAGCCGGCATCGGTGATGTCGAAGCAGCCGAGTGTGTCCTGCATGCGGCTGTCGAAACCGGCGGAGATGAGCACGAATTCGGGGCGGAAAGCGTCGGCGGCGGCGATCAGCTGCTCGTCGTAGGCGCGCAACATGTGCGCATCGGTGGCGCCGCAGGGCAGATCGACGCTGATTTTGGTGCCGACAGCCTCACCGGACCCGCGTCGCGCTGGGTCACCGGTGCGCGGGTAGGCACGCCAGTCGTGCGTGTCGAACAGCAGCACCGACGGGTCGTCGTAGAAAAAGTGCTCGGTGCCGTCGCCGTGGTGGTAGTCCCAGTCGACGATGAGGATGCGCGTGTAGCCAAGATTGCGCTGCAGGTGGCGCGCGGCGACAGCGACGTTGTTGTAGAGGCAAAAACCGACCACCTCGCCGTCGTTGCGGGCATGGTGCCCGGGCGGCCGCGAGCAGACAAAGGCGTTGCGTACCTTGCGAGCATGTACGGCCTCGCAGGCGGCGAGCGCCGCTCCAACGCCGGCGCGACCGAGTCGGTCAATCGCCTCGCCATGGTTGCGGCGGATGCCGGCGATGTGCGCGTCGGTGTGAATCAGCCGCAGTTCGTCCTCGGTCGGCTGACGGATAGCAAGCGGCCGAAGGTCGTGTGCCAGACCCCGCGCTTCGATGGCGCGACGAATGGCGGCAACCCGCTCCGGTTGCTCGGGATGGGTCGGCGAGAAGAACGGCGTGAGGAAGATGTCGTCCCAGACCCAGCCGGTGGCGGTCGGCGTCATCGGCTTCGCCAGCGCCGGCACAAGGGCGTCACCGGCCAGCGCGGCAGCGCCCGCCGCAAGCAGCCCCGCGCCACGCATCAGGAATCCCCGTCGGTCCATCCAGCCCCCTTTTTCGACGTGCACCGCCCGACTCAGCTGGCCGGCCGATACCAACGCGTGCGGCGCGACTCGCCCCCTAGAATCAGTCTTTTAGTGGCGACAACGCATCTTCGGGTCTATCTTAACGGCTCGCCCTCAACGGGTAACTGAATGAAAGGAGGTGATCCTGTGAATCTCGCGAAATCAATCCTTATGGCGGGTCTGCTGTCGTTCAGCAGCCTGGCCCTGGCGCACAACTGCCCCAACGAGATGAAGCAGATCGACGCTGCGCTCAAAGTGAGCAAGCTCGAGGCTTCCAAGCTCGACGAGGTGAAGAAGCTGCGCGCCGACGGCGAGGCCCAGCACTCGGCCGGCAATCACGACGCCTCGATGGCATCGCTGAAGAAGGCCAAGTCGCTGCTCGGCATCTGACACGCCAGATTTCGTGTCCGGGGCCGGCCATGTGCCGGCCCTTTTTATTGCCGGAGACTTATTCGACGCCCGGCGTCGTCGCGGGCCGCCAACCCCGCCGCACCCACAGAAACAGCCGATAGCCGACGCCAAGCGCATGGTGTACGCCCGGCAGTGCGGCCACCCAGCCCACCGCGCGCAGACCCGGAAAGCGCTGCCAGAGCAGGGCAAAGGCGCGCGCGCCGTGCACCAATCGGCCATCGCTGCAGCGGACGTGGAAGACGCGCAGTGCCTCGACGCGGCACAGGTCCCCGGCTGGGTCGCAAACCGACGCGCTCACATCCACCCACTCGATCGGGCTGAGTGCGCGCCGACCTTGGTACCACGCGATCTCACGACGACAGACGGGGCAACCGCCATCGAAATAGACCTGCGTCACGATGTGAGCACTCACATAATCCCTCTGCATTGTTGTATCAACTGCGGTGGCACCAGCAGGCGCAACCATGCGGCCAACCGCCACGGCTTAAGCCGGCGACCCGCCGCACCCCTGTTAAAGTTAGCAGAGTGATGAGCACGCGCACCCCCGCCCGCGACCTTTTGCGCCCCGACCTTGAGCAGGCCATCGCCATCCTCCGCGCTGGCGGCGTGGTCGCCATGCCGACCGAGACCGTCTACGGACTCGCTGCCGATGCGCGCAATGCCGACGCGGTGGCCGAGGTGTTCGCGCTCAAACAGCGCCCGCTCGACCATCCGCTCATCGTCCATCTCGCGCGGGCAGACGATGTGGCGGATTGGGCCGCAGCCGTGCCCGAAACCGCCCGCCGCTTTGCCGCAGCCGCCTGGCCCGGGCCGCTCACCCTGGTGCTCGCCGCCCGCGACGAGGTGCCACGCCAGGTCACCGGCGGGCAGGACACGGTCGCCCTGAGGGTTCCCGACCATCCGCTGGCACGCGCGCTCATCGCCGGCTCCGGCGGGGCGCTGGTCGCGCCGTCCGCCAACCGCTTCGGCCAGCTGAGTCCGAGTTGCGCCGAGCACGTGCTGCAGGGCTTCGGCGACGCGCCACCACCCGTGCTCGATGGCGGACCCTGCCGGGTCGGCATCGAATCAACCGTTGTCTTCGTCGATGACGCCGGCTGGCAGATCTTGCGGCCCGGTCACTGGACCGCTGATGCGCTGGAACGAATCGCCGGCACACCGCCGCGGCCAGCCGGCTCGACCGCGCCGCGCGCACCGGGGCAGCTCGCCTCGCATTACGCTCCGCGGACGCCGCTGGTGCTGTGCGCCGACCGCGCCACGCTGCAAGCCCTGGAGACGCCTGACGACGCCGTGCTGGAGCTGTCGTCCGACCCGCAGGCCGCCGCCGCCGCCCTCTACGACACCCTGCACCGCCTCGACGCCAGCGGCGCTCGACGCATCCTGGCTCAGCTGCCGCCCAACACGCCCGACTGGGCCGCGGTGCGCGACCGCCTGACGCGGGCGGCGACACCCGCGTAAAACAACCGACGAACTGCCGGGCTCTGCAGCAGTCTTAACTTGTAATCCCATCCGCAGGAGCTGACACATGGTCCACCAGACGCCGTTCCGCAACCTCCGCCGCGTCGCAGCCATCGCAGCGCTTGGCGCCTTAACCATCGTCGCTGGCTGCAGCAGCGTCACGCCGGCGAAGTACGCCCAGCAGGGACCCAAGTTCTCGTTCCGCGACTACTTCAACGGCACCGTCGACGCCTGGGGCATGTTTCAAGGCCGCGACGGCGAAGTCATCAAGCGCTTTAAGGTGACGCTCAAGGGCACCTGGGACGGCCCCAACGGCACCCTCGACGAGAACTTCGTCTACGCGGATGGAACCACCGAGCACCGCATCTGGACCCTGCACCAGACCGGCCCGGACAGCTACACCGCGACCGCCGGCGACATCGTCGGCGAGGCCTTGGGCGACCAGGCTGGCCCGGCCATCCGCTACGCCTACACCATGGCCATTCCGGTGAGTGGAACCACCTACCATTTCCAGTTCGACGATTGGATGTACCAGATCGACGACGAAGTGGTGCTCAACCGCGCGACCATGCGCAAGTTCGGGGTGAAGCTGGGTGAGGTGACGCTGAGTTTCCGCAAGCGGCGCTAAGGCATCACAAGAACCGCTCGAGCAGCTTTCGGCTCGGACGGTCCAGCGCGGCGATATCGCGGATCAAGTACTGCACGCCAGCGGCGTCCGCCACCAGCAGGCTGCCACGTCCGACCCGTTGCAGCGCCTCCTCGCCGGGCAGCAGCAAGTCAGTGATGCCCCGATCGGTACGCACGGTCCAGCGGCTCGGCGTCGAGATGCTGCTAATACCCAAGATGGCGCTGATCACCGGCGTGAACTCGCGCTCGGCCAGCGCGGTGCGCAGACTGGCCTGCTGCGCCTCCGGCAGATCGGCCAAGGACTCGATCCACACCAACTCGTGGCCGTGGGCGTCGAGTACCGAGCAAGCCTCGTCCGGCGCCGACAGCGGATAAGCCCGAACCACGCTCACCGGGCAATGCATCGTGTCACCCTGCGTCAGGGTCCACACGCCGTGGCCATCACGGCTCAATTGCCCGTCGATTGCGCTCATACGCCGTCCTCCAGCAAAGCCTCGGCCTGCCGCGCCTGCGCCTGATACAGCGCGAAATAAGCGCCCTGACGGGCCATCAATTCGTCGTGATTGCCCGTCTCGACTACCGCGCCGCGGTCAAGGACAACCAGACGGTCGGCCTTGCGCAGCGTCGACAGGCGGTGGGCGATGGCGATGGTGGTGCGGCCACGCACCAGATTGTCGAGTGCGCTCTGGATCGCCTTCTCGGTGGTCGAGTCCACGGACGATGTGGCCTCGTCGAGGATGAGGATGCGCGGGTCGATCAGCAGCGCGCGGGCGATGCTGATGCGCTGGCGTTCGCCGCCCGACAGCGATTGGCCGCGCTCGCCCACCAGCGAGTCGTAGCCGTGCGGCAGCCGCAGGATGAACTCGTGGGCATGGGCCGCGCGCGCCGCCGCGACGATCTCGGCCCGCGTCGCATCCGGTCGGCCGTAGGCGATGTTTTCGGCGATGGTGCCAAAGAACAAAAAAGGCTCCTGCAACACGAGCCCGATGTGGCGACGATAGTCCGCCACCGCCAGCTCGCGCACGTCAATGCCGTCAAGGCGGATCGCGCCTTCGCTGACGTCGTAAAAACGGCACATCAGATTGACCAGGGTGCTCTTGCCCGAGCCGCTGTGTCCCACCAAGCCGATCATCTCGCCGGGACGGATGTCCAGACTGAGTTTGCGGATGACTTGGCGGTTGCCGTAGCGAAAGCCGACCTGCTCCAGCTCGATGCGGCCCTCGACCCGTGGCAGCGACTTCGGCTGCGCCGGCTCCGGCACGTTGCTCTGATGATCGAGGATGTCGAAGATGCGCTTGGCCCCGGCTGCCGCCTTTTGCGTGTGCGAGACGATACGGCTCATGGTGTCGAGACGCGTGTAGAAGCGGCTGATGTAGGCGATGAAGGCGGTGAGCACGCCCACCGTGATCTCGTCGTTGGAGACCTGCCAGATGCCAAAGGTCCAGACCACCAGCAAGCCGATCTCGGTGAGCAGGGTCACGGTCGGCGAGAACAGCGACCAGACCTTGTTGACCCGGTCGTTGACCTCGAGGTTGTGCTGATTGGCCGCCCGGAAACGGCCAGATTCACGGCCCTCTTGGGCGAAGGCCTTGACCACGCGAATACCCGGGATCACGTCGGCCAGCACATTGGTCACCTCCGACCAGATGCGGTCGGCGCGTTCAAAACCGCGGCGCAGGCGGTCACGCACCACGTGAATCAAATAGCCGATCAGCGGCAGGGGTAGCAGCGTCACCAGCGCCAGCCAGTGGTTGATGCTGAACAGCACCAGCGCGGTCATGCCGATCATCAGCACATCGGTGGCGAAGTCGAGCAGGTGCAACGACAGGAAGACGTTGATGCGGTCGGTCTCGGCGCCGATCCGTGCCATCAGGTCGCCGGTGCGCTTGCTGCCAAAGTACGACAGCGACTGGTTGAGCAGGTGGTCGAAGGTGGTGGTGCGCAGGTCGGCGCCGATGCGTTCGGACACACGCGCCAAAACATAGGTGCGCGCCCAGCCCAGCAGCCAACCGAGCAGGGCCGCGCTTAGCAGGCCGAGCATGTACAGGCTGACCAATCGCTTATCCAGATCCTGACCGTTTTGATACGGGATCAGCAGCTTGTCCATCAGCGGCATGGTCAAGTAGGGCGGCACCAAGGTGGCGGCGGTGGCGGCCAAGGTCAGCCCGAATCCGAGCAGCAAGCGCGACTGATACGGCCGCGCGAAACGCCATAAGCGCAGCAGCGTCAGGGTGGACGGCGGCGTCTCGTCGGCGGCGGCGCAGTCCTCACATAGAGTCTCGCCGGTCGGAAGTTCCACGTCACAGGAGCGGCAGTGGGCGCTCACTTGCGCACCTTCGCCGGCAATCAGACGGCTCCAGGCATCCACCAGCAGCTGCACCGCGGGCTGCAGGCCGAGACGGAACTCCCAGCGTGCTTGAAGCTTCCCCTCGACCAGCCAGTCGAGGGTCCCGACACCACCGTGGTCGCTTAGCGTCGCAGCGCCACTGGCCGACAGCGGGCACTCACTCACCACTCGGGCGTGACCGTCCACCAGCCGCAGGGTCAGCCAGCGACGGGTGGTCAGCGCCACGGCGCCAGGCGAAAACTGGCGATGCGCGTCAAGATCGGTCTCGGCCAAGCCGAGCAAGGTTTCGTCGGGTCCGCCAAAGTGAGCGCGGGCCGCCCGTGTCCAAGACTCGGCGCCGATGGGGTGCGGATTCATGAGGAATGGTTAAGAGCTCTGCCTGTGTCAACGCGGGCGACGGCCGATGCGTTGACACGCCATCGCCCCCGGATCACCTCGCCCATGGATTCGCCTGTAGACACCCAGCTGTTCGACATCCAGATCCTCGACATCCGCCACATCGCCGGCCCGAATATGTGGACCTACGATCCGGTGCTGGAGGCCTTGGTCGACATCGGCGCGCTGGAAGACTACCCGTCCGACCGCCTGCCCGGCTTCCCGCAGCGTTTGGGCGCCTGGCTGCCCGGACTGGTCGAGCACCGTTGCAGCTACGACGAACGCGGCGGCTTCCTCAAGCGGCTGGACGAAGGCACCTGGCCCGCGCACATCATGGAGCACGTGACGCTCGAATTGCAAAGCCTGGCGGGCCTCTCCGGCGGTTTCGGGCGCGCCCGCGAGACCTCGAACCGCGGCGTGTACAAGGTGGTGGTGACTTGTTGGCAAAAGGAAGTCACTCGCAGCGCGATCGAGGCCGCACGTGATTTGGTGCTGGCCGCCATCCGTGATGACGCGTTCGACGTGGATGCCGTGGTGCGCCAACTGCGCCGCCAGAGCGACCGTCTGTGCCTCGGCCCGAGCACCTCGCACATCGTCGCGGCAGCCGAGGCACGCAAGATCCCGTTCATTCGGCTCAACGACGGCAATCTCGTCCAGATCGGCTACGGCGCCGCTCAGCGCCGCATCTGGACGGCCGAAACCGACTGCACCAGCGCCATCGCCGAGGGCATCTCGCGCGACAAGCAGCTCACCCGGCAGCTGCTGTCGGCGTGCGGCGTCGCGGTGCCGCGCGGTCAGTTGGTCGACAGCGCCGACGAGGCTTGGGAGGCCGCACAGGATCTTGGTCTGCCGGCGGTGGTCAAGCCCAGCGACGGCAATCACGGACGCGGCGTGTTCACCCAACTGTCAACGCGGGAAGAAGTCGAGAAAGCGTATTCAGTGGCAGTCGACGAAGGCAGCGGCGTCATCGTCGAGCGGTTCATCGACGGCCTTGAGCACCGCCTGCTAATCGTCGGTGGCCGGATGGTGGCGGCCGCGCGCGGCGACATCGCATCGGTGGTCGGTGACGGCCAATCGACCATTCGCGAGCTCATCGAAACCCAGCTCAACAGCGACCCGCGGCGCGGCAGCGGCGAGGATCAGCCGCTCAACAAGGTCGGGCTCGATTCGGCTGCACATCTGGAGATCGCTCGCCAAGGCTACGCTGACGGCGATGCGGTTCCCGCCGCCAGCGCCACGGTGGTGATCCAACGCAACGGCAACGTCGCCATCGACTGCACCGCCGAGGTCCACCCCCAAGTGGCCGCGCAAGCCAGTTTGGCGGCGCGCATCGTCGGCCTCGACATCGCTGGCATCGATATCGTCTCGGCCGACATCGGGCGACCCTTCGCCGAGACCGGCGGCGCCATCGTCGAGGTCAACGCTGGCCCTGGCTTGCTGATGCACATCAAGCCGGCCGAGGGTCAGCCACAGAACGTCGGTGAGGCGATCATCGGCCACCTGTTCCCGGACAACGCCAGCGGCCGCATCCCCATCGTCGGCGTCAGCGGCAGTCACGGCACCACCCAGACCGCGCAGCTCATCGCCCGCATCCTGTCGCTGCACCCGTGGAAGACCGGCTTGGTGTCCACCGCACCGGCCGAGGGGCCCGGCATCATCACGCCGACCCGCGTCGAGTCGACTTGGGAGCAAGGCCGCAAGATGCTGCTCAACCGCGCGGTCGAAGCCGCGGTGATCGAGAACAATGTGCGCGAACTGCTGGACGAGGGACTCTGCTACGACCGCTGCCAGGTCGGCGTGGTGACCGGCCTCGATACCGCCGAGACCTTCCCCGACCGTGACATCGAGACCCCGGACGACCTGCGCAAGGTGCTGCGTACGCAAGTGGACGTGGTGCTGCCGGTGGGCGCGGCCGTCCTCAACGCCGAAGATGAGATCGTCGCGGGGTTGGCTGAACTGAGCGACGGCGAGGTGCTGTTCTTCTCGCGCGACGCGGCACACCCCGTGATCGCCGCACACCTGGCCGCAGGCGGACGTGCCGTGGTGCTGCGCGACCAGCAACTCCTGCTCTGCCACGGCAGCGAGTCCAGCATGCTGTGCAGCACAACTGAATTGCCGGGCGGTTGTCCCGACACGCCGGGTTGTCGCGCTCACTTGGCAGCGGTTGCCGCTGCTTGGGCGCTCGGCCTGGATCGGCAAGCGATTCGCGCTGGTATCCTCCACCAGAAGCAACTGGTCGCTGCCTAAGGCCCAGATCAACCCGGGGTCAGCGCTGACTGCGCCGGCCTCGACTCGCCGAATCTCAGCCATGGACATCTCCCGCATCCGCGCTCTGCGCGGCCCCAACCTCTGGACCCGGCAGACTGCCATCGAGGCCATTGTCACACTCGGCCCCGACGAGCAGCATCTCGACAACCTGCCTGGCTTCGAGGCCCGTCTGCGCACGCGCTTCCCAGCGCTGGGGCCGATCGAGGCCTCGATCAATGACCGGCAGGTGTCATTGGCACACGCCCTGCAGGCCGCGACGCTGGCGCTGCAATCGCAGGCCGGCTGTCCGGTGACTTTCGGACGCACGGTGCACGCTGTGGAGGACAACATTTATCAGGTGGTGGTGGAGTACAGCGAGGAGGCGGTCGGCCGTCTGGCCATGAGCCTCGCCGAACAACTCTGCCGGTCTGCGCTTGACGATGCCGCGTTCAACCTCACCGACGCGCTGCACCAATTGCGCGAACTCGACGAGGACCAACGCCTCGGCCCCAGCACCGGCGCCATCGTCAGTGCCGCGGTGGCGCGTGGCATACCCTATCGCCGCCTGACTGAAGGCAGTTTGGTCCAGTTCGGCTGGGGCTCGCGGCAAAAACGCATCCAGGCCGCCGAGACGCATCACACGAGCGCCATCGCCGAGGCCATCGCGCAGGACAAAGAGCTGACCAAGGACCTGCTGCACGCCGCCGGCGTGCCGGTGCCGCTGGGGCGTACCGTCGACAGCGCCGAGGACGCCTGGGCAGCCGCGCAGGAGATCGGCTTGCCGGTGGTGGTCAAGCCCAAAGACGGCAACCAGGGCAAGGGTGTGGCCGTCAATCTGGGCAGTCGCGAGGCCGTGGAGGCCGCCTATCGGGTGGCGGAGGGGTTCCGCGACGACGTCATGGTCGAACGCTATCTGCCCGGCAACGATTTCCGCCTGCTGGTGGTGGGCGACCGCCTGGTCGCTGCAGCGCGACGCGACCCGCCGTTGGTGATCGGCGACGGCGCGCGCAGCATCCGCGCACTGGTCGATGAGGTCAACCTCGATCCGCTGCGCGGCGAAGGCCACGCCACCTCACTAACCAAGATTCGTCTGGATGACATCGCACTGGCCACCCTCGCAGCAAGCGGCCTGACCCCCGAGAGCGTCCCGGACATGGGCCAGCGGGTGATACTGCGCAACAACGCCAACCTCAGCACCGGCGGCACCGCGACCGACGTCACCGACCACGTCCACGCCAAAGTCGCGCAGCGTGCGGTGCAGGCCGCGCAGATGGTCGGGCTCGACATCTGCGGCGTCGACGTCGTCTGCGAAGGCGTACATCGACCCCTGGAGGAGACCGGCGGCGGCATCGTCGAGGTGAACGCCGCGCCGGGGCTGCGCATGCACCTGGCGCCGTCGTATGGCAAGCCCCGCGCCGTCGGCGAGGCGATCATCGACCTGATGTACGCCCCCGGAGACAACGGCCGTATCCCGGTCGCAGCGGTGGCGGGCACCAATGGCAAGACCACAACCGTTCGGCTGATCGCACACATGCTGCATCAGCATGGCCTGCGCATCGGCATGACCACCACTGACGGCGTCTACGTCAACGGCCAGATGATCGACGACGGCGACTGCAGCGGCCCGAAGAGCGCTCGCAACGTACTGCTGCATCCCGACGTTGACGCTGCCGTGTTCGAAACCGCTCGCGGCGGGATCTTGCGCGAGGGTCTGGGTTTCGACCACTGTGACGTTGCCGTGGTCACCAATATCGGTGCCGGGGACCACCTCGGCCTTAACTACATCAACACGGTCGAAGACCTCTCGGTGGTCAAACGGGTGATCGTCCAGAACGTGTCCCCGCAGGGCATGGGCGTGCTCAACGCCGCCGACCCGATGGTGGTGCGTATGGCAGAAGCCTGCCCGTCCCGGGTGACGCTGTTCGCACGTGATCCGGAGACGCCCCACTTGGCCGCCCACCGCGCAAGGGGTGAGCGCGTGGTCACGCTCGAGAACGACACCATCGTCTGCATTGAGCGCGACACCATCGCACGCTTCACTTTGGCGAACGTACCGCTAACGCTAGGTGGCGCCATCGGCTTTCAGGTCGACAATGTACTGGCCGCGATCGGCGCCGGTTGGGGCTTGGGCATCCCCTTTGACACACTGAAAACCGCTCTGGCGACCTTTATTGGCGACGCCGGCGTCACGCCTGGACGCTTTAACCTTTTGCGCCACAATGGCGCCACCGTAATCGCCGACTACGGCCACAACCCTGACGCAATGGTGGCGTTGGCAGAAGCGGTCGAGCGCATCGCCACCGGCAAACGCGTCGTGGTGATCTCTGGCGCCGGCGACCGGCGCGACGAAGACATCCGCCGGCAGACCGAGATCCTCGGCGGCACCTTCGACGAAGTCATCCTCTACCAGGACGCCTGCCAACGCGGCCGCGCCGACGGCGAAGTGATCGGCCTGCTGCGGCAGGGTCTGGTGGGCGCGAGCCGTGTTCGCCACGTCGAGGCCATCGACGGCGAGTTCATCGCCATCGACCGTGGGCTCGAGCGTCTCGCCACCGGCGACCTGTGTCTGGTGCTAATCGACCAGGTGCAGGAGGCGCTGGCGCACCTCAAGGCGCGCTGCTCGGGCTAGGGATTGCTCGCGCGCCAGCCGCGGTACCACTCGGCCCAGCGTGCCAGCCCCTCGGCCAGCGGCGTGCTCGGTGCAAAGTCGGTGGCGATTCGCAGGCGCTCGACGTCGGCGTAGGTGGCCTCCACGTCGCCCGGCTGCATCGGCTGCTCGTCGACAATCGCGGTCACGCCCAGCGCTGATTCCAGCGTCGCCACGAATTCGCGCAGCGGCACCGGCTGGTGGTTGCCGATGTTGAACACGCGGTAGGGCGCCCAACTCGTCCCCGCATCTGGCTGCAGCGGATCGAAGTCGGCGTCTGCAACCGGCACCGCCTCCAGCGCGCGAATCACGCCCTCGACGATGTCATCAATAAACGTGAAGTCGCGCTGCATGTTGCCGTGGTTGAACAGCGTGATTGGACGACCCGCCAGCATCGCTTCAGAGAATAGCCACACCGCCATGTCAGGGCGTCCCCACGGCCCGTAGACGGTGAAGAAGCGCAAGCCGGTGGTCGGCAAACCGTAGAGGTGGCTGTAGGTGTGCGCCATCAGTTCGTTGGCCTTTTTAGTGGCCGCATACAGGCTCACCGGATGATCCACCGCGTCGGCCTCGGAGAACGGCATCTTTCGGTTGCCGCCATAGACGCTGCTGCTCGAGGCGTACACGAGATGTCCGACGCCGTGATGGCGACACGCCTCCAGAACGTTGGCAAACCCGACGAGGTTGCTCTGCACGTAGGCCTGCGGATGGCTGATGGAGTAGCGCACGCCCGGTTGCGCAGCGAGGTGCACGACCCGCTCGGGCGCGAATTCGGCAAACACGGTCTGCAGCGCTGCCGCATCGGCCAGATCAAGCTGCCGCTGCTCAACACCGGCGTCGGCTGCGCGTTGCCAGCGCGCCTGCTTCAAGCGGACGTCGTAGTAGTCGTTGATGGTGTCTACGCCCAACACACGGTGACCGCGTCGAGCCAGTTCGATGGCGGTCTGGGCGCCAATAAAACCGGCGCTGCCGGTGACCATGATGCGCATGCTGAGTCCTTGCGTGCGCCCGCAAAGGCGCCTCGAAATGAGGCGCTATACTGACACGCTTCGTCGCTGCGGCCGAGACCCCCTTCACCCCGTGAGCCTGACAACGACCCCACCGACCGTGCGCTACGGCTGGACCCTTCTGGCGGTCTTGCTGCTCGGCTTGACGGTGCTGAGACTGGTGGTGCGTAGCAACCTCGACATCGACCTGCACTATGACGAGGCCCAGTACGCGGTGTGGTCGATGCAGCCCGACTGGGGCTATTACTCCAAGCCGCCCCTCATCGCTTGGGCCATTGCTGCCGCCCGCGGTGTCTGCGGCGACAGCGCCTTCTGCGTTCGATTGCCCTCGGCAATTGCCTTCACCGTGACACCGCTGCTGGTATTCGCGCTGGGCCGTGAACTCTGGCCCTACCGGCCGAGCGTGGCTTGGCTTGGCGCTGGGCTGTTCACGCTGGCGCCGCTCACCAACTTTTACGCGCTGTTCATGACCACCGACTCACTGCTGCTGCTGTGCTGGTCGGCGGCGCTGCTGGTTCTGGTGCGAGCCATCCGCCTGGGTGGCGGTTGGTGGCCACTGCTCGGTATCGCGCTGGGATTCGGCCTGCTGGCGAAATACACCATGGGCATCTTCGCCGTGTCATCGGTGATGGCCTTGTGGTTGATGCCGCAACTGCGACGAGTGCTGGTGATGCCCGGCCCATGGATGGCGCTGTTCATCGCCGTGCTGATGTTTGCCCCGAACCTGTGGTGGAACGCCGTCCACGACTTCCCGACCTGGCACCACACCGCCGAGATTGCGCAGATCGACCGCGCCGGCAACGGCCTCGGCGGATTGTTCGAATTCATCGGCGCGCAGATCGTGATCTTTGGTCCGCTGGCCTTTGCCGCAGCGGCCTACTCGGTGCGTCGCGGCTTGCAAGCGCCGGTAGCGCCAACCGACATCGGCCCGGGGCAGGCTATGCCGATCCCGGCTCTGCGGTTCCTCGTGTGTTTTGCCGTGCCGTTCTTGGCGATCATCTGCGTGCAGGCGGGCTTATCGCGCGCTTTCGCCAACTGGGCAGCCCCAGCCTACGTCGCCGGCAGCCTGCTGGCCGCCAGCGCCCTCCTGGCCACCCGCCTGCGCTGGCTGATCGCCGCCGCGCTGGGGACATCGCTACTCCTGAGCGCACTGGCCTACGGCCACGAAGCGCTGGCGCGCGCGGCCGGCTTGAACTGGGAGGGGCCGCTGCACGAGGTCCGTGGCTGGTCTAAGCTCGGCCGCCAAGTTGACGCACTCGCGCAGCAGCATCACGCCACTCTGGTGCTCGACGACCGCAAGCTGGCCTCCGAAATGGGCTTTTACGCAGGCACGAGCGGCCGCACCCTGCGCATCTGGAACCCGACCGGCGCCCGCCAGAACCAGTTCCAGATGACCCGCGATTTGCGAGACCTGCCTAAGCGCGACGGTGCCTTTTTGGTGATCAGCCGTCGCGAGTTACAGCCGGCACTCAGCGCTGCTTTTGCCGAGGTGACCCCGCTGCCGGTCGAGCTGAGCATGTCCAGCGGACACCGCACCACACCGCTACGCGTGTGGCTGGCCCGTGATTTCAGCGCCTACCGGTAACGCTGGCGCACCCCGCGTGCGTACCGTGCTGCTGGCCCTGCTCTTGGTGAGCGCCGCGTTCTACGCGCTACCCGACATCGATCTCGCCATCGCCCGCAGCGCGCGTGTCGACGGCGCCTGGCTGTTCGAATCGTGGCCGGGCATGGTCACCTTCAACTCAGCGTTTAACCGGGCAACCCACGGCTTCAGCGCCTTGCTCGCGCTCACCACGCTGCTTGTTGCGGTGCAGGCCTGGCGCCACCCACAGCGGCCGCGCCAGACCCTGCGTCAGTGCAGTTATCTGCTTGTTGTGATCGCCTTGGGGCCGGGACTTCTGGTCAATGCTGTGCTGAAGGACCACTGGGGCCGGCCCAGACCGGCGCAACTGGCCGAGTTCGGTGGCAGCGCTGCCTACGTGCCGGTGTGGCAAACCAGTGATGCTTGTCGGCGCAACTGCAGTTTCGTCTCGGGCCATGTCGCGTTCGCCAGCTTGCCAGTGGCCGGCGCATGGATGGCCCGCACCCCACGCAATCGCCGGCGCTGGCTCTTCGCGGGCATAGCCAGCGGCCTGCTGATGGGCCTCTGCCGCATCGGATTGGGGCGCCACTTTTTCAGCGACACGCTGATCGCCATCGTGCTCGTGACACTGGTGGCCGCGCTGGTGGCGCGCCTTCTGGCGGCGTCGGGTTCGCCTGCGGACAGCGGCTCCGGCACAATGCAGGACGCAACCCAACGACCCTGATCCGCCGTGACCGCAACCGCCGCCGAAACCCTCGCCACACCGCCCGCCCTCGCTCTGTCGGTGGTCATTCCGGTCTACAACGAGGCAGAGAACGTCGAGGAGCTGGTCAGTCGCGTCCATGCTGCGCTGGCCGATCGCGACTTCGAGCTGATCCTCATCGACGACGGCTCGAGCGACGGCACCGGCGCGCTGATCGACAGCCTCGCGCAGACACGCCCCTGGCTGCGGCCGGTGCTGTTGATCCGCAATTACGGCCAATCGACTGCCCTGCAAGCCGGTTTTGACGCGGCGCGTGGCAGCCTGATCGCGACCCTCGACGGCGACCTGCAGAACGACCCCGCCGACATCCCCGAGCTGCTGCGCATCCTCGACGAGCGGCCCGACATCGACCTTATCTCGGGCTGGCGCAAGGACCGCCAGGATGCGGCGATGTCGCGCAAGTTGCCGTCGCGCATCGCCAACCGCATCATCGCCCGCGTCACCGGCATCCAGCTGCGTGACAACGGTTGCGCACTCAAGGTCTACCGCCGCGAAGTCATCGAGCGGCTGCGCCTTTACGGCGAGCAGCACCGTTTCATCGTCGCGCTTGCAGTGGAGGCCGGCGCCCGGCTGATGGAAGTGCCGGTGCGCCATCACCCGCGCACCCGCGGCGTCAGCAAGTACGGCATCGACCGCACTGTGCGGGTGCTGCTCGACCTGCTGTGGATACGCTTCTCGATGCGCTTTCTGCATCGGCCGCTGCATGCGTTCGGCACCATTGGGGCCATGCTCGGGCTGGCCGGGTTCGCTGTGCTGACCTGGCTCGCCTTCGACAAGCTGGTGCTCGGTGAAGACATCGGCCAGCGGCCCCTGCTGTTCCTCGGCATGCTCCTGCTGTTGCTGGGCGTGCAGTTGGTGGCCACCGGCGTGCTGGGCGAATTGCTGACCCGCATCTACCACGAGCCGCAAGGGCGCCCGCAATACCTGACCCGCGGCACACCGCGATCCGAGTGAAGCGCTGGCGTAAGGCCTTGCAATGGACCGCCGGCCTGGCAGTGCTGGCGGTATTGGCCTGGCAGATTGGCTCTGGTGACATCTGGGAGCACCTGCGGACCCTTAATCCGCTTGATCTCGCACTCGCGCTGGGCTGCGCGGTGGTTGCCAATGGCCTGTCGGCGCTGCGCTGGCGGCAGATCGCCGACGACTTCGGCTGCGCCGCTCCGACCAGCGGATTCCTCGTCCGCTACGCGCAAGGGGTGTGCTTGAGCACGGTGCTCCCCGGCGCAACCCTGGGCGGCGACGCTTGGCGCAGCGCCTGGCTAGTGGGGCTGGGGCACTCGCTCACCCGAGCCAGCGTCACTGTGCTGCTGGACCGCGTCGTCGGACTGTGGGCGCTGGCAGCGCTGGCGCTGGTCGGGGTGTGGGCGACTCAAGCGCGTCTGCCCGAAGTTTTGGCGCTGGCCTTTGCGGCGATCGTTGGCGGGCCCTTGGTCTTGCTCATGCTGCTGGGCGACCGCACGCCCTGGGTGGCCCGTCTGCCTCGCGCCGATGCACAGCTGTGGTGGCGCGCCGCAACGTGGTCGTTCGGTGTGCAGGCGCTCTCCAATGCCGCGCTCTGGTTCAGCTGCCGAGCCGTGGGCGTCGACCTCACCATGCCGGACCTGCTGGTGTTGGCCGGTGGCTTGTTCATTGCCGCCGCGCTGCCACTGAGCGTGTTTGGCTTTGGCAGCCGCGAAGCCGCCGCCGCCTGGCTGTTCCCGCTGTTTGGTGTGGCGGCTGATCAGGGCGTGGCGGCATCGATCGCGTTTGGCCTGCTTGGGACGCTACAAGGCGTCTTGTACCTGCCACTGTGGTGGCGGCGGCACTGACAACGCTAACGTCCCCGCCGCCATCCAACGCTCAGGGCGTGTAGGCCGTCAGTTCCCAAACGATCCAGTCGTCGCGCAGCACCTCGCCGCGCCGCCCGCGCTGATAGGGCGGGCGAGTCCAAGTGCCTGCCAGTTCCCGGCGCACCCAATGCTGCACCTCCGGCGCGTACCACAGTGTCTCGCGACGCTCGGTGCGCCAGCGAAAGGGGTCGTCGTCGTAGTACGACATGACGCGCTCGTAGCGCGCGACGCGGAACGTGCCAGCCGGGACGGTCACGGTTTCCCAGCCGCGGAAACGGCTGAGCGCGATCCAATTCTCGGC
>Ga0214921_10006143_pt1 | contig 16619 bp, 17 predicted proteins | sample LL1505_MetaG_FD_177992 | JGI IMG/M metagenome (GOLD analysis project Ga0214921, IMG submission 177992) | Freshwater microbial communities from Lake Lanier, Atlanta, Georgia, United States - LL-1505 | ecosystem: Environmental > Aquatic > Freshwater > Lake | place: USA: Georgia | collected...
ATTCCTAAAATGGGAAGGTATTGATCTAAAGGGATTAAAACTTTTAATAAAAGCTAAAGGAAAATGCACCACTGATCATATATCAATGGCTGGGCCTTGGCTAAAATTCAGAGGACACTTGGATAATATCAGCAACAACATGCTAATAGGCGCAATTAATTTCTTTAATGAAAAAACTGACTGTGTTAAAAACCAGCTTACCGGCCAATACGGCACTGTTCCTTCTACACAACGCGCCTATAAAGCTGCAGGAATAGGAAGCATCGTGATTGGTGATGAAAATTACGGTGAGGGATCTTCTCGTGAACATGCCGCAATGGAACCTCGTCATTTAGGTGTTAGAGCTGTGTTGGTAAAGTCATTTGCCCGCATTCATGAAACTAATTTGAAAAAACAGGGAATGCTCGCATTAACATTTGACAACAAAGCTGATTATGACAAATTCAAAGAAGATGATACAATCGATATAATTGGATTGACTCAATTTGAGCCAAATAAAAAGCTAATAATGAAATTGCATCATCAAGATGGAACATCAGATGAAATACAGGTAAACCATTCTTACAATGAACAACAAATAGAGTGGTTTAAAGAAGGTGCTGCATTAAATATCATCAGAAGAGATTTTGCAAATAAAATATAAGCTTTAAAAAATAATAAAATCAATGCGGAGTATCCTTACTTCGCATTTTTTATGCATAATAAAATAATATGAAATTTTATTTTAGAGAGATCTTATAAAATCATAAATACCATATTGACATGGTGCTGTAATTATAAAATAGTTTATCACTCAATTACATCAAACCAAACAGGTGTTTTATCATCCCAATCACCATTGTAATTAATGGTTATCTCCTCCCCTTTATTAATCACTCTTACTGTTTTTATAAAAATAGAATCTTCTTTAAAATCCATAAAATACTCGCAATTGCTTGAATAACTATGGTTATACATTGGAATAAATCCCAATGCCATACAGCAAAGCTCTTTCTGATCTCCCCATTCAAAAATATAATCATGCAACAATGTTTTATCAAGATGCTCTCTATCCTTTTGATCCATAACAATGACGGGAGAAATTTCAATAATGATTCCCGCCTCTAATTGAACAGACGTAAAAATTCCCTTGCCTTTTTTTTCTGTCAAATCAATATATAAATCGCTGTGAATCATGAATAAATGATGATAATAAAGTAACTTGCACTACTAAACGAATTTAGTGAAATTACCAATCATTTAACCCATTAATATACCTATTGTAATGGCATTGGAAATGGACGACATAACGCTTCAGCAATTATTTGAAGAAGTAATAGCTTCTGAAGATAAATTGGCAATACAAGAGTTCTTAAATGATCAAAATATTAGCGATGTTGCCAATTTAATATACGAGAACCCTGATTTCGAATCACAGATAATTTCACACCTCGCCATTCATCGAGCATCAAGCGTATTTAAAATTCTTGACGCAACTGAACAAAAGAGAATTATAGAAAATCTGCCTCCTTTTAAATCTGCTGAATTATTAAACGAACTTCCTGCAGATGATAGAGTAGCTTTCTTAGAAGCCCTGCCCAATAGCGTAGTAAGGGAATTAATAAAAACACTAGATCCTGAAGAGAGAAAGATTACGCTTGAGCTGCTAGGTTACCCAGAAAATAGTGTCGGCAGATTGATGAACCCCGACTATGTCTATGTTTATGAATACAATACGGTAAAAGAAGTAATAGATACAATTAGAAGATTCGGCACTAATAGCGAAACTATAGACGTGATTTATGTCATTAATTACAAAGGGGAATTATTAGATGATATAAGAATTAGAGACATCATTCTTTCTTCTCCTGAGATGAAAGTTAACGAATTGATGGATGGTAGATTTATTGCACTTAATGCTTATGATGATCAGGAATTAGCCAATGATGCATTTAAAATGAATAATCGTGTAGCCATACCAGTTATCGACAATCACAATATTCTTTTAGGTATCGTTACAATTGATGACGTTTTGTGGGTTGCTAATGAAGAATTTAGCGAAGACATACAAAAAATCGGTGGTACAGAAGCCTTTGATGAACCCTATTTAGATATCAGCATATTAAAACTTTTAAAGAAAAGAGCGGGTTGGTTAGTTTTGCTTTTCTTTGGTGAAATGCTCACCGCCTCAGCTATGCAATTTTTTCAACATGAAATTGAAACTGCAACCGTATTAGCCTTATTCATTCCCTTAATAATGAGTAGCGGAGGAAATAGTGGATCGCAGGCTTCTACACTAATTATTCAAGCAATGGCTTTAGGCGAACTAACGATTGTAGACTGGTGGAAAGTAATGAGAAGAGAACTCATTACCGGCTTTTTATTAGGAGTGATTTTAGGCAGTATCGGGTTAATGAGGATTTTTATCTGGCAAAATTTGCACATTTTTGATTATGGAAACCATTGGGATCTTTTAGCAATTACCATTTTCTTTTCCTTAATTGGAATCGTATTATGGGGAAGCTTAATGGGCTCGATGTTGCCAATTATCTTAAAAAGACTTAAGCTAGATCCCGCAGCATCTTCCGCACCTTTTGTAGCTACTCTAGTGGATGTAACAGGTATCGTAATTTACTTTTCTGTTGCTTACTTTTTCTTAAAGGGAATCCTGCTATAAATCAATATAAATACATCTAAAGAATTGCTATGTATTATATTAAATTACTTAAATTGCCATTAGATTTATTCAAAAAAAATTAAACAATAAAAGTCGGCACTAAACTATCATTTTAATTTTATACCTTAACATATGTGTGGAATAGTTGGATATACCGGAAAGAAACAAGCATACCCTATTATTTTAAAGGGATTAAAAAGGCTGGAATATAGAGGCTATGATAGTAGCGGTGTTGCTTTATTGAAAAATGGAACACTTAATGTTTATAAGAAAAAAGGTAAAGTAGTTGAACTCGAAGAATCACTATTTGGAGAAACCTTAGACGCAACAATAGGCATTGGTCACACTCGATGGGCCACTCACGGAGAGCCAAGCGACAAAAATGCACATCCGCATACTTCTGCCAATGGCAATATAGCGATGATTCATAATGGTATCATTGAAAACTATGCCTTAATTAAAAGCGACTTGCTAAAGAAAGGCTACAGTTTTAAAAGCGAAACAGATACTGAAGTTTTATTAAACTTCATTGAAGACATTCAAAAAAACAACAACTGTAGCATTGAAGAAGCGCTGCGTATTGCTTTAAAAAGAGTTACAGGTGCTTACTGCATTTTACTCATCGAAAAAAATAACCCAGACACCATAATCGCTGCCCGCAAAGGAAGTCCCCTTGTAATAGGGATTGGCAAAGGAGAACATTTTCTCGCAAGTGATGCATCCCCTATCATTGAATACACTAAAGAAGTAGTATATGTTAATGATTACGAATTGGCTATTGTAAAGCCTGATGAATTAATTTTAAAAAACCTAGGCAACGAAACAATTACTCCTTACATCACAAAACTTGATATGGAACTAGCCGCTATCGAAAAAGGTGGCTATGAGCATTTTATGCTGAAAGAAATTTTCGAACAGCCAAGTACTATCTTCGACTGCTTACGAGGCCGATTAAACTCAAAAGAAAGTTTAATTAAAATGAGTGGCGTTGATGATAATATTGAGCAAATATTGAATGCGGATAGGATTTTAATTATAGCCTGTGGCACAAGTTGGCATGCCGGATTGGTTGCCGAATATGTTATTGAAGAATTATGTCGTATTCCGGTAGAAGTTGAATATGCTTCCGAATTTAGGTATAGAAATCCTATTGTTAATAAAGGAGATGTTATCATTGCCATATCGCAAAGCGGTGAAACTGCAGACACATTAGTGGCTCTTGAAAAAGCAAAAGAAAATGGCGCATTCATCTTTGGAGTTGTAAACGCTGTAGGATCATCGATTGCTAGAATATCTAACGCAGGGGCATACACGCATGCGGGACCTGAAATAGGAGTTGCCTCTACCAAGGCTTTTACAGGACAATTAGTAGTGCTCCTGATGACGGCTTTAGTGGTAGCGAGACATAAGAAATCTATTTCCGAAGATCGATATAATGCTTTACTTGTTGAACTTGAACAAGTGCCTGAAAAAGTAGAGGCTATTTTAAAAAATGCAGATCAAATTAAAATGATTGCAGAAAAATATAAAACTGCGAACGACTTTCTTTTCCTTGGACGAGGCTATAATTTCCCAATAGCACTTGAGGGCGCCTTAAAATTAAAAGAGATTTCATATATCCATGCTGAAGGTTATCCAGCTGCTGAAATGAAGCATGGCCCCATCGCATTGGTAGACGAATCTCTCCCCGTTGTATTTATTGCTACAAAAGATCCTTATCATGAAAAAATTGTAAGCAATATGCAAGAAATAAAAGCAAGAAAAGGAAAAATTATTTCAATAATATCAGAAGGAGATACAATAAGCCCTGATTTAAGTAATGACTACTTCTGCATTCCAATCGCTGATGAATTAATCGCACCCTTACTAACGGTTATACCCCTTCAATTGCTGTCTTATTATGTAGGCATTGCTAAAGGTATTGATGTAGACAAGCCTAGAAATTTGGCTAAAAGTGTAACGGTGGAGTAGTTCGTAATACGTTCCCTTTAAATTATTATTTACTAACTTCAGCTTTATTATACATCAACAGCAAATAAATTCATTAAACCTACTAATCATTAATTTATGAATATTATCAAAAAAAATCCGATCGATGATATAGGATATAATTTCATAGAAAAAAAATATTTGCCTAAAGGAAAAAATGAATACCATTTAAGGGAAAATCAAAATAAGAATTCTGACTATAAAGAATTAACATCCGCACAAATAGACATCCTAAGAAATAACAATAACCAATCTGACAATTGGAAAAATGTTCTTGTTAAAAAATTCTTCAATCCTGCACTCGTAAAAAATTGTACATTTTCTGGGTTAATCCGAATTGGAAACCTTGATACTATTTGCCATGAATTCCATGATTTCAGAATGGCTGTTGGGATTTACAATAGCAATATTATTAGTTGCGATTTAGGGAACAATGTCTGCATTGATAATGTAAAATATTTAAGTCACTATATTATCGAAAACGATGTAATGCTTGTTAATATTAACGAGTTGGCTACTACAAGTAAAGCCAAATTCGGTAACGGTATTTTAAAAGATGGAGAAACGGATGAAAGCCAACGAATGATTATTGAAGTTTGTAATGAAAATGGTGGCAGGTATATCATTCCATTTAATAACATGCTTCCTGGTGATGCTTATATGTGGAGTAAATACAGAGACGAAGATGCCTTGCTAGAGAAATTCAAAACCTTTACTGAAAATACAATTGATAAACAAAGAGGCTATTACGGTATAGTGGGAACTCGGACAGTAATAAAAAATTGTGCCCTCATTAAAGATACCCTCATTGGCTCCGACGCCTATATCAAAGGAGCTAATAAACTAAAAAATCTTACTATCAATAGCGATGCTGATAGAAAAACGCAAATTGGAGAAGGCTGCGAATTGGTAAATGGAATTATTGGATTTGGATGCAGGATTTTTTATGGAGTAAAAGCTGTTCGCTTTATTGTTGCATCACACTCACAACTTAAATATGGCGCCAGACTGATCAATTCTTTCCTTGGAAACAATTCTACAATTTCATGCTGTGAAGTTTTAAATAGTTTAATTTTTAGTGCACACGAACAACATCACAATAACTCTTTTCTATGCGCCTCCCTTTTAATGGGACAAAGCAACATCCCAGCAGGGGCAACTATTGGAAGCAATCATAACAGCAGAAGCGCTGACGGCGAAATAATAGCCGGTCGTGGATTTTGGCCAGGTCTTTGCACTAGCCTTAAACACAACTCCATCTTTTCATCTTTTACAATAATTGCAAAAGGAGATTACCCTCATGAATTAAATATTCCTATTCCATTCAGTTTGATTAGTAATGATGTTGCTAATGACAGACTGGTTGTGATGCCCGCTTATTGGTTTATGTATAACATGTATGCCTTAGCCAGGAATGCATGGAAGTATGAAACAAGAGATAAACGAACCGAGAAAATTCAAAAAATAGAATACGATTATTTAGCTCCTGATACTATAAATGAAATATTCGAATCACTCCTACTTTTAGAAAAATTAAATGTAGATGAGAAAGGAGAATCAATTATTCATGGTTGGGAAAATAGCCGTCGTAATACTATTATTACCAAAATACCTCAATCTATTGCACTGTTTAAGAAAATGATTGAAGCTTATGCTGGAACACAACTTTTAAACTATATCAATAATAATAAAATAAATAATTTCGAGTCCTTTAAAAAATTGTTGCTATTCAAGAAAAGATCTAAATGGATAAATATTGGTGGGCAACTTATTAAAGAAAGTGAGATCAATCAATTAAAAAAGAATATTGTTTCAGGTAAAATTAAATCCTGGGATCAGGTACATCAATTTTATGCAATTCAGGGAGAAGCTTATGAGAAGGACAAGGCACAAGATGCATTAGCAAGCATTTTGGAATTATGGAAAATATCGGCTACTACTTTCAATTCCTCTTCCTTTAAAAAGCTACTTACAGAAATGCTTGAAACTAAAGCGATGCTAACTAAGCAAGTGCAAGATACTCGAGCTAAAGATTACACAAATACCTTCCGAAAAATGGCCTATGCTAATGATGAAGAAATGAATAAGGTACTTGGAAAGATTGAAGAAAATGAATTTATAAAAGAAGAAATAAAAAGATTCAATACGTTAAAGCGCAACACCAAAGAATTAATCAAAAAATGGAAGCTTTAGTTTTACTCAATAAAATATTGTATAGCTAAATCGTACCCCCTTATCCCTAAGCCGCTGATTACCCCTTTTGATTTCGCAGAAACAAAAGACAACTTCCTGAATTCTTCTCTGGCAAAAATATTTGAAATATGTACTTCAATAACTTTAGTGGTGATTGCTGCCAGTGTATCACCTATAGCCACTGATGTATGCGTATACCCACCTGGGTTTAAGATAATTCCATGAAATTCAAATCCTACCCTTTGGATTTCATTTATAATTTCTCCTTCAATATTACTTTGAAAATAATTCAATTCTACAGTGGGATACTTTGTTTTTAACTGAACTAAATAATCATCAAAAGATTTAAATCCATAGATATCGGTTTCTCTGGTGCCAATTAGATTTAAATTAGGCCCGTTTATAATCGCAAGTTTCATGTACTTATGTATTTATTCCCAAAAATAATGGAGTTAATCGATTTTTTCGATTTTTATATTGCTCATTGAATTATAAAAAAAGTGCCCTGAAAATTCAGGGCACTTTTTTTTATTTAAAAGATGTATTCTTTATGCTTCAGGAGTTTCTTCTGGAGCAACTTCTGTTGAATCTATATTAGTTATCGAATCTGTAGCAGCTTCTTCTGTGCTTTTTTTCTTTCCACCAGCACGACGAGTCTTTTTAACTGGCTCACCAACAGCAGCAGCACTAATACCTTTGCCATAAATTTCATTGAAGTCAACCAATTCAATCATTGCCATTTCAGCATTATCACCGATACGAGCACCTAATTTAATAATACGCGTATATCCTCCAGGGCGACTAGCTACTTTTGGCGCAACAACTGTAAATAATTCTTTTACTGCATCCTTATCATTTAAATAACTGAAAACGATACGATGATTATGCATAATTGCTTCCTTACTTTCGTTTGCCTTTGTTTTTGTAATTAAAGGCTCAATGTAAGTACGCAATGCTTTCGCTTTTGCTAATGTTGTAGAAATTCTCTTGTAAGTAATTAACTGGCAGCCTAAGTTCATCAATAATGCCTTTCTATGAGAGGCGGTTCTGCTTAGATTGTTTTTTTTGTTACCGTGACGCATGACTATGTTGTTTTATACCCTGTACCGTGTCAGGAATTACAGGATTGTTTATTAATGATGAAAATTTAAGGCCTCAAAAAAGATTCGCTTGGAATCAATTCGATGCACTTGACTTTCAAATTGATTACTCGTCGTCTAATTTTAATTTACTTAAATCCATTCCAAAGCTAAGGCCTCTCTCGTGCAATACTTGATCGATTTCACTTAAAGATTTTTGTCCAAAGTTTCTGAATTTCATTAAATCTTCTTGCTCGTACTGTACTAATTCACTCAATGAGTTAATCTTAGCTGCTTTCAAGCAATTGAATGCGCGAACAGATAAATCCAAATCTTCCAATGGAGTTTTCAACATCTTGCGAAGTTGTAAAGTTTGCTCATCCACTAAATCTTCTTTCTTATCTTCTTTTGTATCGAAAGTGATATTTTCATCAGTAATAATCATCAAATGCTGAATTAATATACGGCTAGCTTGCTTTACCGCTTCTTCAGGATGAATAGTTCCATCAGTAATAACTTCCATGATTAATTTTTCGAAATCTGTACGTTGCTCTACCCTTGTATTTTCAATTAAATATTTTACATTTTTAATTGGAGTATAAATCGCATCTACAGGAATATATCCGAAATGTGAACTTTTGTCTTTTTGTTCTTCAGCTGGAACATAACCGCGTCCTTTGCCGATAGTAATTTCAATATCTAATTTAGCACTGCTGTCTAATGTACAAATCATTAACTCTGGATTCATTACTTCAAATGAAGGAGAAGCATCTCCAATCATACCAGCATTGAACTGAGTGGTGTTTTTAATAGATAAAGTTACTTTTTCAGTATTCACATCGTTTTCTATCTTAGATTTAAAACGAACTTGCTTTAAATTCAGAATAATTTCTGTAACGTCTTCAGTGATTCCTTTTAATGTTGCAAATTCATGATCTGCACCCACTATATTGATACCAATGATTGCATGACCTTCCAGAGAATTTAATAATACTCTACGAAGTGCATTTCCGATAGTAACGCCATATCCTGGCTCTAACGGACGGAATTCAAATTGAGCTTCGAAATCATTTGCTTTTTGAAGAACAATTTTATCTGGTTTAACAAAATTAAAAATGGCCATTTGTATTTTGTTGTTTTGATTTAGTGTTAAATAATCCGGTTATACCGGCTTTTCTTTTTATAATTTAGATGTAAATGATAGTCACTACGAACTATTATTTACTATACAATTCTACGATTAATTGCTCCTTGATATTTTCAGGAACACTTTCTCTTTCTGGGTATGAAATGAAAGTTCCTTTTTGATCCTTTTCATTCCACTCTATCCAGCTGAATTTTGGGTTTTTCCCTCTTACATTTCCAGCGATAGCTGCATTAGCAGCACTTTTAATTTTCAAGCCAATAACATCACCTGGCATACAACTATAAGAAGGAATATTTAATATTTCTCCATTAACTGTTATGTGCTTATGACTTACTATTTGACGAGCAGCCTGGCGACTTGGAGCAATACCTAATCTAAATACAGTGTTGTCCAATCTTGCTTCCAATAATTTGATAAGATTTTCACCAGTAACACCTTTTCTACGAGCAGCTTCTTCAAATGTTTTACGGAATTGTTTTTCCAATAAACCATAAGTGTATTTCGCTTTTTGCTTTTCCTTTAACTGAACACCATATTCACTTAAAGCTTTACGCTTTTTAGTTCCACCATGCTGTCCAGGAGGATTACTGTTTTTTGTTAACCATTTTCCATTTCCTGTAATAGGTTCACCGAAACGGCGGGAAATTTTTGTTTTGGGGCCTGTATAACGTGCCATAATTTTTAATAGTGACCTTTTAGTGACGATGCATCATTATAAAGGTCTTTTAAAATGAATGATACACCCGTTAATAAATATGTTAAACTATACTCTTCTCTTTTTTGGAGGACGACAACCATTATGTGGTAATGGAGTAATGTCTTTAATCATTGATACTTCTAATCCACTTTGTGATAAAGAACGAATAGCGCCTTCGCGCCCACTACCTGGACCTTTAACAAATACATCAACTCTTTTTAACCCAGCATCTAAGGCTGTTTTAGCTGCATCAGCCCCTGCCATTTGTGCAGCATAAGGAGTATTTTTCTTACTTCCTTTGAAACCCATTTTTCCAGCAGAAGACCAAGAAATAACCTGACCTTGCTTGTTGGTTAAACTGATAATGATGTTATTAAAACTAGCTACGATATGAGCATCTCCGTAACTTTCTACTTTAACAACCCTTTTCTTTGAAGCAGCTTTCGCGCTTTGACCTTTTTGTCCTTGTGCCTTTGCCATAATTTTTTAATAATAGGTGATCTTAAATATTATCCTGATTTCTCAGAACTGAATCAACCCTCCTGCCGACTTACAAACTATCTGGCGTTGATTCAAAAGAAATAAGTCTTGAAATATTTTTACCCAATTTCGGGAAAATGAATACTACTTCTTAGCTACTTTCTTCTTACCTGCTACAGTCTTACGCTTTCCTTTTCTTGTACGACTGTTTGTACGAGTACGTTGTCCACGAAGAGGCAATCCTTTACGATGACGCAACCCGCGATAACAAGCGATATCAAGCAAACGCTTAATATTCATTTGTGTTTCACTACGCAATGCGCCTTCTGTTTTAAATTCAGTATTAATAACGTTACGAATAGCAGTCTGTTCGTCATCATTCCACTGATTTACTTTTTTATTCAAATCAATTCCTGATTTGGTTAAAATGTACTTTGAAGTAGAACGGCCAATACCATAAATGTAGGTAAGACCTATTTCGCCTCTTTTGTTTTTTGGTAAATCTATACCGGCAATACGAGCCATATTTAATTTTATATTTAAATTTTAAAATTCGATTAATTATCCTTGTTTTTGTTTAAAGCGAGGATTTTTTTTGTTGATTACATACAGACGTCCTTTTCTTCTCACGATTTTGCAATCAACACTGCGTTTTTTAATTGAAGCTCTAACCTTCATCTTTTTTAATTTTTACTTTTATTTAAATGACTGCAATTGCAGTTTGTTTATTTATACCTAAATATAATTCTACCCCTTGTTAAATCGTATGGACTCATCTCTACGCCTACTTTATCGCCTGGCAATATCCTAATGTAATGCATCCTCATCTTACCTGATATTGTAGCCAATATTTCATGCCCATTTTCTAATTTTACCTTAAACATAGCATTACTTAATGCCTCTACTATTGTTCCGTCTTGTTTAATTAGTGCTTGCTTGGCCATAAAATTTGGAGCGCGAAGATACAACAAAGAATTTAATTTCTAAAGAAAAAATACTATTATTACATTCAAAAACAAATAAATTTATGAAAAAAGTACTTTTTGCAAGCCTTTTTATGGCTTTCCTGGCTGTTTCTTGTAAAAAAAGCAGTACAGTTACGCCCGCTGGGAACTCCTCTTTTATGTCATTTACAGCAGGATCAAGCTGGAACTACAAAACTACTGATTCTACAGGGGAAACTCCTTACACCTTGACCTCTACGACTGTAGACAGCACTTTCAACGGAAGAACATACCATGTATTCACCTATCAGGATGCCAATGGGTCAAATTCTGAATATTATAGCAATTCAGGCAGTGAATACTACCAATTTACTCAACTTGCTGCTCAATTAGATCCTTTTGAATTGAAGTATTTAGTAGACAACGTTAATACAGGTACCAGCTGGACTCAACCTTTTGCTACTACTCAAGTTATACAGACCTATACTGTAGCATTGAATGCCACTATTAAAAGCACCATCACAGAAAAAGGAAATTCAATTACTGTTAATGGAACAACCTACAACAATGTAATAAAAGTGACTACAGAAATAATAAACCCTTCTATTACTAGTAACATTCCTCTAGTTACATTAACCGTTCAACCTATTACCCAAAATATTGTTGGCTATTATGCACCAAAATATGGATTAGTTAAAAGAATATTTCAATTAAAAGTTGATGTTACATCATCTTTACCAATTATTCCACAAACAAATGTTGTTAACAATAACAGCACTACTGAATTAATTAGTTCAAATATTCCATAATTTTTTTATTGCACAAAAGTAAAGGCTATTTCAATAAATGAAATAGCCTTTACTTTTTAATCTGATTAACAAGACTAAAAAAAATTACTCTAAAATAGTGACTTCTGTCCTTCTGTTTTCCGCTCTTCCAGCAGCGTTTTTATTATCTGCAATTGGCTTTGTTATACCGTAGCCTTTGGCAGTAATTCTTGATGCATCTATTCCTTTGCTAATTAAATAATCTCTTACTGAATTTGCTCTTTCTTGAGATAATTTAAGATTACTTGTAGCGCTTCCCACAATATCTGTATGACCGCCGATTTCTATTTTCTCATCATCTTTTCTAACGAGATACGCTACCAATTCATCTAGCACTTTGAAAGAACTATCCTGTAATGTAGCCTTCCCATTATCGAAATTACAATTGTCTAATACAAAACTTTTAGCAGGGAGAAATTTATAAGAAATCGCAAATGGATTTTTGTAGTACTTTCTTCCTTCCTGAGCAGGAATAACGATTGAGTCTATAGAAGCAGAATCTTTAAACCCAAGAATATAAATCTGATATACATCACCGGCGGGCAAACGAGTAGAAAACTGCCCCTGATCATTGGTTAAACTTTGATATTCAATTTGTTTTTTCCGGCTCTTGAAAACCATTATTTCATTAGGAAGTGGACGATCATTAAAGTCAGTTATCGTCACATTTACAGGCGCGTCTTTAGGCAAAAGAATTTCTTTTGGCATTTCTGTGACCATGTTAATTTTAGAAAAATCAAAACTCGAATTTCCGTTTGCGATTGTAATTGAATTAGCCACATTGTCAAAATTCGTTTTCCCCAAAGTAGAAATTGTAGATTTGCCTATAAGAAATGGCGCATCAATATCTTTGATGATCGTGCACTTTACATCATACAGTTTCAAGCCAGTAAATAGAACTTCTTTCAGCATGATTACCACGCCTTCTGCAAGGCTTTCTTCATCACTAGAATCATATTTTGCCTCGCTAATAATATCTTGTTTGTGCAAAAATTCATTTCGAAACATATACATCGCTTGTTTTTGAGATATCAAATTCTCTGATTCCTCATCGCTATATATGAAGCATGCAAGTAAGCCATTTACTTTGCAAGGCATTAGTAACAAACCATCGTCGTTTTTTAATATTATTTTTGTTTGAGAATAACCCACCAAATTACTCAATAGAAGAAGTAAAGTCAGTATTTTTTTCATTTCGTAAATTTGTTGTAATTGCTTTTAAAATTTATTCGCGCCTATAAAACAAAAATAATAATTATAACTTTCTCTGCATATTATTTACCATCACTTTTTTCCAAGTAGTAAAACTGCCTGCAACGATATGCTTCCTAGCCTCTTTCACCAGCCATAAATAAAAAGCAAGATTATGGACGCTTGCTATTGTTAGCCCTAGGAACTCTTTTGTTTTTAAAAGATGCTTTAAGTAGGCTTTTGAATAATAGGCGCTCATCGGGCAATCTATTGTTGCGTCAATGGGACTGAAATCTTTTTCCCATTTTTTATTGTCAATGTTTATCACCCCATTAGCCGTAAACAACATCGCATTTCTGCCATTTCTTGTTGGCATTACACAATCAAACATATCTACCCCCATCTCAATGCATTCTAAAATATTCCAAGGCGTTCCTACTCCCATCAAATAGCGAGGCTTTTCTAGGGGCAAATTATCACAACACAAAGCGCAAATTTCATACATTTTATCTGTGGGCTCACCTACGCTCAATCCACCTATTGCATTACCTGGTGCCTTTTTGCTGGCAATATATTCACAGGAGGCTTTTCTCAATTCATGATGAACACCTCCTTGAACTATGGGGAATAGATTTTGGGTATACCCATATTTATCCTCATTAGAATTAAATCTGTCAACACAGCGATCAAGCCACCTATGCGTTAACTCCATCGATTTTTTTGCATAATTATATTCGCTTGCACCAGGAGGACATTCATCAAATGCCATTATGATATCCCCACCAATAATCCGCTGGGTATCCATTACATTTTCTGGAGTAAATAAATGTTTGCTGCCATCTATGTGTGATTGAAACACAACCCCCTCTTCTGTAATCTTTCTGCTTTTTGCTAATGAGAAAACTTGAAACCCTCCGCTATCCGTTAATATGGGTCTATCCCATCCATTGAATTTATGCAATCCTCCAGCTGCTTCTAAAATATTTAACCCAGGACGTAAATATAAATGGTAGGTATTGCCTAAAATAATTTGCGCCCCTATTTCTTGTTTTAATTGTTGCTGAGATATCGCCTTAACACTACCTACGGTTCCTACAGGCATAAAGATGGGCGTTTGTATCTCTCCGTGATCCGTTTTAATGATACCGGCCCTGGCTTTTGAATGCAAGTCATTATGTTCAATATCAAAAGTAAGTGTAGCCATTCTCTAATGTATTTGTATTGGATACAAATATAACATCATTCATAAAGATAGAATGATTAATATTTCACTTGACTATTAAGAATGACATCAATAACATATTTTTGCAGCCATGGATTTATTACACACATTCGAACATTGGCAACATATCGTTTTTATTTTATTTTGCGTCATTGCTACAATCCAAATATTTTACTTTTTATTTTTCTTCAGTCGCCTTGCATTCTACAACCCAAATAATAAAAATACAACACAAACACATGCCGTCAGCGTGGTTATTTGCGCAAGAGATGAATTGAAAAATCTGGAAAAAAATCTCCCTTCAGTTTTAAATCAATCATACGAATCAACGCATGAAGTTATTGTGGTTAATGACAATTCGTTTGATGACAGTAAATATATTTTGGAAGAATTAAAAAGCAAATACAAGCAACTGCAAATCATTGAACTAACTCAAGAAGCAATGATGATACCTGGTAAAAAATTTCCTTTGGCAGTAGGCATAAAATCAGCCAAACACGAAATTGTATTGCTTACAGATGCGGATTGCATTCCAGCAACAGCTTCCTGGATAGAAAGTATGCAAAGTAGTTATGACGACAAAACAGAAATTGTATTAGGTTATGGGGCCTTTCATAAGCTAAAAGGTTTTTTTAATAAAATAGTAAGGTGGGAGTGTTTTCAAACAGCGTTACAATATATGAGTTACTCACTGGCTCACATTCCCTATATGGGCGTTGGGAGAAATTTGAGTTATAAAAAATCAGTATTTCTGCGGCATAAAGGTTTTTCTTCGCATAATAATATTCCTGGAGGTGATGACGATTTGTTCATTAATATGGCTGCTACTAATGGCAACACAAAAATAAATATAGACAAGAATAGCTTTACATTAAGCAATCCGCCAGAAAGCTGGAGCCAATGGAAACGGCAAAAAAACAGACACTACACAACGAGCAAATATTACAAAAAAATACACCAGTTTCTATTGGGCCTTTATTCAATTTCTCTTTTTTTATTTTATCCGCTTTTAATATTAAGCTCAGTGCTATACGATTGGAAATACAGTACCCTCTTGTTTATTATTCGCTTATTAATACAGGCAGTAGTTTATTATAAATCAATGAAAAAACTTAATGAAACAGATCTTTTTCCCTTCTTTTTCATTTTAGATATTTGGATGTTTTTTTATTACCTACTATTCGCAAGTTCGTTATTTAAAAAACCAGTTCAACATTGGAAATAAAATGAGATAGTTATTACCTTTTTTATTATTTTACAGCACATGGATATTGTAGAAAAATACTTTAGTGACTTCACCGAAAATCAATCTCATCAATTACGATTGTTGAAAAAGCTATATGTAGAATGGAATGAAAAAATTAATGTTATAAGCAGAAAAGATATTGATAATTTTTATCTGCATCATGTATTACACTCATTAAGCATTGCTACTAATTTTTCTTTTACTCCGGAGGATAACATACTAGATCTTGGCTGTGGCGGTGGATTTCCCGGAATTCCATTAGCCATATTTTTTCCTGAGGCAACATTCCACTTGGTAGACAGTATTAATAAAAAACTAACTGTTGTTCAGGAAATTGCAGCAAGTGCGGGCATAAAAAATATAACTGTACAGCATACCCGCGCAGAAGATATAAAAAACAGAAAGTTTAACACGGTAATCTCAAGGGCTGTGGCTCCACTAAGTGATCTATGGAGATGGAGCAGGCCATTAATAAAAAAAACAAATAACTCCATAGAAAATGTTCCCAATGGATTGATTTGCCTGAAAGGAGGCGACCTGTCAAAAGAAATTCAAGAAAGTGGGTGCAAGCCATTTGTTTGGGAAATAAATAAAATCTTTCCCGAAGATTACTTTAATGAAAAGTATTTATTATACCAGCCAATCAAATAATTATCATTTCAATTCTACTAAATTATTCCACCTATTCACATCTGCCATTCTTTTTGAGGGGTCAATTTCTACTTGTATTAAATCATTCAAACGCCTATCGATAGTAATTGTGTAAGAAGGGCTTGCCCATTTCCACTCTTTTTCAATGATTGTTTTTCGAAAATCTTCTTTCTTCTTTACTCCAAACATTAAATCTAATGGAATAATATGCATTTCAGTACTTCCGTCTTTAAAAGTTAATTGCAAATCAATGGGCATTGGAAGCGGATTATTCCTATTCAGCCTTATTTTCGAAGA
>Ga0214921_10006144_pt1 | contig 16619 bp, 15 predicted proteins | sample LL1505_MetaG_FD_177992 | JGI IMG/M metagenome (GOLD analysis project Ga0214921, IMG submission 177992) | Freshwater microbial communities from Lake Lanier, Atlanta, Georgia, United States - LL-1505 | ecosystem: Environmental > Aquatic > Freshwater > Lake | place: USA: Georgia | collected...
GTAAACAGGACCACCCCCGCCGTCTCGAGGTCAAGTCGGTGGGCGGGTGCGAGACTCTGTAACCCGAGCAATCGCTGGAGTCGCACGAGTACAGTTTCTTCGAGGTACCGTCCCCCAGGCGTGACCGGCAGAAAGTGGGGCTTATCGACCGCCACCAAGTCATCATCCTGATGGAGCACATCCAGTTCAAACGGCACCCGAAGTTCCGTTGGCGGTTCACGCCAGTACCAGAGCGTCGCACCGGGATAGCAGGGCGAATCCGTATTCATTGCTTGAAATTGCGCGTCGAGCACTCGGCCATTCTGCAACCGCCGGGGCCAATCAGACACGGCTGGAAACCGCGCCGTCAGGAATTCGCCCACCGTTGTCCATGGACCATCGGCCATCACGACCCGACTTGCACTCAAGCCGTTCATGATGGGCGGCACGGTCGGCACGGGCTTGCGGCTCATGGCCTTTCGCTTATGGCCCGTAGCTCTCGGACTCGGCCGAAATCGCGTCCCCACCCCCCCTGAGTCAACCGCTAGATCAAGCTGCATCGCTCGATCAAGCTGCACCGAGCGCTCAAGCTGTCGCGCACGGTCCAGGCGCCATTGCTCCTCCGGAAACGCCGGGTCGTAAACTGCCTCCGCTGAAATTGGACTCTCCTCGAGGCGTGGGTTTACCGCAATCCGGTTATCAAAAACAAAGCAATTGCCTTCCCAATCTTCTTCAGCAGTTGGAATGGTTTCGAAATAATTAAAGATGCCACCGTCCAGTTGCCATACCTCAAGGCCAAGGCTGCGCAACCATGGGGCTGTCATATCGCCCCGGATCCCACCCGTGCAGTACATCGCAACGGGCCGGGCCTGAGCGCGCCAAACCGGCGCCCGGGCCTCGACAAACGCAACGAAATCTCGAAAATGATGAACCTCAGGATCAATCGCGCCCTTGAAATGACCCACGCGATACTCAAAATGATTGCGATTGTCGAGCACAACACAATCGCCACGTGCCATCAACGCGCGCCATGCGTGCGGATCCAAGTGGGTTGAATCGTCTTGATTGGGCTCCGGCAACGGTCCCGTCAATGGAAGTCCCAACGTCACCAGAGAGGGTTTGACGCTGACACGCATGCGTCCGAAAGGCATCGTCCTGCACGCGCTGTGCCGAAATCGGATCCGGTGCGCTACGTCAGCCAACCAGTCGGATTGCCTCAGAGCGCGCTCAAAATGAGCAACCGCCGCCGGAGTGCCGGCAACAGCGCCGCTGACCCCTTGATTTGCGACCACGAGGCTTCCCGAAAGATCTTGCGCCCAAGTCAGGATTTGATTCGCAAGGGCTCGCGGATCCGCAACGGGTGTTAACCGATAAAACGAACTGTGCAAAATCTGGTTTGTCATGCTGGGCAGCCTAGGACTCAATCATTTCGCCTGACGACGGAGGGCGACTCGGGACCAAGAATACTGCGAGTGGAGCCTCACCATGGTGGGATACTTAGCCCTCTAAATAACGACATCCGAGACGCGCATGACAGACCATTCTGACCCCAGTCATAGTCCTAACCAAAGTGCGAGGCATGAACATGACCATTCTGGCTCGACCGCCCCGACCGAGGCCCAAGCATGGAAACACGACGGCGTTCGAGTGATCCCTGGCGATCAACTCGATGGCAACGTCCCCTCGACCCCCGGAATGGACCGCAAGGCAGCGATTAATTTTGCGCGGGTGGGTGCCCAAAAATTATGGGCTGGAACGGTTCATATCCATCCCAACGCCAAGACCGGCGCCCATCATCATGGGCCGCTGGAGAGCGTCATTTATGTGATTCGAGGCCGCGCCCGGATGCGCTGGGGCAATCAGCTGGAATTCGTTGCCGAGGCAGGTCCGGGTGACTTCATCTACGTACCGCCTTACGTACCGCACCAGGAAATCAATGCCAGTGAGCATGAGGTTCTCGAGTGCGTCCTCTGTCGAAGTGACGGCCAGGCGGTGGCGGTCAATCTCGACATTGAACCGGTCGAGCGGCCGGAGACCGTCCTTTGGGTTGATCCGACGCACCCGACCGGGGGCGTCTGAGGGGACTGCGCGTGGGCACCATCGGGGACTGCGCGTGGGAATCGCGAACTGCGTTTTCACTCATCAGGCATAGGCTTCACGTCGTGAAAATCACAGTCGCCAATCCCCCGCCCGGCGCCCCACCCCGCTTACCCAAACTACTAAAAAAGCCTCCTTCTACGAACAGGCGTCCATCAATCGAGTTCCCGTCGCGCGACCCAATGCCGGCAGCACGGCCCTCGCGATCAGCGTCACTGACGCCAGCGATGATCGTTCCTCACTAGCGGGTGCGTGAGGCGACGCGCTCTCTGGCTGGCCAACACGCGCAATCATTCGGATCGCCGGGCGCACGGGTCCCAGCCATGGCCATCAAGTGGCGTGGGTGCGCACTCTTTCATGACGTGAGGGCTATGCCCGAGGAATGAAAAGTGTGCGCCCGCGCCACTCACGATTCAGGCCTGACCTCAGCGTTGCGAGAGGGTTTCCTGAGGACTACCGGGATGCCGCCTGCGCGCCCAGGTGCATCGTCACCCAGCAAGACAGTTGATCACCAAGCCCGAAGCAGTCAAGGTCCCAGCCATGGCCATCAGGTGGCGTGGGTGCGCACTCTTTCATGACGTGAGGGCTATGCCCGAGGAATGAAAAGTGTGCGCCCGCGCCACTCACTTATCGGACCCTGTGTAAGGTTTGCCTGAGGGTTATCTAAATCTTACCCGCTGGTTGCATAAGTGTTGCCCGCGGGCTCCCCAGTCATCTGCATGACAGTCCCGGGTAGACTCCTCACACTCCGATACCAAACAACAACACAGAAGAAAGATCGATGGGCGCATTTGTCTGGATGATTGGCGCATTGTTTTCGTTTTGCGTGATGGCGGTCGCCGCCCGAGAACTGTCTGCCGGTATCAGCACGGCGGAGACGCTATTCGTCCGAAGCGTCATCGGCATCATCATCGTCAGCAGCCTGATTATCCGAAAGGGTGATTTCTCACTTTTCAGGACACAGCGGTTCGGCCTGCACATCGGCCGAGGTTTGTGCCATTTTGTTGGGCAGTACGGCTGGTTTGTCAGCATTGGATTACTGCCACTTGCGCAGGTCTTTGCGCTGGAATTTACAACCCCGCTTTGGACTCTGATCATCGCGTCCATTTTTCTCAAGGAATCACCGACCCTCAAGAAGGCCGCGGCCATCATCCTGGGCTTTGGCGGGGTGTATCTGATCCTTGACCCGGGCCGTGAAATTATTGATTCGGCGTCGCTGATCATGATCATCGCAGCGATTTTCTTTTCCTTGACCTTTGTTTGTTCCAAGGCGCTGAGTCGAACCGAGCATCCGCTCACTGTTCTGTTTTTTATGTGTCTGATTCAGGCACCGATCGGTCTGGCACTCGGTCTTAAATCATTTGTGGTTCCCAATTCAATGCAATGTGCCTGGTTGCTTTTGGTGGGTGTGACCTCACTGACGGGCCATTTTTGCATCTCGAGCGCCATGGCAAAGGCTGATGCCAGCGTAGTGGTGACTCTCGATTTTCTGCGCCTCCCGCTGATCACGGCTGTCGGGGTGATCGGCTACCAAGAGCCCTTTAAGCCCATGCTTGTGGTCGGTGCGGGTTTGATGTTGATTGGCAATCTGATCAACATCTACCCGAACCGCGCGGCATCATTGTTGAAAGCGCAGCGACAAGAGAACTGATCGTCCACCAGCAATAGAGCTGTCTTTCAAGAAGCTGGTGTGATCCCGGATCATGACATTGATCAGGTTTCGTCCGGTCAACTGGACCTGCCAGTTTGAAGCCAGGTTCCAGCCTAGCCAGGCGTCGATTCGAGTCCATCCTGGCGTTGGCGTTTCCTCAACGGCAACCCGACTGACCCTTCCGGCGCTCAAGGCCTCAAGTCTTGCAGAAAAATTGCCGTCTCTCCATGCAGAAGCCGATCGCCAACGCTGAGCTGGAATTCGAGGCAGCGGCGCGCCGGTCTGGTCGGTTAACCGAACTTGGTCATAGCCTCCCTCGATGCTCAGGCGCTTGGTACCGCGCTCCCACGCTATCCAGGTGAGATCAATCTCTGCCCCACGCGACTGCGCGGTGCCTGAGCCGAAAGCTGCAATGGCAGTGGATTCGCCATCGATGGGGTTGTACAGTTCCCCGGTGCTCCGCAAGCTGATGAACCGGTTGAAGCGTTGTTCAAAAACGTCCAGGCGTAGTTTTAGCGGTCCAACCGATTGACGGAGGCCAAGGTTCCAGCCATTTGATTGCTCGGGCTTCAAACCGGGGTCGCCCACTTCGTAAGTCGCAGTGGCCGTATGAACCCCATTCGCAAGCAGTTCCTGAGCGTTGGGTGCGCGCTCGCTATGACTCAGGTGCGCAGTCAGCGTTGTCGTTGGCGAGGCAGACCATACCGCCCCCGTCGAGAAGTTGCGAAGCAAAAACTGACGATCGATGGCGTCTACCCGGATCGGACTGGCCTCACTCTGCAACGCAACCCGCTCGATCCGCCCCCCCGCTTCGACCCGAAGTGACTGCACAATCCTGCGATCGACCAGAACGTACAACGCCGATTGCTCATTGCGATTTGCTGGCAAGAACGCCTCTTCGCCAGTCACCCGTAGGGTTTGAGTTCCCCATTGCCCGCCGATCACCCAACGAGTCGGACCCATTTGGCGATTCCACTCAATGCGGCCATCACCGCCTTGATTGCGAAATTCGGTGCCCACGACATCACCAGCAAGCTCCGCATGTCGGTACTGACTCAACGCCCCAGCAATTGAAAGCGTCCCTCCTGCAACTCCGGACTGGCGGGCCGACAGGTTGAGGCGGGTCTGGACCAGATCGATTGCGACCGGCGCCCCGTCCTCAAAAAGAGTCGTCCCATACCGTTGCGAATTCTGGGACAGTGCAACTCCAAGAAAGCCTTCAGTATCGGTTCGGGCAATTCCAAACGTCACGCCCTGTGCGTTAGCCGCGCTGTTGGGGAGGCGCCCCGAAAGATCCCGGGCTGCATCGGGTTGCGCCGATCGCAAGACCAGCGTCCTTGAAAATCCGGGGATGCTCAAATCGGACGACCTGCGCGCGAGCGCGTCGGCATGCCAGGCAATTCGGCCGTTACCTCCGCCGAGCCGAAAGATCCCCGCCGACTCGTTGGCGGCGCCACCGAGACGAACGTCAGCCTGGCTCGAAAAACTCTCGACCGACACCTCCGGGATTCGACTGTCAATCAAATTGACTACGCCGCCAATGGCGCCACCGCCAAAGCGCAAAGCGGCGGGCCCCCGCAAGACCTCGACGCGGTCGATGAGCAACGACTCAGCTGCAACAGCGTGGTCAGGCGAGGCCGCCGATGCATCGAGTACTGGCACCCCGTTGCTCAGGACCTTCAGCCGGTCACCGTCCAATCCGCGAACGATGGGTCGACTGGCATTCGGCCCGAACGCACTCCCTGAAACGCCAGGAAGACCCGACAACATCTCACCGATACTGACCGCGCGCCGAGCGTCAAGCCGAGAACCCGTCAGTACCTGCGCAGGCGCAGCCAACTCGTCTTCAGTCCCCGGCATCGGATGCGCAGTCACGATCACCGATTCGAGTTCGGCAGGCCGCGCTGGGACCACGGTTGATAACGATTCAGCCGCATCAGCCGGCGGGTGAAGAATCAGACACAAGGCCCAAAATATCGTAAAAGCGCGAATGCTCGAGGCAGTTCGCTCGGCTGAAATAACAGCGCTCATGACAAGTTCCTCTGATCAAGTCGCATCTCAGGCGACAGACATCTGGCCCCATGGGGACACCAGTTCAAGCCAGGCTTAGCGAGGTTAGGCCAGACTAAGCCGGCTCAGGTCGGGTCAGATCAGAGTGAGAGGCGGCGCCCTTGCGGGCGGCAAAATTCGTCGCCAGACGACAATGCTTTTTAGCGCAGGGGCCGATTCGAGACGGTACTGGGCCTCGTGCAAGTCCACCTCGGGGACGCCACCGCAGAGCGCCTGGGCCCCAAGAACACTGTCGAGTCGAAGGCATTCAACTCCCCCGGCGGGGTGTTCATCGAAGGCATTCGTAAAAATCGTGTTGGCAGATGACGCACTCAGGCCGAGAAGTCTCCCTGCTCCGTGCGCGCCACGGTGCGCTGCTGCGAACCACTGGACGCCCAGAACCGCCACCAGCACGCTGATGAGCAAAAACTTGCGCCGGGCGCTCACATTTCGAAACAGTTCAGCCCACACTCAAAAGCTCGCCGGTTCCAGTTCATTAAACAGTCGGTCACCGTTCTTGGTGGAAACATTTGCGGTTGCAAGGTCGACAACGATGCGAATTGAGCGGTCAGGGTCCGCCTTAAACTGCAACGCGGTGCCCCATGCAAAGTACTGCGTTTGTGGGCCAAACCGAGCCGTCTCACCCTGCCAGGTCTGACCTGAAGCCATCTTCGCTCGATAGGCACCAGGCGGCACGGCAATGTCGACCGTATCGCCTGAACGAACGAAGAGATCCAAGATCTCGAACTCGTCGCTCGCCCGTAGCAATTTTAACCATTTGTGCGATCCCACGGGGTTCACAAACTTCAGGGTAATGTTCGACGAGGTTTGGCTAGCCGATTGTTCAATCGCCAAAGAACTATTGGTGCCGGACGGGTTTGCGTCGACAGGGCGAAAAATCCCACTCGGAGGCAGCGTGAAACCGGGTGCCTGAAACGTCAATGGTCGGGGCGGAGAGCGAACAGCGTCTTGGGCCTGATGCGCATTCACGTCGGCGTCACCCCCCGTCGAGAACATCAGACCCATCCCAGACGTGACGAGGACGGCAAAGCAGGCGCTGATCAGACCCTGCACGATGATTCGCCGGTCGCTCCAAGTGCGGTAGGCCTTCAGAGGCGTTCCTTTTGAACGACCCGCATAGGCATCCGTCAAATCGTTGAGGCTTTGGGCGAGCCCGGTCAAATTGTCGGCGGAGTTACTGGCGGGCGCAGACCGAACCAAGTCCATCGCCTGTGCAGCCACAGCCAGTGCAAGCTCGATCTTGCCAGCGTGCGCAAAGTACATGGACTGGCAACCCATCAGGCGGGCATTCTGATGCTCGAAATGGCCCCCTCGGAAGTTGGCATAGAGCGCGTGAATGGTGCGCGACGGACCGGTGAGGCTCCACCAACCAGTGATCAAACTGGTCGCGGTTGCGAGGATCCCGACGCGAAACTCGCAACGGCCGCAGAAGACACCCTGATTCGCCTTGCGATCGGCACCCCACAGCCAACCGTAGACCGTGTAGAACACTCTGTAGCGGGGTTGCGCGCTCACCGCCTGGCAGTGTGAACAACAAATCGGGGCATAGAGCGGTGGCGCGCCAGGCATCGAACCGGACGCTGCATTCTGGGCCTCCCGGACGACCGAATCGGCGTCATATTGCTCGCGCTTTTTTTCGGCCGACAAGATGGCATAAGCGTGACTGAGCGCCTGAAACCGGGCCTTGGTGTCGCGTCCAGGATTGCGGTCGGGATGCAATTCCATCGCGAGCGAGCGATACGCAGCCTTGATTTGCGCTGCGCTGGCGCCAGCCTCCAGGCCAAGCGTTCGATAATAGCCAGCGTGATCCCCGTGACCACGGCCACCTCGTTTGTTATCGCTTCTGCCCATCGTTAGGATTTACCACAGACGCCCCCGATCGTGTTGTCTGCGGCCTCGAGTTCAACCAACCCAACTGCTGGCCATACTCGCTTGAACAACGCATTTGATCCCGCCATTCTGGCCACCTTGCCACGCACGTCGGGGGTGTATCTCTTTCAAGGCGACGGGGCATTGCCGCTTTACATCGGCAAGAGCGTTGACATCAGGAGTCGGGTCTTGTCTCACCTGCGCGCGCCCGAGGAAGCAAGCATGCTCGCGCGCACCCGGCGCATCGATTTTATTGAGACGGCGGGCGAGATCGGTGCGCTACTACTTGAGTCACACCTGATCAAGCAGCGATCTCCTTTGTTTAACGTCAGACTTCGGCGCGTTCGCAGCCTACGCTCGATTCAGCTTCACCAAACCGCTGAAGGACTTGAACCCCGATTGAGCGATTTCAAGGGATCAGAGGTTCATTTCAAGGATCAAACTCTTTCACGAATCACGAACGTGTTCGGTCTGTTTGCCTCCAAGCATGCAGCCCAGCAAAAACTGCGCGAACTGGCCCGAACCCACAACCTTTGCCTGGCCCTGTTGGGGCTGGAAAAAGCGGGCCCCCGGGGCTGTTTTGGACTACAAGTCCGAACCTGTCGGGGTGCTTGCATCGGTCGTGAATCGCGCGCTGAACATGATGAACGGCTCCTAAACGCGCTCACCGCGACCCAAATCCACGCCTGGCCCTACTCTGGCGCCATCGAGTTAGTCGAAGAACGTGATGGGTGGGTGCAACGCCATCGGGTTGAAAACTGGCGCCACCTGGGCACGCACTGTTCACGGAATGAAGGTGCCTGCTTTGGCGCCCAACCACCCGAGTTTGATCTGGATAGCTACAAGATTCTGGTCAAGCCAATCCTGCTGCAGCTATCGCGAGACGGCCTCCCGGCTCGGTGTTAGCAGCCCACCGAACACAGGCAAGACTGCGTGAAGTAAGGGGTTGATGTGATGAAAATAGTTCCACATCGGAATCAAGTCACAGCCGATGTACTGCTTGAATCGATACGAGGTGATGCCGAAATCGATTTCGGGGATGCCCTCGCGAATCGCGATGTCGATGCAATCGAGCATCAGTGAAAAATAGAGTCGATAGGACGGTGCTCGGCTGTAGTCCATGCCGATGTACTTACAGATCATCTTGCTCGGCGTGCAGATCATCTGGTGAAACCCGATCAACGTATCGCGCTCAAAATAGAAAACAAACCGGCTGAGCGCTGAAGTCTCGCGGAAGTAGGCTGATGGCAGTTCTAGAAATTTGAACTCCGCTCGGCTTTGCGTTTGTCGGTAGAGCGCGTAGACCGGCTCTTCCAGTTCGACGGGCAGGCCAACGGTCTCCTCCCGACGAAGACCCGCTGCAGCCCTGCGCTGCCGATTAAGGTCGCTGCGCTTCTTGGAAGACAACAACCTCCAGTAATCCGGGCTGACGCGAAGCCGTGCGAGCGGGAAACTCGGGAGTCGAACAAATCCATGCAGATCAAGCGCCCGACTCAGCCCTTTGAGGCAAATCAGGGGCGCCTGCCGACCGAGACACTCGACCGCACTGGCCAAATGCGCGGTTCCAAATCCAGGCGGAAGTGCCGAGGCGGTTGATGAGGGATCACCGATCACGGCGATCGAGACCGATAACCCGCTCGTGAATGTGCTGAGCCAGCCCTGCTTGAGATTGCCTGCAACCGGAGCCCTGACCAGACTGGCGGGCACCTCAATCCCATGACCCAATGAGTTGGTGAGGCGCAGACACGACACATCGAGTGCTGATCGACACCCGCGAATGAACGCGTTTTGGAAGGCTGCGCCCTCCGGCATGTTTGGAAAATACGACGGTGAGAACTCCTCCATGATTCGGGCCTCGATTCCGTCGTCAGGCGCTTCTGACCACACGGTACCTGAGGATTGCGAGGCGTTCTCAAAGGCCGAGTGCACCCGTTCCATCAGGATTTCCACCGCACGGTGCTGAGTAAAGAAGTGGCCAAGGACGCAGTCAAGTGGGGGCAGGGAGACGATTCCTCTCCGTATTGTCCCTGAGTTTGTCACACGGCCGAACAAGGATGGAAAACCACACCCGCATTAACGCTGGCAACCGACGAAAAATGGAATCACAATATTGCCAAAGAACGCCGGATCGAGGGGCTAAGAAAGGTGGCGAGAGTTCAGATGGTCAGCGTGCCAAACGCAGACGGTACCCGGCGGGAATGCCTTGTTTGATCGGTGCGCATCCTGCCAACGGTGTTGCCATATCGATCCAGGGTATGGGCCACTGGAGGTGACGCTGACCCAGAGCGAACAGCACAGGCTTGGATCGGTGTGTATCGAAACGCAATGCCGCCATCTTTCGACAAACGGTTGCGTGTTAGGCCCTACGAAGCCGTTCGCCTGCAGCATGTATCCCGTCTCTTACGACCCTCACAACAGACTCTTCTCGTTGGATGTCGAATGCCCGCTCGTGCCCGACTATCTCCAAGATTTCGACGATCCCGAAACGGCAGCGGGTCAGCACCTACGCCAGACGATGCAAACGATCCAGCAACTTGAGATCGCTGAGCCTGGTTTCCTTCTAAAAAACCATGCGATTGACTCTGAATTTTTTGATCTGCAACGCATCCCGGTCGAGTTAATGCTAGACCTTCGAAAGCAATGAACGATTTTCTCGTGCGCCTTAATCGTGATTTCTCTGCGCTTGGAGGCCACCACGTACATCAAGTCGGGCATCAGAGTTGGACCCCGGACAACCTGTGCGTGGACAGCTATCACAACGAAATTCAGTACTACACGACCCGCTGGGACGCGTTGTGCCCCTACATCGATGTGAGCGAGGAGATGCTCGAGTCCGCGCCGAAACCTTTCGTGGTTTATGCCCTGCCACCCGATAGTCACTACGGGGTCCCGATCAACGACCGTTATGGGCTTGTCCACGCAGGCGCAGCCGATTTTTGGAATGATCCACGCAGACAACGCAAGTTCAAAGACCTGGACAAGCTCTTCCGACAGTTCTCGACTACCGAAGAAGTCGTCTCAGGGTCCAGTCTCACCGCGGATCAAGTCTTTGCGATGGGCGGTCAACATTTCGCGGATTTCGGGATTCATGACGACGAAGTGGCTGGCTTTATCGACTATGTACGCAACCTTGATGTCCTCGTCATCCGCGTCAACGCTCCCGACGGCACCCTGGTATTGACCGATGTTTCGATCCTCCTACCCCGCTACGAGCAGGTGTATGGGAGCTTTTGCCAGTGGAACCGCGCCTACAAGAACCGATCTCCGGGGATCTACGCGTGCCTTCTGGCGTCGCGTTGGGCTGCGCAAAATGGCTACCCGTTCTATAACCTCGGTCCGGTCGATGAGTACGCTTACAAATCGTTGTTTGTGACTCACTACGAGCCGATTTACGCACTCGTCCTCACGGACCTCGATCACCCGCTGGTTCTGGATCCGACCTCACCGCTTCATATTGACTTCTGCCCTGAGGATTTCAATCAGATCTACCGGAACCACGCGCTCGAGCCGCTGCAGCAACGACGCTTTGGGTAGGGCTAGAACACGTGGGTATCGCCAAAACTGTGGTCGTAATCCATCGTGAGTTCTTCTCCACTCCGGACCGCCCTTAGCGTTACAAACTTGCCGCTCTGTTTCATTTTGAGGTTGGGCGTCTTGGAGTGATTGAGGTAGATCGACATGTCGAACGAGTTCATGCCGATGGACGGGATGATGAAACCGTCCTCATCGTAATAACAAAAAGTCTTGATCTGCTTTTTGACTCCCCTGGGCAGCAGCTTTAGCTCCTGATGGGTGAATTGCACCCCCTCGTTATCTAACCAGCTCGTCAACGGATCGAGCCCTCGCGGAATGGCGCGCAGGGCAAATACACCTACCCCATGCAGTGGGGACACCCCAATTCGGCAATAAACCTCTGTGGTGAGGTGCCTGAGAAGCTTTTTCTTGGTCGCGGACATACAAATTACAGTTGGTGGTGGATTCGTTCCTCGCAGCTCGCCTGACGTCTACTAGAAGCTAGGCGCCACTCGATCCGGATCAACGATGAATGATTTCAAAGCAGTCTCGAGCTACCGCGCCCGCATCGTCTTCCGAGTGCCCTCTCGAATGACCCCCAGCCGGTCTCAAGAAGTCACAATTATTACGCGGGTTCGTGACCACTCAGATGAAGCGATTCAGGAAGCGCTGAAAAAAGTCTATTCGCAATGGGCAAATTTCAAAGTCGAGCGAGTGGACTGGTTGACGTGAGTCAGGCGAGCGCGATTCGGGGCGCGGCATCAAAATTTTCACTCCTTGCACTATCATCTTCCCCTCTATAACGAAGGTGAAGGCATGGCCGACTGGACCGCAGGTTACGTAACAGACATTGACTACACCTTTGGGTATTACACAGAGCTGAATCCGCTCCGTTCAAAGCTCGCTCTACTAAATCGCCGGCTACATTGCCCCGATTTTCAGACGGGCTGCGAGTTAGGTTTCGGTCAGGGGATCAGCGTCAATATTCATGCGGCGGCCGGCCCAGCTGCTTGGGTTGGCACCGATTTCAACCCAGCGCACGCCGCATTCGCTCAGGAGTTATCCGTTGCCGCCAAGCTTGGGGCGCGTCTATTCGACGATTCATTTGTCCAGTTCGCTGCCCGCGATGACCTCCCGGAGTTCGACTACATCGGGTTGCATGGGGTCTGGAGCTGGATTTCGGATGAAAACCGGGCTGCGCTGGTGGATTTCTTCCGCCGCAAGCTTAGGGTTGGTGGCGTTCTCTACATTAGCTACAACACCCTGCCGGGTTGGAGCGGCTTTATGCCCATGCGCAACCTGCTGACGGAGCATGCCAAGACCCTTGGCGCGACGGGCCAGGGAATCGTCGCCAATATTGATCAATCCCTCGATTTCGCTGAAAAACTATTAGCTGTCAAGCCGAAGTTTGTGGCGAGCAACCCCCAAATCACCGAGCAAATGACGCGCTTTAAGGGGATGAACCGGAACTATCTCGCGCACGAGTATTTCAATCGCGACTGGCACCCGATGCATTTCGCGACCATGGCCAACTGGTTGGCTGGCGCGAAACTGAGCTTCGCCTGCTCCGCGCACTTGGTTGACCACACAGATGGCATCAATCTAACGAGCGAACAATCGACGTTCCTGAAGACCATCCCGGACCCACTGTTTCGCGAAACTGTCCGGGACTACATCGTGAATCAACAGTTCCGGCGGGATTATTGGGTCAAGGGCCCACGAACCCTCTCGAGCCTTGAGCAAGCTGAAATGCTGCGTAAACAGCGGGTCCTGATGACCCGGCATCGCTCCGAAGCCTCGTCCAAAGTTACAGGAGCCGTTGGCGAAGCAAGTTTACGAGAGGATGTTTACAAGCCCATTCTTGATTTGATGGCGGATAACAAACCTAGGACGATTGGCGAGATGGAGCGTGCGTTGCCAAGCGGTTTGATTACCTTCCCGATTTTGCAGGAAGCGGTGATGTTACTGACGGGCTCTGGCGATTTCTCGCCGGTACAGGACGATGGGGCCATTAAGGACGCGCGAGTAAAGACCCGGAGTCTTAATGCCAACATTCTTGAACGCGCGCCTGCTAGTGCCGCCCACACCGAATATCTCGCGAGCCCTGTTACCGGCGGCGGGATTTCTGTCAACCGAATCGTTCAACTGCTCTTACTCGCGCGCATGCAGGGCAAAAAGACCTCCAAGGAATGGGCGCAATTCACTTGGCAAATCCTCCAGACGCAGGGTCAGCGACTGCTCAAGGATGGCGCCCCCCTACAGTCACCTGAAGAGAATATCGCCGAGATAGAACGACAGGCGTCCGAATTTGAGCGACTTCGGCTACCGGTTTTGGTTGCACTACAGGTTGCTTGACTTTGGCTGCCCTCAAAGCCGCGCCTGGAACATCGAAATGGTCTGCAATCGCGCCGTTTAGTCCCTTTGACCGCTCGAATGCTCGCCCCACGCTTTTCGAATCCGCTCTGGATTAAAAAACCCCTCCCGCCGGATCAGACCTTCATCACATAGTGCGTCGGCCTAGTCCCTAAGGGGCCCAAACAGCCATTGGCAGACAGAGATTCCGAACCCAGCCTTGCGGCGTTCAATAAATGCTCTTGGAACGCAACGATGCAGGACCTGCCGAAGCAATCGCCTTGTTTTCCCGACCCTGATATTCGTGTCGAGGCGCCGAGCCAAATCTACGATTCGATGGTTAAGAAATGGGACTTTTCACACTCCCGTAAAGTCAGGGCTCGGCTCTAGAAGGACATGTTTCCCCACATTGGATCACGTCCAATCCCCGAAATTACTGCGCCCGAGTTGCTCGAGACCTTGAGTCGCATTGAGGTGCCAGTAGGATCCGTGTTGACCCGACGTGGGTCGCTGAAATATCCTTCGGGCAAAGGCACGATTTTATTCAGTTTGCGTAATGTCTCAGCTACGTTAGAACGTTATGCGGCACCGACAGATACTACCGGCGCAGCAAATAGGGGCGTGAGGGCTCATGTTTGAGCGGCATTATTGCTACAGTGGCAAAAGTGGCAGTGGGAGGGTTGGCCGTATGCGCTTAATGAAACCAGTAAAGCTCTGTGATCTTGAATCCCCTCTCGACCAACGGAGTCCTTGATGTATCAGTCGCACCCTCCTACTGTCTCTATCGCTCCGGTCTTGCGGGGTTTCATGACTCATGGAGACGCCGGTGGAATTTAAATGTCGCTTGTGCGGTGGGCGAAACGGACACCATATTGACACTAAAGATGCAAAAAACAATGAAGTATTGTCGATAACAGCATGCAAGGGATGCGGTCTTGTTCAGCAAACTTCATTGCCCTCCGATGAAGACCTAAAAATTTACTACTCTCACAACTATCGAGCTGACTATAAGAAATCATACGAGCCAAAGATTAAGCATATTCATCGCGCGGGTGTGGCCGCAAAGGATCGTATTCAATTCTTATCTACTCATGTCTCGCCCGATTTTAATACAAGCCTTTTGGATATAGGCGCTGGCGGCGGGGAATTCGTTTATCTGGCGTCAAAAGCGGGATTCAACTCACGGGGCATCGAACCGAACGAAGGCTACTCTTATTTTTCGAAAAAGGAGTATCAGATCGACATTAGAACGCAGATGCTTGACGATTTGGAGCCAGAGTCCGCTAATGTCATAACGCTATTTCACGTTTACGAGCACATGGCACATCCATTTACAGTCATGGAAAAGATTTCGCGCACTCTGAAAAAAGGCGGATATCTTTTCATTGAGGTCCCCAATATACTGCAAAATGATGCGTCGCCGCATAACATATTTTTCAAAGCCCATCTATTCTATTTCAGTCGTTACACGATTGCCTCTTTCGCGAGTCAATATTTCAATGTGGTCAAGTTGGAAGACAAAGGAAATCTAAAGGTTTTGTTGCAGAAACGGGAATTTATGGAAGAAAATGTTCTTTACCCTGGGGACGACGAAGTCTCCCATACCTTTAAAAGGCTCAAAGAAAAGGGGTGGCTTGAGTACATTTTCGTAGGCGGCGGAATTTTCAAGCCAATCAGAAAAATTAAAAAAATGATTAAGGAGTCATCTTTGCCAAATGTCGCACCGAGAGAAATACTCGATTCAATATGAATCCCCCCAAAGTAGCCCTCGTCGCCGCGGGTTTCTTAGAATTTCTGATGACTTAGATCAGAGAATGGTCCGCTTTAACAACCTCGATCCGGCCCCAGTAGCTCGGGCAGCATCCTTCTCGAGGGTTCGATAGCACAATCGCAAGTGCCTGTCTGTCTCTCCTCGGGCCAAAAGCATGGCGCCCTACTTCGCCAACCCAGGGACGTGTTGGCCACGGATGTGCTCCAACAACAGTTCAAGTAACGCACCATTAGACTCGGTTTTGATACTGCCCATCGCGTCAACCAGTACCTCATGGATTTGTTCGGGGCTAACAGGCTCCATGTCCCATTGTGGAAACACGCGTTCCGGTTCATCGAAGTTTCTGCCCAGAATCACGAGACTGTCATGACGAGAATCCTTGCAGATCTTGGCCATCAAGTTTTGTAGCGCTTTTGGCGGGCCTTCGAGCCATTGGAAATAAAGGCCACCGCCGAACACGAGAAGCCCGGTCAGGCCATGGATGGCGTTATTGCGTCGCGATACCGATATGATCCGGCGAAAGGCTTCCCCGTCGAGATCGGGATTGCTGCGACTACAGTATGAGATGCTGTCCAGCATTTGACCTCAGAGTATAAAGGGACAACTTAAGGGCGGAGACCCGTGGGTAGATAAGACTAGGGTCCTTCTTAGCACACAATTCAGGTTTTCTCCACCATGGGTTTGACGTCCTTCATCAGCAGGCACAGGTGAAAGGGATCAGATGTACTGGCCTCAGCCTCGCCACTCAGGCACTGCGGCCGAGTGGACTCGTCCGAGGGCTGATAAGTTGAATGCCGCAATCCTCGAAATCAACTGCATTGCGTGTCACAACGCTGGCGCCTTAGGCACGAGCCATTGCAGTTAGCAATCGCATTGGCTAATGGGTCTGACCGGCCGCACTCGGCAGCACGAACCCGCAGGCGTTGCGTGAGGTCGTCGTCAAGATTGCGAATCGTGATGCTGGCCATGGCGGCAATCTCAAGTTCTCGATTGACTCAGCCCGACCCTTGGACATCAGAGCTATAGTCCTTGGAAACGCTGCCTGCTCTGCCCGATATTTTGGAGACTGTCCATGTTGTCGATAGACCGTCCGGAAACCCAGTTCGTTCTCTCGGGCGAACTGAGCATTGCCTACCAGGTCTTCGGCCATGGCGATTTCGACTTGCTGTATGTGCCAGGCATCATTTCCCACCTGGAAGTCATGTGGGAGGACAGCGATACCAGTACTTTCCTGAGAGCCCTGGGCCAGCATTTTCGCGTCATCATTTTTGACAAACGCGGACAGGGCATGTCCGATCGTATTGAAGGGGCAACAAG
>Ga0214921_10006145_pt1 | contig 16609 bp, 19 predicted proteins | sample LL1505_MetaG_FD_177992 | JGI IMG/M metagenome (GOLD analysis project Ga0214921, IMG submission 177992) | Freshwater microbial communities from Lake Lanier, Atlanta, Georgia, United States - LL-1505 | ecosystem: Environmental > Aquatic > Freshwater > Lake | place: USA: Georgia | collected...
TGAGCCGTGCTGACGTCGAACTATTGCTATCGACCGCGGCTGAATTTGCTGAGAATCCACTGCGATCAAACACAGCTTTAGCCAATAAAACTGTGGCGATCTATATGACAAAGCCTTCAACCCGAACCCGCCTTGCTTCAGAAACTGCAGTTGCGCACTTGGGTGGTACTCCAATTTTTATTCGCGGCGATGAATTGCAATTGGGTCGTGGCGAAACTATAGAAGACACGGCAAAAATCATTAGTGGATATTGCAGCGCTTTAATTATTCGAACCTTTGCTCAGGCTGATGTTGATCAATTAGGTGCATATGCATCAATTCCAGTGATTAATGCATTAACTGATGTGGATCATCCAACACAACTGTTAGCAGATTGGTTAACAATTCGCGAAAACTTTGGAACAGATATTGCAGGACGTAAATTTGTTTACTTAGGCGATGGAAACAATATGTCGCATGCTTGGTTAATCATGGGTGCGATTATGGGTGCGCATGTTGTTGCCGCAACACCAAGTGGTAAATGGGCACCAGATCCAGTTGTTGTCGCAGTAGCAAAAAATATTGCCGTACAAAGTGGCGGAAAAGTTGAAGTCACCAATGATCCAGAAGCTGCGGCAAAGGATGCATCTGTTCTGTATACAGATGTATGGATGTCGATGGGTGATTCAGAAAGTGATCGCAAAGAGAAGGTGCTGGCACTCTCTCCATTTGCAGTGACCGAAAACCTGATGAAATTGGCGGGTAAGGATTCATTGTTCATGCACTGTTTACCTGCCCACCGCGGCGAAGAAGTTGAAGCAAATGTCATTGATGGGCCGCGTTCGGTCATCTGGCGCGAGGCTTTTCACCGCAGAACTACCATTCAATCCATCCTGTACCACCTAGTTCGTGGTGACTTAAAGGGCTATACGCACTAACATTTCGGCTATGCGCGTAGTCGTCCCACGGGAAATCAAAGAGGGAGAAAAGCGCGTTGCGCTTGTTCCTGATGTCATTAATAAATTAACTCGCTTAGGTCTAGATGTTGTTATCGAAGCCGGTGCCGGAGTTCATTCACAAGCAACTGATGCTGATTTTTCCGCAGCTGGTGCAACGATCAAGCAAGGCGATGTCCTGTCTGATGCAGATGTTGTGCTATCTGTTCAGCCACTAACGCCTAAGCAAATGGCTACCTTGAAAAAAGGTGCGATCACAATTTCATTCTTATCCCCTGTGACCGCTGTTGATTCCATTGATGCAGCAGCTGCTGCAGGTGTGACTGCGTTTTCACTAGAACTAGTCCCACGTATTTCTCGCGCACAATCTATGGATGCGCTCACTTCGCAAGCACTGTGTGCCGGTTACCGTGCAGCAATTGTTGGCGCAGAATTTTCTCCGCGCTTTTTCCCAATGTTAATGACAGCTGCAGGAACAGTTACGCCTGCACAGGTATTGGTCCTTGGCGCAGGTGTTGCAGGTTTGCAAGCAATCGCAACTGCGCGCCGTTTAGGTGCGGTTGTTTCGGCATACGATGTTCGACCAGCTTCAGCAGATGAAGTTCGTTCGATGGGTGCAACATTTATTGAGCTTGAACTCGAAGCACTCGAAGGTGCTGGTGGTTATGCACGTGAGATGACTGAAGAACGTGCCGCAAAGCAGCGCGAACTTTTGACGCCATACATTGCAAAATCACATGTGGTTATTACAACCGCGGCAGTTCCTGGACGTCAAGCTCCACGTTTGATGACACAAGCAATGGTGGATTCAATGGCGCCCGGAACAATCATCGTTGACTTAGCTGCAGAAACTGGCGGCAATGTTGAAGGTTCAAAGCCTGGTGAAATTGTTGAAACTGCAGGCGGAGTTCGCATTTGGGGCGGTAAAGATGTGCCAAGCCAACTGCCTTTCCACGCATCATTCTTATATTCACGAAATGTTGTCAATCTCTTGTCGCTGTTTACAACACCGGCCAAAGATGATCAAAAGGTTGCATTTAACTTAGATTTTGAGGACGAAATCATCAATGGCGCTGCGGTAACGCACGCTGGCGCGCGAAGAGGAGCAAAATAATGGAACCAATGGCAATTGTTTCGATCTTCGTACTTTCAGTCTTTGTTGGTTTTGAAGTCGTATCAAAGGTGTCATCAACTTTGCACACACCATTGATGTCTGGTGCTAACGCAATCCATGGAGTAATCCTGGTTGGTGCGATCATCGTTGCTGACCACAGCACAACAAATTTAGAGCTTGGACTTTCAGTTGCTGCCATTGTCTTAGCAACTATCAACATGGTGGGCGGTTTTGTTGTTACCGACCGAATGCTTGAAATGTTCAAAGGAAATAAGAAATGAGCCGCACCGTATATGACCTGATTGGTCTTGCCGCAGGTATCGCTTTCATCCTTGCATTGAAGGGTCTTTCACATCCAAAGACTGCACGTCGCGGAAATCTAATCGGTGCCTTCGGCGCATCTCTTGCAACGCTAGTCGTCTTCTTCTATTCCAACGAAGGCTCATCGCTTCCACTCAATAACCTTGGCTGGATTCTTGGCGCAATCGCAGTTGGTCTCATCATTGGTGTTCCTGCAGCTCGCAAGGTTCAGATGACTCAGATGCCACAACTTGTCGCACTATTTAATGGTGTGGGTGGTGGAGCAGCGGCTTTGGTAGCCATTGTTGAGTACTTGAACTTGGGCGATAAGGCCACAACTGCGGTGGTTGTCTTTACTGTGTTTACGGTAATCGTGGGCTGTGTTTCCTTCAGCGGATCGATCATTACCTTCATGAAGCTTCAAGAGTTGATGACTACCCGCCCCGTAATTTTCCCAGCGGGCCGCTTCATTATCGCTGCGACCCTGGTTTCAGTAATTGGCGTTGGCGGCTGGGTTGTTAACTCATTGGGCACTACCCCGCTATTGATTCTTGCTGGTCTATCTCTTCTATTTGGTGTTTTGTTCGTACTTCCAGTGGGTGGCGCAGATGTACCAATTGTTATCTCATTGCTCAATGCATTTACTGGTTTAACTGTTGCCGCAAGTGGTTACGTACTTGATTCAACCCTGTTGATCATTGCAGGAACATTGGTTGGAGCATCCGGAACTATCTTGACGCGTTTGATGGCAGAGGCGATGGGCCGTTCATTGTTTGGAACTTTGTTCGGTGCATTTACGGCAAAGCCACAAGATGTTGCAGCCGCGGGCGAAGAACGACCAGTTCGTTCAGGTTCACCAGATGACGTTGCGATCTTGCTTAACTATGCACGCCGCGTTGTGATCGTTCCAGGATTTGGTCTAGCTGTTGCCCAAGCACAGCACACAGTTCGCGAACTTGCTGACTTGATGATTTCGAAGGGCATTGATGTTGCTTACGGAATCCACCCAGTTGCAGGTCGTATGCCAGGACACATGAACGTTTTGTTGGCTGAAGCAAATGTTCCTTACGATCAGTTGGCTGAAATGGATGAAGTTAATCCAACCTTTGGCCAAACAGATGTTGCAATTGTTATTGGTGCAAACGATGTGGTTAACCCTGCAGCGCAAACAACTCCGGGTTGCCCAATTTACGGAATGCCAATTCTTGAAGTGAACAATGCAGCCAACATCATCTTCCTGAAGCGTTCTATGCGCCCAGGTTTTGCTGGAATTGAGAACGAGCTTCTCTACGATCCAAAGACAATGTTGCTCTTCGGCGATGCCAAGGCTTCATTAACTAAGGTCGTTTCTGCGCTCAAAGCCCTGTAATTTCCAGGTTGCAGGTAGTTGAAAGTTCAATTACTCTTGGGCTCTGAACTAAGGAGAAACCAATGCCTGCAGTAACCGTCAGCGACATCACCGTATTGCCTCGCGTCAGCGAACTTCCTGGTGCACGTGCACGCAAGGTAAATAGCATTACGACCGCGCCGCAGGGTTTCGAAGGTGAAGGTTTTCCGGTTCGTCGCGCATTTGCCGGTGTTGATTTAGCAGAGCTTGATCCATTTATTCACTTAGATGAAATGGGCGAAGTTGAATACGCACCAGGTGAGCCAAAGGGAACTCCTTGGCACCCACACCGCGGCTTTGAAACAGTTACTTACATTATTGATGGAATCTTTGATCACCAAGATAACAATGGTGGCGGCGGAACAATTTCAAATGGCGACACACAATGGATGACCGCAGGTGCTGGAATTCTGCACATTGAAACTCCTCCAGAGAGTTTGGTTATGTCCGGTGGTTTGTTCCACGGTTTCCAGTTGTGGGTTAATTTGCCTGCTGCAAAGAAGTGGTCGCCTCCTGCATACCAAGATGTTCGAGCAAAAGATGTTGCGTTGTTAACAACTGCCGATGGTGGAACTTTGCTGCGCGTTATTGCCGGAGAAGTTGATGGACACTTTGGTCCAGGTTCAACGCAGACTCCTATTACTTTGTTGCACGCAACTGTTGCACCGGGGGCTGAGCTTCGTTTGCCTTGGCGCAAGGATTACAACGCACTTGTCTATGCAATGAGCGGATTTGGTTTTGTTGGCGATGAAGCACGACCTGTTCAAGCTGGCCAGTTAGCAGTCTTTGCAGATGGCGACACCATTGTGGTGCGCGCTGCAAATCAACAGGAAGCACGTTCTCCAGAGCTTGAACTGTTTATTCTCGGCGGCGCACCAATTAAAGAGCCTGTTGCATGGATGGGTCCCTTTGTTATGAATACAAAGCGCGAAGTTCTGCAGGCATTTGAAGATTTCCAAAAGGGCCTATTGGGCTCAATTCCTGCTATTTACAAGGAAGATGCCAAGCCAAAGACACCACTTAACCGCAGTGGCGAGGGATCGAAATTAGGTGGGGATGTTCTGGATGTACACGGCGCACCTACGGACTTACAAGAGGGTTAAGCGCTCCATTTTCTAACGCTCAATCTTGTAAAGCAGTTCATCGAAATCCAGGGCCTACTTATTCAGCAATCCTGACTTCTGTGGACGCTTTAGACAAAGATACGATTTCTTAGAACTCTTTACTGCGATTGAGCTTTGAGCAGACAGATAGAGCAATTCTTCGAAATACGGGCTGTGAATAACTTTTGAATCTGTCGGTAGGCCAGTCGATAGTCCGATCTATGACAACCGCGCTTCGTATTCCTCGAGAGATTCTCGATATTGAGGTTGCTGAATTACTCAAGGCAAAGCCTGGGTATATAACGTTGGGCGAATTAATTGCAATTAATCCACGTTCATTGAGTTCGGTCGGGCGAATTGATTACTTGTCCGCTCTTGATCGTCAAGAGTCCTGGATCTGCGCATTGAAGCAAGAGGCGTTAGTGGCAATCGCTGGCGAATTCGCCGATGAAGATGGCGGAATTTTCGGATGTGTTGATGACGAAGAGCGAGAAGATGTTGCTACCGCTTTGCGATTATCGCCAACAACTGCACAAGGCCGAATCGATGTAGCGCGTGTTTTGGTAGGGCATCTGCCCAACACTATTTCAGCACTTTCTACTGGTGAAATCTCGGTCGCACATGCAACTGTGATTGCTCGAGAAACAGCAACTGCAATCAAAAATGGCTTAAGCCCAGAATCGGTTTTCCGAGTCGAACAAACCGCGCTTGCACATGCTGAGTTTCATACTCCAGGACAGGTTGCCTCAAAAGTTAAAACTACTATTGCAAAGCTTGCTCCAGAAGATTTCGAAGAACTCGTTGATCGTGCACGAGATTCACGACGAGTTACGTTTTACCCAGAGGCAGATGGAATGGCCACAGTCATCGCAGTTTTGCCAGCCGAAGATGCTCAAACTGTTATGAAATCTATTGAGGCATATATAGTGAAAAGAAATCAAGAAGAAGAGGCATGTCAGTGTGATGCTATTGCCGGAATCTCAATGGATTGCTTGCACCACAGTCACGAAGGTGCAGCAGAGTGGTCCATGCTTTCTGCTGACATGAAGCGCGCAGATGCACTAACTGCTATCGCTTCACAGGCTTTAGCTTCGATGGCCAATGATGTGCAACCGCATCGACGTCCGATAACAATCAGTGTTGCAATTGATCTGCCAACTTTGATGGGGTTAGCGGAAAATCCTGGACAACTTGCTGGTTACGGGGCGATTCCAGCCTCTGTTGCACGTCGATTAGCAGCAGATGGAAATTGGCAACGATTTGTTAGTGATCCAACAACTGGAAATCTCCTAGATTTTGGAAGAGAGAAATACACGCCGCCTCAAGAGCTTGTTGATTATCTTCTTGCGCGTGATCGAATTTGTAGATTCCCTGGATGTAGACGAGCAGGTCAGAGTTCAGATATTGATCATGCTCAAAGTTGGGAAACCGGGGGCGAAACAAATCCGGCAAATCTTGGATTGCTATGCCGACGTCACCACAGAATGAAAACACATGGTGGTTGGAGCCTTGAAAGCAATCCCGATGGCTCATGCCTATGGAAATCACCAAAGGGTAAAACCTTCTTCGTTCCCTCTCGCCCGTTCCTTGAAGCCGTGTGAGATTTCTTGACCACTACTGTCAGTAGACACTATTGAAATCCATTACCTGCGATACTTCACCAATGATTTGGTGGCCTACTGAAGTTCCAACCCTTCAATATGGGTTGATCACACTTCGCAAGCCTGAAGAGCGCGACATTGTTCCGCTTTTTGAAGGTGTGCAGGATCCAATCATTCCGCAATTCACACGCATTCCAGCTAATTACCAAATGGCTAATGCAGAACACTATGTTCGAGAACGCTCTCCTAATGGGTTCACAATGCGAACAGAGCTTCAGTTAGCTCTTGAATACGATGGCAAATTTGCTGGCGCGCTTTCATTTCACACTCTTGATCTTGATTCTGGAAAAGCCGAAATCGGCTATTGGTTAACTGCAGACGCGCGAGGCAAAGGCGTAGCAACTGCCGCCACACGTTTACTCACTGAGTATGGTTTTGAAAGCATCGGTTTCCACCGAATTGAAGCTTTAGTTGTTGCATCCAACGTTCCTTCATTGAAGGTATTGAAGAATGCCGGCTATATGCAAGAAGGAATTAAGCGAGATGCATGTTGCCAAGAAGACGGCACCCGCGAAGACATGGTTCTATTCGCAGCCATCAGAACCGATTGGGGCAGATAAGTGGAGTCCTTAGCGATTGTTGTTATCTTTTTATTCCTGATTGCACTATTGGCTGGTCCATTGTCTATTGCTTTATCTTCTCGATTTATTAAGTCACGATTTGAAAGCAAAGCCTCACTTGGAATTGTCCTGCTTAACATTCTGCGAAAAGCATTTCATTTGATTCTTGTCGCTTTTGGAAATCTAATCGGTGTTCAATTCCTGCTGATTTCTGGATTACCCCTAATTCCGCGAGTAATCGGGCTCTTTTCAATCGTGACTTGTTACATCGGATTGCGACGTGAGTACTTCCCTGATTTCTTCTTCATGCGTGACTTGATCGCCAAGTTTGGTGTATCTCGGAAGAATGGTCGTTCTTCAGGTGACGACGGGCATGGTCCAGAAGGACAGCATTAAAGATTCCCGCAAAACTCTCTTCCAATAATCGCCATAATCTGTTTGGCTTACCCAACCAACGAAAGGAAAAATCATGGGTAAGCGAGTATTTGTTAATTATTATTTTCGAGTTAATTTTGGTCAAGGCGCAAAGGCAAATAAGTACTTTGAAGAGATCAAGGCTGAAGCTTTAAAGCTTGGTATCTCTGATGTTCACTACGGCACCGTTGAAATCGGTACCAATGCACTTTCCACATGCATCACTCTTACATTTGAAAGTGCAGATGCATTTGGCCGCCAATGGGGCGGTGGCTCAGAATATGAAGCAAAGAGTGCTGGATGGAATGCGCTGTTTAAGCGAATTAATGAAGAACCCACACAAGTCTATGAGCGTGTAGGTGCGGATTTAATATACGAAAAGTAGAACGTAAGGCTGCAAAGCAAAGTATTCACTTCGCCTGGTGGAGGTGCCGGGAATCGAACCCGGGTCCTTCGGTATTAAAACAGGGCTTCTACGGGCGTAGTGTGCTTAACGCTTTCTCAGTCCCGAAGTTTTTACACACATATCTTCGACGAACTCAGTTGCAAAACTGTTCTCCTTCATTGTCTGCAACACCAATGAAGTGAAAAGCCCCCTAGTCGACGCTAGATTCCAGGTCGAGAGCGGCACCTGGGCTAACGGAATCACAGTAGCTTATGCAGCTAGTGTGTATTCAGACTTTTTAAGGTCTGCAGTTATTTTTTGCACGGATTATTGGTTAACGAGATCATTCCGGCTTCCTCGGCCCGCTTCCCCTGACTCAACATCCAAAGTCGAGACCGTTCACCCCCAAGATTTAAAGTGCTTTCACACTTACTACTTGGAGAAAAAGAAACGTATTTCTTTTCCCTATTTAATTGTCAATTTTCTGCGCCGTCGCGACTGTGCCTCAAAAATTGAGGTATCGAAGCGGCGGTGCACCAATTGTATGACATTCATGTCGCAGTTCATAATCTTTAGATTTACGCTCACTTAGCAGGCGTGAAGGGCTATTTGAAGGTGAGAACTTATTGAAATCGTATCTTTGTCCAAGGCGACCAGAAGTTATGGATTTTTGAAAAGAGAAAGGCCCTGGATTTCAAAGAGTTGCTTGCCGAAAATAGCTCGAACTAATCCTCGTATTTGGATGCAGCTTTTGAAGCCTTGCCGCTCATTGAACGAGAAACAACGCGTGAAACTTCACGATCCGCCTCGCGTTCCTTAATCGCTTCGCGCTTGTCATGTGCCTTTTTACCCTTGGCAACAGCGATCTCGACCTTGGCTTTTCCATCTTTGAAATACAACTGGAGTGGAACCAAAGTCGTGCCTGAATCCTTGAGTTTTCCCATTAACTTTCGAAGTTCCTGTTTGTGGACAAGAAGCTTGCGATCGCGACGAGGTGTGTGATTAGTCCACGTTCCTTCGGTGTATTCAGGGATATGAACACCCATCAACCACAGCTCACCATCATTAATCATGGCAAAACCATCAATGAGTGAAGCACGGCCAGCACGAAGTGACTTAACTTCGGTACCGGTCAGAACTAATCCGCACTCCAAAACATCTGAAATTGCGTAGTCATGACGTGCCTTCTTGTTTTGAGCAATGACCTTACGGCCGATCTCTTTAACCATGCCGCATCACCGCCTTCTAGCTCTCACATAAATTCCTTGCATCCAACTATTGGATTGCAGGATCCAATTCTCTCACCCAGAGCGCTTCAAATAGACCAGATACCCCAATAAAAAAGAGCCCCTAATTTCGTAAGGGCTCTTTTTTTTTTGAGAATGGAGTTACTTAGACCTTGAGGTAACGGCGCAGCGTGATTACTGAGGCCAGGATTGAAACGACCAAGCCTGTGGCAAGCAAGTACGCCGATGAAACCCAGACCTCGCGCCAGCCAAAGAAGTTAGTAAATGAAAGAAGCGGCGCAACATTTTTATCAACAACGCTCTTCAAACCTGCAAGCAAGCCCGTTGCTAAGCCCCAACCGATAACAGCTGAGATAACTCCTTCGAGCAAGAATGGAAGTTGAATCGACCATGACGATGCTCCAACAAGTTTCATTACACCTGTTTCACGGCGGCGGTTAAACGCTGCGATACGTAAGGTGTTAGAAATCAAAAGCGCAGCGGTTAGTACCGATGCAAAACCAACTGCTAACGCAGCGTTTCGAAGAACTGCTAATAGTTGGAAGAATTTCTCAAGAATCGCCCGTTGATCTTGCACGACGTCTACACCTGGACGACCACTAAAAGCACTGACAATTACCGAGAATTGTTCTGGATCCTTTAACTTCACACGGAAAGATTCAGGAAGCTGATCTGCAGTCACATTTTGTGCAATTGCTGAATCCTTGAAACGCTCTTGGAAGCGAACAAATGCTTGTGATTGAGATTCATAGAAAACGCTGTCGACAACGCTCATCTCTTGTAGATCCTGCTGAATAGACAAACGCTGATCCGCACTTACCGCACCGGCAGCACATGATGATGAATCTGAAAGGTTTCCGCAGAGAAATACAGATACTTCAATCTTGTCGTACCAATAATCCTTCATTGCGTTGACCTGTGCGTTAGCAAGAAGGCCGATACCCAACAAAGACAATGAGATAGCAGTGGTAACAACGACTGCAAAAGTCATAGTTAAGTTACGACGAAGCCCAATCCGGACCTCACTTAGAAGAAACCGTGCGCGCATGTTCTCTCTCCGCCCTTAACCCGTGTACCCATAAACGCCACGAACCTGATCGCGGATTACATGTCCACCATCTAGTTCGATAACGCGCTTGCGCATCTGATCCACGATGCCAGCATCGTGTGTTGCCATCAAAACTGTTGTGCCTTCGCGATTAATGCGATCAAGTAATTTCATGATTCCCACAGATGTTGCTGGGTCAAGGTTTCCTGTTGGCTCATCTGCAATAAGAATTGGTGGGCGGCTTACATATGCACGTGCAATTGCCACACGCTGTTGTTCTCCACCTGAAATCTCTGATGGCAAACGATCTCCCTTGTCTTCCAAACCCACTAGTTCTAGAACTTCTGGAACTTCGCGGTTGATCTCTTTTTGTGAATATCCCAGAACGTGCAAAGTGAAAGCAACATTTTCAGAAATTGTCTTGTTAGGAAGTAAACGGAAATCCTGGAAAACAGTTCCTACTGAACGGCGCAGCTCTGGAACTTTGTGCTTAGCCAAGGTGCCAAGATCTTTTCCGGCCACATGTATCGCGCCAGATGTTGGACGCTCTTCGCGCAGAACTAAACGCAAGAAAGTTGACTTACCAGAACCTGAAAGACCGACAAGGAAAACAAACTCGCCCTTAACGATTTCAAGATTTACAGAATCAAGAGCTGGGCGCTCCTGGCCTGGATAAATCTTGGTGACATTCTCAAAGCGAATCATTGAATCTCCCATTGCATCTGCGGGGTGGATTTTGGGGAACCACCTTCGACCTGCGCTTAGTTTATGGAAGGCAGGCTGAAATCCTTGGATGTCGTGGGGTGATGAGCGTAATAAATATGTGAGATTGCTCGAATTGCAAGAATTCTCAGGAATTACGAACTACGGCGCCAGCGAATTCCGGCTTCGATAAATTCATCGATTTCACCATTTAGTACTGCAGATGTGTTTCCTGTTTCATAATCGGTGCGCAGATCCTTCACCATTTGATACGGCGCTAATACATAGGAACGCATCTGATTTCCCCAAGAACCTGAGTTATCACCCTTCAATGCATTGATCTTTGCCTGCTCTTCCTGGCGGCGGCGTTCCAAAAGCTTTGATTGCAATACAGCCATAGCTGTTGCTTTGTTTTGAATCTGCGAGCGCTCATTTTGGCAAGAGACCACAATCCCAGTTGGAATGTGGGTTAATCGCACTGCAGAGTCAGTTGTATTTACACCTTGTCCACCAGGACCAGATGAGCGATACACATCAACACGAATCTCTTTTTCATCAATTTCAATATGGTCGCTTTGCTCAACAACTGGAACTACTTCAACGCCAGCAAAAGAAGTGTGACGACGACTTTGGCTATCAAAAGGTGAGATGCGAACTAAACGGTGAGTTCCTTGCTCTACCGACAATGTTCCATATGCATAGGGTGCTGAAACTTTAAATGTTGTTGATTTGATTCCAGCTTCTTCTGCATATGAAGTTTCAAGGACATCAACCTTGAACGAGTGTCGTTCGCAGTACCGCAAATACATGCGCATGATCATTTCTGCCCAGTCAGCAGCTTCTACTCCACCTGCTTCTGAACGAATAGTGATCAGAGCATCGCGGTCGTCATACTCGCCATTTAATAGTGTTTGAACTTCTAATTCGCTGACAGATTTCTTAACCGCATCCAACTCTTTTTCGGCATCTTCTATGCCGCCAGGCTCACCTGCCGCTAATTCAAAAAGGATAGGCAGATCTTCCACACGTTGGCGCAGACCAGATAACTTCGCAATCTCAGATTGGACGCGGGATAAGCGGCTAGTGATTTTTTGTGCCGCCTCTGGGTCATCCCAAAGATTAGGAACACCCGCCTCGACCTCTAGTTCGGCTGCTTGTTTGCGCAGTTTAGGTAGATCTAAAACCTTTTCAATTGAAACAAGGGTCGCATTAATCGCATCTATCTCTAATTGATACTCGCGTACGGCCATGGGTTAAGGATAGCCAACCAGTGATGTGCATGCGAATGCTCGAATACGGGCGATGAACCGCCAAATAATCCATTAGCGTCAAGTGGTTTATCAGTTAATCCGAATTCCGAACAAGTAGAAACCCTCTTGAACCTTATTGGTTGTACCTGCAGTAGCCGTCAAAAATACTGAATTTGTCTTAGAAAATGGAATCTGGAAAGGGAGTTTCATCTCAGATCGTGTGCTTATTTCTAAAGATGCGCCATCGCAATCAAAATGTGTTAATTCAATACCTTTTAGTGCGTTCCACTTTATGTCACTCTCATCATTGCTCCACGAATTGAGTTCAAGCAGAACCTCGATCCCTCCACGCGTGCAATCGATTGGAATTACGGGATGTTCTCTTTGCGTTGCTAATGCCAATGGAACAGTGAACATATTTCCTTTACCCTGGTAATACTTGCTCTTATCTAAAGTGTGAACGCCTCTTTGAGCGGCAGCTTCAGTTGCCTGCACCAAAGAACGCTTAGCAACGATTAAGGATGACACATCAGTCATTACCATCAGAGAAGCAACGGTAATCACAAACAGGCCAATCACAATCACCGATATAGATCCGACCTCTGATCTCAGCTTCTGAATCAGGTTATAGCCACGGACTGAGGTGCTCTTGCGCACTTGCTGATACCTCTCGTTGAGTTTGATCATCAATAAATGAAATTGTTAGTTTGATGCGTCCATTTGCACTTAAACAGGGAACCTGTGAGCAATCTAAACGGGTCCGTAATGTTGCGATTTCGCTAGGACTTAAATTCCATTGTCTTGCCAACAGGTTAGTAGCATCACTAGACAGGTTCCGTGCCGCACCATCGTTCTCACTGATTACGTAGACTCTAAGAACTTCGCGAACCATAGATCGAGCAATCACTTCATTTGCGCTTATTGAGGAAAAGGTATTGAGATATAAAAAGATTGGAATAAAGAGCGGGATCGCTAATGCAACAAATTCGACAATTGCTCCCCCATCTTCTCGGCGAAGACGCATTGTGATTGTTTTCCATAAAGAGGCTGTCTGATTCATGAGTTGACTCAATCTTTTATTCATTAACTGGCGGAAACTTTTATTCATTAACTGGCTCAATCCTTCATTCATTAATTGGCTCAATCACAGAAATACCCACAACTTGTGTCTTGGGAGCGCCACCTAATATTTCAATTAAACCCGGAACTAGCTGCAGCACACTGTGTGAACGATGCGCGATAAGGACGCGTATTTTCTCAACACCACCACCTATCTCGAGTACCTCATCCCCGGCATTGAACTCTTGAGATATCGCACGTTCGGCGGCTTCGCCCTGAGCCATTGCTAAATCTGCGTTGCGTAAATTTGTCGAAGATATTACTTGCGCCCCAATGAGGAAAAGAAAAAGCATGGGAATGAGTACTAAGGCACTTTCGACATTTCCATCCTCACGCGAGAAGTAAGCACGGATGCGTTTGAACACTTAACGAATGCCGTTCATGGAATCAAGCGAGTTCTTCAAAATGGCAGTTAATCGTGGTGCTGCAATAGTCCAAATTGCAGTGACAAGTCCCGTTGTCATCAAAACCACAAGTACCCACCCCGGTACATCTCCGCGATCATCTTTGAGTCGAGCAAAGAAGTTGTGTTGGAGTGTGGTCAGTCTTTGGCGAAAAGTTAATTCGGCGATAAAGGCTCGTTCTAGTAATTTACTCATTTTTCCTCTTTCAGCTTTTGTAGTAGGTGACGGATGTAGTAGGTGACGGATGTAGTTGGAAACGGATGTACTTGTTATCTTCTTTGGTACGCAAATCGCATTAGAGAAAGCCGAATCTCCTGTGGATACTTCACATTCATGGCCACTGACACGGGCACTTGGGATGGCGGGCAAAACGTGTAAGGGCTCCAGGTGCTGGTGATAAATAATCGAAGGTGAGCTGTGATCCGATGAATTCGCTGGCTCCCGTGTCGATCAATTGAAGAACCGCTTGTGTCGCAACCCCTGCAACTTGATACCCAACTGACACTGGAAGCTCGTCAAAGTCAGAGTTAACGGGCTCTAGACCTTCCATTCCATACCGCTCACTTACGCCAATCTCTATACAGCCTTTACAAGGTGTTTTTGTAGGTACAACAAGTGGTCCACACAAAGCTGCGCCACCAACAATCTGACCAACAAAGAAATGATCCATGTCATCACGCATGAGTTGCTCAATTAGTTCTGCGGGGTACTGACCTACGACTATGCGAAGGTTTCTCTCGGGAATCAGAGCGTCAATACTCCCCTTTACATTTTTTGATGGTGTTGGAAATAAGGACCATTCACGCGCCAACTCTTCCATTCGCACTACGTAATTCAAGCCATAATCAGTAGTTCTGAGGATTCCAGTTCCTAAATCTGAATCACCTATCGAAGATTGCGAACGTCGTGAAGTGATTGAAAATCGGGTGTTTGTGACGCCACTTGCAAGTAAACCGTTATAGATAAGTGTTGCCACTCGGTTGCTGCCATATATTTCAACTCCAAAACTTTGTCGTGCCGATAAAAGTTCTACGCCACCATCAATAACACCTTTGACCCATGTTGTCTGACTGAGCTCAGAAACCATTCTTTGTTGAAGTTGTCGATAAGAAGCATCGTTGCTTTGATCTTCGGTGTGTGCAGCTCTTTGTGCGATCGGTGATTGAAAGCGATTGTGTAATCTTACTTTCGATTTATTGATGTCAACCAATTGAGCATCCAGTAATTCAACTATGACATTTTCAACTACTTCGATCGGAGCATTAACTTCATTACTAATTTGGTTGGCGTTATGTTCTCCATCAAACTTGGCAATAATTGCGCGAGCTCCAGGATGATGAATCGTAATTGCACGATGAGCAGTAGCGATGATGAGAGATTGTTCAATCTCGGCGATTGGCACACTTATATGCACTCCGGTTTTCAAACGCGGTTTGGCATCTGAGGAAAGTTCTGCATCGCACTGTTCGATGGAAATTTTGGTCACTCGCGCCGGACGTGATCCTCGTATGTATTTCCGGCGCGCTCTCTCTGGTTGGGCCAGGAGAACTTCTTGATCAAGTTCCAGCGCACCTTGGGAATGTGATTGTTTTTCTATAAATGTTGTCATGGCCCAACAATGGTGATTGCGAGCGCCTTAACTCTTTGAGCCCCTTAAATCTGTGGAGGGCCTCTCACTTTCATTACCGAGCGAAATCCTAGAACTACCCAGAGTTTTTAGATGCTTAGAGGTTTTTAGATGCTTAGAGGTTTTTAGATGCTGCCAGTTGTGAAAGCAAAAGACCCCCGCACCTAAACAGTGCGAGGGCCTTCTGTAACGCTAGACGTTCGTAAGTGAAATCGAGCTCACTTACCTGAAGCGAAATTTAATTACTGTGCTTTGCCAAGGATGCGATTGACCTTGGTGCCACACACTGGGCAGATGCCTTGTGCCATGCGACGACCAGAGTCTGAGACCTTTACGGTTCCCTCGAATTCACGCTTCTCTTTGCACTTAACGCAGTAAGCGTCACCTTTGTATGTCTCTGCTGTCATTCTCTTCCTCCTATCGACGCGTGCGATCCCATTGGGATGCTCCCCGTATGGGGCAGGCGTTGTGTACGAGATTACTCGCCAACACGCTCAAATGAACCTAACTAACCCCCTTTATTTAGGAGTTTTTTTAGAGCCTCTGGGGCGGTCAGAGCGTTCTCGGCCGCCTCATACCCGCTCAAATACGCCTCAGCCTGGTCCTCAAGCGGGAATCTGGCCAAAAGGGCCTTAAACTCGGGGCCGTGGTCGAAGTACTGAAGATGGATCGCCTCATGGAAGAGGACATACTCCACGACATAGTCGGGTGCCCCCTTGAGTCGGTCTGAAATCCTGATTGTTCGGTCCGTGCCCGTGCATGAGCCCCAGCGCTCGCGCATTCCACGCCAATTTATGGCCGATGGCCGCAATGTGATCTCGGGAGCCAGCTCGGTTAGCAGCTCATCGACTCGAATATGCAGCGATTCCTCGCTCATGGTGGCCGCAGCCTCTTGTGCTCGGATCTTGGCCACCATTTGAGGCACCATTTCTCGCTCATCAGCCTTGCTCATGCGGGCTGGAATCGAAACCACGATGCGGCCGCCTTGGCGATATGCCGAAATGTTTTTCTTTCGCCGAGTTGATCTGATGACGACAATCTCGCCCTCTGAGATTCCTGGCAAAGTTTCGCCATCCAAGGTCTGTTCAACAAAGGCATGCGAACTTTCGCCTTCTGGAACTCGATCTTGGTAATTGGGCATTGAAAAATAGTAAGTCATCTCTCAACTAAACCTTGAGAGATTGCGTGATTGCTGACGCGATTTCTTTTCCAGAATGCGGCTGAAAAAATCTTCAATATCGGAGAAAAATGCACTTTGTCAACGTGGTTCTCATTTGATAAACCGCCCAGAAACACTTACTTTACGACTACGAACTCCTCGGATAACAGTTCTACGTCAGCAAGGGGAAGGCT
>Ga0214921_10006146_pt1 | contig 16606 bp, 23 predicted proteins | sample LL1505_MetaG_FD_177992 | JGI IMG/M metagenome (GOLD analysis project Ga0214921, IMG submission 177992) | Freshwater microbial communities from Lake Lanier, Atlanta, Georgia, United States - LL-1505 | ecosystem: Environmental > Aquatic > Freshwater > Lake | place: USA: Georgia | collected...
GGGATCGCAAAATATTCTTCCTTCACTTTAAAAACATTTGTCATGACTTGAGAGAATTGCTTAAAAATATTTCTATTCGCAAAGTCAAACTCTATTATCACGATGACTGGTTCTGGCATCTCACTCTACGAAGTAGTGTATTAGAACAACGTTATCTGGAAAGTAACTGTTTATTAGATGACTATATCTCGGATTCTTCCGCTTTACTTATTCTGAAATTTAAAGAAGAGACTCAATACGCGTAATTAATTGCTCGTCTAAACTTAACTTTTGATAAATAATGGACTCATCATAGATACATGTCATGATATATTTACCTCTTTTTACCAGGATACGTGCACCGTCTTCCTCTATGTCTACCTTTAGTACAAAACCTCCCCTCCATTTCTTCTCCTCTAGTTTGAACCATTTGATGTACCGACCATCTTTGATTTCATGTAATTCTTGGATCAATTGATAATCCATTATGGTTAGAATGGACACTTTTTTATATCCATTTAAACTATGGAAGCTATCGTATCGTTTATAGAGTCAAATCCAGGTATATCTTTTTTAAATCTTCAATTGTTTTTTGGAGGAGAAATCAAATCTTTTGGAATAACAGAGGATCAGATCAACGCCGCATGCAGGGATTTACGTCCGGATGGATCTGTTCAATTAGGTAAGCCTGACCTAGATGACTATGTAGTAAATATTCCATTGAGTGTTTTTGATACGGCTACTGATATTACCGAACAACATGTAAAAGACATTTGTGATAAAATAGCGGCATTAACAACACCTATAGAGATTGTATTAAATGAACAAGTATCAAATCACAAAGCATTTTTAGAGGTCCCTGTAGAAAAGTTTGACATATCTACGTTGACCGCTGCCTACGAAAGTGTTAAAACGACCAAAGATACTGTAAGTAAAGTACGCGAAATGTTATTTGATTTTCAGCCCCAGTTATTAGAACGCGAATCTCATCATATTTTGAAAAAAATGTCTATTGGCGGTGTTACTATATTCGCTAGCATTAGTGATTTTATCAAAGCATTCTCCGAACCAAAATTTTTTGAATTATATCAAGCAGTAAAAGGTGTCAAACCAGAGTTGGTACAAATGAAAGCTCATGGGGATGTATGGTTTGGTAGTTTTGGTAAATTGTCACTTCGGATTCATGTAATGTATGATCGCCAAGGTACTTCAGCAGGTAATAAAATCAATGCTGGGAATGTGATTCAAGCAGCCCTTTTGTACAAAGATAGAAAAAATGATTTTATTCGGTCAAATAGTGCTATTTCTATGATACAACTTTGTAGTACAGAATGGCCTGATGGAAAAAGTTTAAAAGATGGAACCACCTATACTTTTTCTGATTTATATACTGGTGAAAAAATAGTACAAAAATATGATGGAAAATTACCGGATTTTGAATCACCATTTCCATTTGTTTCTATCCTTGAAAATTATCATGTAGCTTCAAAAGCAAAACCAATCTTTACGAATCAAGAACATTTAGTTGCAGTCTATCCTGCAAGTTGTATATTTCGCGATGATTGTTATTATGAAACATTAGTTGCTAATTTACAAATGATTTCACAAAAAGCAAATAGTGACGTAAATTTAAAAATGTATGAAGATCCCTTTGGTAAATTAAAATATGTACGTGATATTCATGAAAAACATAAAAAAGATTTTGTAGGTAAATTGTTTTTGAAACAAATACAATTATGTAAAACCGCAATGCTTTGGACAAAGAGTGATGAGTTAGAACCCACCTATAGACAGTTAATGCAAACATTAACCGATAAAGAAACCGAGTTGAAACTAGTAGAGTATCAACTGAAACAAGAACGAAATAATGTACTTATTCGTCTCGGTAGGACACCAGAAGCAATTGCAGATATTCCTGGTGGTGTAAAAATACCTGTGGCAACTGTACCTGCCGTTACAGAAACAGATAAAAAAGAATTACTAGCAAAACAAACAGATTTAACTGCCGAGTTAGAGACGATTCAAATACACTTTGCTCATTTTGGAGATGCGAAAAAGTATCCATTTGATCCAGTACAAAAACAGACGAATCCAAATTATGAAGCAGCAAAAAAACAGTTTCAGGATTTACATGACGAAATGGAATATAAAACCAGAAAAGCAATATTGATGGATCGTTTACGTAAAATGGAAGGATGTTGCTTAGAACCTGGAAATGAAAAAACCATAGAATATAGAAGATCCGTTGTATTATCTTGTATTGATTCAGTTGCCATTATTGTATCCTGTGCAAAAATAGGCGTTCTTACCAAAACCACTACAGCATCTGCCCATCAACAATTAGTAAAAGATTCAAAAGAGCTGGCCTATCTTAGAACATTATCCACAAAATTATTTCATGATTACAACACTCATAGAGATAGATACGCTTCTGTAGCAGGGCAAACCATTCGGATCATTACGTTACAACAAGACCTAATGGAAATGATACAAAAACAAATCATTCATTCATGCGTAACGTCCGCTTCATTAGATTTGTCTGAAGCGATCCGAATAAGAGCACAGATTGACAATGATGTATTAAACAGTGTTATAGCAGAATTACAAAAAAACCCAGAACAAGTGCATAATATGGAAAATTTGAAATATCAAGAACAAAGTAAACGTTTAGTTCATATCAATAAATGGGATGCAGAAATAACAAGACTAAAAGATGTAAAAAATAAATTAAATGGTGATATTGCTTACGTATTAACTCATTTGAATGAAATTGGATCAAAACTAGAAATTGACCTACTTGGTCTAGCAGATAGGGTCAATGCGGAAACCTTAGGATTATTGCATTTACTCGGAACGGATAAAACCCCAGAATTCAAAGATTGTATGGCATTACTTGCAAGACAAGAAACTAGATATGCCCCTGTAGCTGTTGGCATGGTTGATCTTCAGAATCGCGAAGATGTATTTGATGATGTAGGTATTGGAAAAACCGTTGAATTAGTATCTGAACTTTGTCCACAAGAACCCGGTACAAATGTAGCTGTTGCCAATGTGATTGCTTCCGATATATTGAATGGTGAAGCTGTAGCAACACTAGATGATTCTGAGGTGAAGGATGAATGGCTTTTATTGAAACAAAAAGCGGATAATGTATTAAATAAAAGAACCCGATTGAGTATAGATTTGCATCGTATGATTGCAGGGTTAGAAGTTGCACAAATTCAGGCAAAAATCGGGTTTAGATCTAAGTTATTAGTTAGAAAGACACAAGTAGAAGGTGTCGCAAGTGAAACCGTTCAATTTACAAGATGGATGGGTCGTTTACAAACGAATGAAGCCAGAGTAAGAAAAACACATGTACAAGAAAAAGTAACTGAAGCAGACGGCATTCGTTCTTTTATGTATTTTTATATTTGTAACAATCCCCAAAGTAAACCAGATCCTACAATAATTAGTCAAATTGCTTCCTACATAAATAACGCTAAAGACAAAGCTGACCGTGAAAAAAATTTACCAGAACTTGCACATCTTCTATCACAACCAAGATATCCAACTGGTCCAAAAACAAGAGTACGTGGTGGAATGGTTGGTGGTGGACTTGAACTACATGAAATAGACGAACAAATGAATCAAGCAATCGTAGAGAATGACATAGTGAAAATGTATGATTTATATATTGACTATTTTGATAAAGAAGAGACAAAGGACTTGACTTTATTATTTTATCAAGTGTATTCTATTTTGTCCAAACAATCTATTTATGTACCATTGTATCGTCGTTATGTTACACCATTAGAAGAATTAATTGATCCTGTACTTGTAAAAAGACTTGACTATACAGGCGATTTACATGATTTTGATTGTGTTTATGCGGATAATTTTTGTGTTCAACTATTCGGTAAAAATGTAAATGAATTGTTAGATGATTTATCTAAGGGTACATTGACTGTACCTAGTGGTGTATTTCCAAACATTTGTGAAAATCCATTTCATCCATATTCTCTCATTTGTATTCTTGAAGTATGCCGTTTTTTTTGTCTTTTTTTACCGTTTGCAGGACGATTACATTTTTATTTTGCGGGTGTATTATCCTTTATGGGTCAAAATTATGATCGTAATATGGTTGAAATTCAAACCGACGAAATTATTTCCTTATTAGAACATGGTGATTTTTTTGAATGTTTTCATGCAGCCGCTCGCATGTACAATGAACGTGGGGTACCTGTTGAGCCTGTTGAGCCTGTAGAACCTGTAGAACCTGTTGAGCCTGTAGAGCCTGTAGTTGAGCCGGTAGAGCCTGTAGAGCCTGAATTACCTCCACCGATTGGATTGAAAATAGATCCAACGAGTGTGGCACATGCACCCGGTACAACACCGCCAGGTACCCCCGGTGGCGGCACACGTCGCTATCGCCGTTACAAATCAAAAACCAAACGTCACACCTTGAACAAACGTTTCAAGAAACACAGAACCCGTCGTTTACATGGTCTGTACGTAAGAGACTAACGCATCCTTTGTTCTCTCTCCATCATACGTTGCCACTACATTTCCATTGTCCAACACCAACATCGTAGGATACGAATTAATCTTAAACTTTGTAGTAATCGTCTTGACTGCCATATCCGATGCATTCGTTACATCAATGGCCACCATTTTATCTCCCATTTCTTCCTCTGCTTTATCCCATTCTGGTTTCAATGTCTTGCAATGACCACAATCCGTATTATAGAACAATACCAAGACCTTTTTATTCTTTACATCTTCTAACAAACTACTTGGGCTACTCGTAAACCCTTCCGTACGAAGTTTCCACACTAACAAAATCACTAACAAAAGACCGTAAAGTACAAGTTTCATACTTTACGATTTTATTTTAATTCTTTATCTTATGGATACAAAATGGATCATTTTGATACTCTTTAGTTTAATTGCCAATTACATGTACCATGAATACAAACAATGCGAAGATAACTTTGAAAGCCATGAACACTACAAACTCGTTTCCGAATACTTTTTAGACAAGGGAACACAAAAAAAACCTATTCTATGGATTCATACCAGTACCGAAATCAATGCACGTAATTGGGAATCCTTTTATTCTAGAAATAATAAAAAATTAAACCAACCTTACCTCCAAATGACCATGAAAAGTATCTATGATCACTGTAAAGATTCCTTCAACGTTTGTTTAATCAATGATGCAGCCTTTTCTTCCTTGTTATCCTGGAACATTGACTTGGATGATTTAGCCGATCCTATCAAAAGCCATTACCGTCAACTTGGCTTATCCATGCTTCTCTATCACTACGGTGGCGTGGTAGTACCCCAATCGTTTCTTTGTACGCAAGACTTGAAACCTTTAGCTAGAGAATGTTTCTTTGTGACAGAAATGATCAATCGTGGAATCACTCATGATCAGCGTGACTACTTTCCGGATATTACGTTTATGGGTTGTAAAAAGAAGAATGAAACCATGAAACGTCTCGTAGACTATCAAGAAGAATTATACAAAGATAAAACCGCACAATCAGATTTTATTGGAAATGTATCCCTTTGGTTACAGAGACAAAAGGTTACCGTGATTGATGGTTCATGGATTGGGATTAAAAAAGTAGATGGTAAACCCGTTGCATTAGCGGAAGTATTAGGTACATCGGATCTAGAGTTACCTCCTCATTATGGAGTCTATCTTTCACAAGAAGAAATCTTAACACGTCCAAAATATAGTTGGTTTGCAAGAATGTCTACCGATCAAATTTTAGAAAGTCCCTTTTACTTTTCTAAAAAGGTAAGGTCCGTTTGGAAATGAAAATTTTAATCTTTGTCTTTTTTCATGAAAAAATTGTGCACTCTTACTGAAAAATGTGCAACATTCTTTTTATGAAATCTCCTGACGATAGTATGGTAAGGGTGAAAGTATAGATAAAACTGTTGTATATAAATTTTACAGTGTCATTTTTATTTTTATTGAATTGAAATTGACACTGACTGCAAATTACTTCAGGGGAAAATTTTAAGGGTTTTAAAAATGTATATTATTGATAAACATCACAAAATATTTATTTTAACTTCAAAAAATTTGTGACCATGCGATGTAAAACACAGGGTTTTTGAAACAAGCGTGGAAAAAAACTTTTTGAAAAATATTTTTTTTTAATGTTTCATTTTTTTCATGAAAATTTTGTGCACTCTGACTGAAAAACTTGCAACATTAAATCATCCAAAAGTTCTGACGTTATTCAGTAAAACAATTGTACAACTTCAACCGTTTTTGGCGTACGCTCTTGTATCCAGTACTCCATCTGTTGTTTCAATGCATCTAGCCTACGTTCCCATGCGGTTTTATCTTTTAAAATACACAGGCCATCCTTATTCAAACACCAGCAAGAGGGAACCTTTTGATCCTCCACTACATAACTGTCAGGGTTGAACCGAATGAATACAATAGACCGATGTCCTACATCTTGAGATAATTCCATGACTCGTTTGTTTTCACAACTACACTCATAATCAGCATGTTTATTCTCGTCTACTTCTATGATAAGGACTTGGTCACCTAAATCAAGTAATAGATCAGGTCTACGTCGTGAACATCCATCTTGAACACGTTTGTCAGTGATCCAATTATACTGAGGAAAAGTAGTCTTGACAAACTCTACCACCGATGATTCTTTGGTTTTGTAGTTACGAGTAAGTGGACTATGTGGAAACAAATGTACGAAACAAAATAAACAATGTCCGTCATATTTTTTCAATGCACGTGTAGTACAAAATGGAGTACGGCATGGAATATCTACCACATTGACCATGAACATTTTTTTATGTTCATCACAATACAATCCTCCTTTTTTATGGGGTGCATTGAATTTTGGAATTTTATCGCATCCATCTCTACAACATGTATTTTTTAATTCTAAGGGTTTCTTTTTATTGTCTAAAGGTTTCTTATCTTTGACTAATAAAAACGGTTGATTTGATTCATATATCCTTTTATTCATTTTCTCAATAAAACCTTGTTTGTTATCATAATCATAAAGAGCGTTTTCTAGATCTATCATGTCAGGTAATTTGTGATCTATGCAGTAAATGGCATGTTTTTCATTAGGTATATTGAATCGTGCAATTCTGTGACACTTCACATGAGTACACTTTTGTTTTTGTATAATTATCATATTATCACATTTATGATATTCACACATCAGCGCCTTTCTACCTTCATAGTTATAGCATGCTGTTTTTCTACACTTATGATTTGCACAGAGACCCATATACTTTTCTATTTTTTACGTCAAATCAATTTTTTTGAATGAAATAACGTTAAAAATACATCAATCTATACGAAACCCCAACCCAATTGGAAATCTCGGTATCCCCTCTGCAGACAATTCTTGATATTTTACCGTCAAGTATTTCCCATAATAGTCGCCTACCTGCTTCAGCATCTCTCGTCTCTTTTCCAGTGGTCCATTCATCGTCACATGAAACGTCTTTCCATTTGTTTGGCATACAAATATGGCCGTTCCTGCATGAGCACCCGTCCCCACGGTATGCCCTACGACTACAAATTCGCTATCCTTGAATTTCTTGTACTTTAACAAATCTTTGGAACGTCCGTGCTTATAAGGACCATTCCTACGTATCATGATACCTTCATACCCCGCCTTGGTATAATGCGTATGCGCATCTTCTATTTGTTTTCGGGTAGTTACGTCAATCGTTTCAATGAATTGAACTTTACCGCGTAACGTAGAAATGGGCAGCGTACGTTCCAAATAAGGCCCTTCCCCAACACAGTCGTATACGACGTATAGGATCTTGTCTACGTCAGGATGTCTCGTTTTTGCACGTCTCACCATACTGGTCACACTTTCAAATCCCAAGCCGTGACAATATAATTCACCGTCTAGCACAATGCCTGGATGTTCATCAAAAATGGATTCCAAATCAGGTAAGAGGTGTTGAAACGGTTCAAATAATTTGTTTTGTCTGGATTGGAAAACAATGGTTTCTTTTTTATAAATGAGGCATCGGATACCGTCTAGTTTCGGTTGAACCATGCAAGGTAACGTCACTAACTTTTCTTCCATTTCCAATGCTAACATGGGCTTCATAGGTAAAAGAGAGACATTGGCATTAAGTTGATTCAAACATGGATGAAAAGGCGGATTCCCCTGCATTGAATAAAAATCCCATAAAGAAATATTGAATAAAAGGTAACGCGGCTAGGGTACATAGAAGTATGCCTACATATTGCATGGGTTGTATTTCTTTGAATAAAGGAGTGCCGGGTTTATTGTAGGCTTGAATCAAATAGTAACCTACACCAAAAAGTGTAAGGAGAAACAACATCACGCCGAGGTAGGCAGCTACTCCTGTAAGTAGGATACCGGTAAGTTTTGATTTTGCCATATTGTTAGGATAGATTATACCATGGACCGTCCTACCATGAACCATAACACCAGGGATAAAACACTTCCCGCTACAAATCCATTGCCGGCACTTTCCAAGGTGTTTTTCCTAGAGTAGAATAAATAGGGAAAGACAAGAAACGTTAAAATGGCGTAAAAGACCATGATACCAACAAACGTTTGAAATGGACTCATACTTTACCTTTTATAATTGTAGCTGCTAGAATAAGACAAATCAGTAGACCCGTAGAAAAGTAGAGAAAAATGCGATCCCAACTCGGCTTATAGTGTGACTTTAACCAAAAGACAATCAACGCTGATACGACTACATTGGGAATCATATGTGTGGTATCTTCCCATTCTGGTGTATCAGGATGTTTTGTACCGAACAGAGTATCTAGTATATCTGGTGCCATGTTGGTATCTATACGATCGTGATGTTTTTCGTGATACTTGTTTACATGTAGCCAGCTATAGTTTATGTAGTGGATGCTTACAAATAGTAACGTGCCAAATAACATGGACCATGGATTCAATGGTAAAAAAAATAGACCAAGGTTTAATTGGGAACATTCCGAAAGAATATTGACTACATAGGAAAAGGGAGAATGAACAGAGTGATGATAACGGTGTAAAATAGAGTATGGTATCCATGAAAAGAGGTCATCATGAAGCACAAAATGACCTACGTAGCTAATTAAAAAAATATAGAGAAAGGAAAGGAAACCATCTTGACCGAATAAGATGGAAATGAAAAACATCCATACAATGGCAATCATTGGAGTTAAGAAAGAAAAAAGGCTGGTTTATTTAAAGTAATAGAAAAGGGGAAAAGAGATAGAATGAACAAGACGGAAAGTTTCAAAATGAATAGACCACCCATGTTCATGAGTGTTTCCAAGGTGGCTTCGTACTCGTGACAACAATGGTGATCAATGCCCAAGGTTTGCAATACTTCAAACCGTGTACTCATCCACGTTTTACCTAAATATTTTCTTTCTAGGACGGTAAGGGGACAATTTTTTAGAATAATGCAGGAAAAAGCATCTACGGCTAATAAATTGAACATGAGGATGAGATGAATGACATTGGTATCAAAGAGAAGAACGGTCGCACTACATAACATAATGATGATATGTAGAGTTCCGTAATACACACCTAATACGGGTTTTAAATAAGGTTTTAAGGACTTGATACATTTTTGTAAAGGTGTTTTCATACTATGCCGTTTTAATTATTTTTACGTAATAAATCCACAAACCAATCCCCACGAAACATTTGGAAATTAAATCTAAATAATTATAGGTAATGTTTTTCTGCATTTCCTCAAAGTGATAAGCGACACCATAAATGCTCCAAATCACCACGTACAAACTAAACATCACGGTGTTATCCCTATTGTATTTGGGTAACATATAGTTGACAAACACTAGGGCATACGTAAGAAAAAGGGCAAGGAAACCAACGAGTGATGCCGTCACACGTTCTACTTGTCCGGTTTCACCTAGATAACCGGCGTACAACATGACGTAGTTAAAAAGGACAGTCAACAAAAACCAATGTAATTGGATATTTGTTTTCGTATTGAAAGATAACACGAGGGATAAGACTAAAAGCATGATGGGTGTAGTAATGGCCCAATCTACGTAGCGAAGCCGTGTGAGTTCTTTCCAATCTATTTCCTTCATGCGTTTTATCTTTTCATTAAAGACGGAATAAAAGTAGCCGGCCACTACGGAGATACAGGTTTCTAAATTCATAATGTGTTGAACCATCTTTACTTTGGTGCGCAAGGCTTCAATCAACGTAATGGTTCCAGTGGTGAGTAACAAAACGTACGTGATATAAAACGAAAAGGGCATTACTTTAAGGTAAGATTATCTATATTCATGCAAACACAGGGTTTACATTGAAAGGATTGAAAAATCGGCCGACTGAGTTGTGCAATCGGCGTATGGTTATGTACCGTACGAGCAATCATTCGGTATAATTCAAAGTCAGGGTATCGTTCACGTCCATCCTTGAAAAGAACGCTTTCACCTGCGTCGTCTTCTGTCCACTCTTTTAGGACCGTGAAGATTTCCTCTTCTTCTTCGTATCCTTCTAGGATGGAGCAGGCAAGTCTACAAAGGTCAAAGCTAGGATTCGCATCTAACGGTTCTGACGCGCAATCAAAATACGGTTCCATGTTGTATTGTGTGGCGGCGTCACCTTCTGGATGAAAACTATCCGATACGAAACGTTTTCCTTGAAAGGTATAAATGGAACGTCCGTAATCAATAATCTTGTATAACTTGCCATAAGTGGGTACGCGGTAGTAGACACCGTGATAGCAGTAGGTGAGATGTGTTAACTCGGTCTCTACATACATGATGTTGTTGGTGTGAAGATCATTATGAACAAAGTTAAAGACACGTTGGTAAGCGAGAAGTGTCATGATGACTTGCATCAAGCAGGCAGTGAGTTCAATTGGGGTCATTTCATCTAGAAAAGAGTCCAGCGTATCCTCGTACTTTTCCATGGCAATGATTTGAACGGGAAATTGTTTAATGACGGCATGTAAATCCATACAAAAAGGATCGGGTTTGGAATGTACGGAAACGTCGTCTAGCGAATCAAATTCAAGCTCTACGGTTTCATCACTTAGGACAACCTTCTCCTTGTATTTGCGTGAATCGGAAAAGTGGTAGTCTTGATCTAATTCAAACAACGAACCGTGATTACGGTGAAAGAATTCACAGTCTTCCAACCGATCTACTTCTTCCGAGATATCGTACAAAAAATCATTCTTGATTCCTAAAAAGCTTCCGTGAAAAAGGGTACCATGCAAAAAACCCTGGTTCAACAAAAGGTTAGAAAGGTAATAAAAGAATCCGTCTACATAGGAAGAGTTGTTTACGTCGGCCATTTTAGCATGAGGGGTATACGTCAAGGTAGGAAGGGAGTTATCGTAAGTGTCGTAACAACCGGTTAAATATTTGAGAGGATCTAACAAGGGTGAAAACTTGAAAAAAAGAGGCGCACCATTCATGGTAATCTCTTCGCCTACTTCAAGGTCTTTCATGGGTGGATGGTCTAAATTGATGGAGTTCCAATTGGTTTCATTGAGTTCAAAGAAGCGGGTGTACAAAGGGATAAAGTTTTGAATTCCAGTTACGTCCAGCATTTCTTCCAGTTGTTTACAAAAGGATGCATTTTTATTTTTTCTATAGTTCATACAAGTCCTTTCCTAAAAGTTTGGCAAAATTAAACATAATTACCTGAGTTCATAATAATTGGGCTGTACTTGAATGGATGGTTTGATAGAATCGGGTCGTAACATGGTAATTTCAATACTGAAACTAAAATTGGTATTCCCAAAGTCTACGATACGACCGTCATGGTATCTAAATTTAAATTGAAATTTTTGGACACGTTCCAACGGTGGATCACTGAAAAAGATATTGTGTAAAAAGTTGGTTTTGCTTACGTAGACGGGGTTACCTGGAACGGATATTCTGGGTATTTTGGCAAAGGCACAATTATGTTTTCCACTGTACTTGGCACTCATCAAGTTATTGCTTCGCATCGTATAAGGTGTCAACTCATCCATACTATTGAAAAGGTCCAATTCCATGTAGAGGTAGGGTTCTCCTTGAAGAGAGGCGCGAAAGGGTGCGACGATGGATTGGTACGTAGGTGGAATAGTGACTTGATAGTTAACGTTGGTACCGGAAGTGTATACTTTTTTTTCAAAGCCGAGATAGCTTCCTAATCCCCATTGAGAGGACTGTGTGAACATGGGAAAAGAAGATTGGGTGAAATCAAACTGAAACGTATGAGGATTATAGAACACAAATTTAGAGGCAGCAGGATCGTACTTTACTGTAAAACTGGTAAAGCCCGGGTATGTAGTGAAGGCGGCATTCATTTGTCCTTGTAACTCGGTGGCGAGCTGATCACCTGAATAGGTACCTTCGGAGATGGTGATGGTTTTGGTGGTGGCAATGTAGGTGAAGGTTAAGGTAAGGTTTTGATTTTGTTCAGAAAAGATGTAAATGGTGGGGAGATCAATGTCTGCTAAACGTAGGGAGACGACGTTTTTGTATTCTACGGGAGGATCTACGGCAAAGACGGTAGAAGAAGGCCATTTTGCAATGTCTCTATCTTCCGAATGAACGGTAAAGATTTTTTTTTGAACGACAAAGTTCTGCATGTATTGGATGATTATTTTATTGGAATAGTACATGACGTATTTATATGATGTGGCACCGATTTTATCAGGATTTGCTTTAGCTGGTTTACTTGCTTGTGCTTACAACATACGTGGCGCCATGATGGTAGGTATGGGAACGGCATGCCTTATCATTGCTGTCCTTTTCTTTTTTTCTTTATCGGATTTGAATACGGATAGATTATGGTCTGAGTTTTTTATGAAATCGGGTATGCCATTTATTACGCTTTTGTTGGTAGGGTTTTATTATTATTGTGTCATTAAAAATAGAGAATATGTGGAAGATGGATTGATGCCGGATGTATGGTATACCTTTTCTTATTTTATAGTATGGTGTACGGCATTCAATGTCATCTTTATGGTCAAGTATTTTGAGAATTATGAATCGGTTTGGAATTCCATGTTATTGTTAGGAAATACGTTGTTGTTTGCTTTTATTGTGATTGAATGGATTGTGTCTACCTTTTATAGAACGGATGGTTTTCGTGTGTAATAGTATGTTGATATGGTTAGCATTCATTTCTGGAATCATTACAGGGATTACGGGTTTACAATATGGCATTTTGATACCGGCGCTACTTCTTACAGGGATTATACCGGATATCAAGACGGCAGTGGGAACGGTGTTGTACGCGTTTTTACCGCCGACAGCAGCCTTATCCGTATACTACTTGTACAAACAAGGAAAAGTAGATGTGGCAAAAGGTAACGTCTTGATTGTCGTATTGTTTTTTTCCATGTTGTTGGGAGTAAAGATATCTACGTACCTTTCGGAAAAGACGATACAATGGATGACGGCATGGTTACTATTTGGATTATCCATGTTTTTCTTTTCGCGTTGTATGGGTAAATCTCATGACCAACGCATTTTCAAAAAAATTGAAACACCATAATCATTTCATCTAGTAAAATGGAACACCGTGCCAACATGAAACAAGTGTGCGAGCAGATTGCGGAGATCAAGCGGGTGGTATCAGAAACCAAGAAGAAGCTCACGAAAGAGCAAAGGGAGGAAGTACGAATGTATCGTAACTCCATGTTGGAACGTATCCAGGCAACGGACGAAAAACATCTGGAGAAAGAGGGGGTGTACGTGCCACGCATCCGATTTACCTCGGACGTCTTTGAGAAATGGCGCGAGATGGCACAAAGTATTTCCGAGAATGACTTTAAATAAATTTAAAGACGATACCAAAGGACGTATCATTTTCCCATAAACCCGAAATCTTTAAATGTTTATGTTTGTACTGTTTTTGAATGGTATACACCGGCGTTTTTTTACTACGGTAAGCATCCAAAATATCTTTTTCAATATGTAGGACATCGTCTAACGAAGGATGGTTTAAAAAGAGACCATTGAAGATAATGTTATGGGTAGAATAATAAAGACGAATGAAGGAGCTATGTTCCATCATGATGTTTTTTACAGGAGAATGAAAAATAAGGAATTGTTTATTATAGGAAGAACAAGGAATAGATAACAACATAGTGTCTATAGATCTTATCTATTTATATTATATGAAACAATATATTCCTATTTTTTTGGTGAGTTTTGTGATTGGTATGGTTTGCATTTACCTTTCTCCGATAGAATATAAAACGGTAATGGTGTACCCTTCGCCAGAAAACGTCAAAAAGATTCAATATAAAGACAAGGCAGATCAATGTTTTGATTTTTCAGCACGATTAGTGGATTGTACACCGGATGCAAAAAAAATTCCAGTGCAATAATATGAGAGCATTCTTAAAATCAAAGTATGGAAAGGTTATTTTAGCGGCTATTTTAGGATTTGGACTCTCTACGTTGTTTAGAAAAACGTGTAAAGATAAAAAGTGTATGAAATTTAAAGGCCCAACGTTGGAAGAGATACAGGAGAAAACGTACGAGTATGATAAGAAATGTTATCAATTTGATACAAAGGCAGTTCCATGTAGTCCGGTGAAACGAATTGTTTCGTTTGCGTAAAGAAGGACATGAAAAAAGAAACAGGTATCGTATGGCTACTGAAATAGATAAGTTACCTTATAATTCTACCGACTTGCCTGCACGAGACATACCTAGGGAAACGATAGAGCATGCGATTGATCCGCAAACGACCCCTACGTATGTCCCAACGGCGCCAAAATATTTAGAGCAACAGCCGGTGCAGCCAACGGTGGATCGGTGGGAAGAGTTTCGGTTGCCTGCATTGTTAAGCATTTTGTATTTCTTATGGAGTATACCGAGTGTACAGTTGATGGTAGAACGCATGGCACCTTCCCTTTTTTCTGACCCAACTACGGGTCTTTTTGCAAAGAGTGTTTGTTTTGGTGCGTTGTACTATGCGGTAACGATTGGTGCCACTTTTATAAAGCCTTAATGTATGAGTCTTGAGGAAATCATTGACCAAGTAGGTAGAATTATGACAAATAAAGTTAGACAAGATCCAACTGCATTCCCTTTATCGGATAATGAAATAGAAAAAAAAGTAGACTATATTCTAAGTGAGGCGATTAGTATTGAAAAATGATGATTTTCTTAAAGTAAAAGGTGCTTTTATAAATAGAGTAAGATTCAATCGTATGAATAGAAGGACACCTGATTATGATTTAACGAATAGAATCACCGAATTGTTAGGTACGACTGGAGGTAGACGGACACATCGTAAACGAAAATCAAGGCGTACAAGAAAAATAAGGCGTTAAAATATGGATATAGAAAAGGTATTGTTTGTGCGAACAGAAACCGATAATAACTATCCCGGCTTAGTAGTTATTCGTGAAATACCAAAAAAAGTGGATTATATTTTGGATTTAAATGCTAAAGAACCATTGAAATTACATGAGAATATGGTGGATGCGATACGTGTCTGGTTGATTGGTCGTAAACTTGATCCGGACTTTATGAATAGTATCAATAACATGTACATAGATAAAATGCATCAGTTAGAATCAAGGCAAACACCTTTACGAAGTGCGTCGGTTGGAGGTAGAAAGCGTCGGACTCGTAAATATAAAAAATAAGTACTTAGAAACAATTCATGCAATACAATCATCTCGCAATAGCTCAGTTGGTAGAGCGACGGACTGTAAATCCGCAGGCCGAGGGTTCAAATCCCTCTTGCGAGACGTTATACAATCCATTCTATTTCCCAACCAGGCCATACTTTATCTCCGATGCGCATATCCTCTTTTACAAGAAAGATGCTATGACATGGTGTAGAGTATACATCTTTTTCGTTGGACGTTCCAAATAAGATGATGTTTCCCTCTAGAATGTCCTGTAGTGCATTGGAATGATCACCGGGAGACCAATAATTCATTTGATAAAGGATGCCAGATACATCGGTGAGCTTGTACGTTTGTTCGCTCCAGCCGCGAGGTCCGTCTACTTTGCGACCCTTGTCATCTTTAGGAAGTGGAAACGTGGGAAGAATCATGATACATTCTTTAGACAAACTAGAATTCAATTTTTAATCTATGAATAGAGTATGGAAGATGATCTTGGACCTCCACCCCCACCCCTTCGTTTACGAAGACGAGATGCCGGTGGATATTTTGTCTATATAAATCAACGTAAATATTATATAAGACCTGCTGATTTAAATAATCCAGAACAAGTGATTATGAATAATGAGAATTACGATATTATGGGTGTTCCAAATAATGAATATATTCTAGTAAATGGAGTTAGATCACAAGTTTTATCTAGTTTACCGGATGGGGTAGACGAAATTGTAGATAGACCTGTTGGACCTATATCTGGAGGACGCAGACGGTCCAGACGAAAGTCACGAAAGTCTAGACGGTCTAGACGGGTTTAAAGACAACACCCTACTACAGTAAATGCGAGCCATTACTAAACTCATGATGGAACGTACCATTTTTGATCCTAACGCTCCACGTATTCAGGATATGTATGTCACGGTACAACACATTTTGCAGTTTGATTCAGAAAAGGTTCGTATTCATCCATCCGATGGGAGACGTGTTTTACATGCCTTGCGTTATTTTATACAAGATATTG
>Ga0214921_10006147_pt1 | contig 16605 bp, 14 predicted proteins | sample LL1505_MetaG_FD_177992 | JGI IMG/M metagenome (GOLD analysis project Ga0214921, IMG submission 177992) | Freshwater microbial communities from Lake Lanier, Atlanta, Georgia, United States - LL-1505 | ecosystem: Environmental > Aquatic > Freshwater > Lake | place: USA: Georgia | collected...
GCCAAGTCGCCATCTAGCAAGTGCCCATACATCCAGTCTGCACCCACGCGCCAATGCACTTTTCGCAGATGCACCATGTAACTGGCCAACCACATGCGTGCGTGATTGTGCAAGTAGCCAGTGGCATACAAAGTCTTGACTGACAAGTCAATTGCAGCAACACCCGTACACGCTTGCAGAATGTCGTCAGGAATTTCAACTGCATAGGCTTCTTCGGGTAGCAAGCCTTCATGAAGCGATTTGAAGATACCGTCCCCACGGTGTTGCCAAACATGCCGGTAGTACTCACGCCAACCCAATTCAAAAACAAACTTGTCGTGTGGCTCAACCCGATGGTTTAACCGCACGCCTGCCAACACTTCTGGCAAGCTTACAAAGCCGTGGGTAATGTAAGGAGAAAGTTGCGTGACTGCGCCATTCAGCGCATTTCTACTGCGTGAATACTCTGTGGGCTGAACAGCGGCAATGCGCGCCAGTGCTTCTTCACGAGTTGGTGGAAAAAGATTCATGTCAATTAAACGATTTCGAGCGCGGGACAAAACAATTGAGCAGTGTGCTGGGAATTTCAGGAACTTGGTTTGTGAGATAGGTCCGAATCAAGGGTGCCGCCAACCAAGGTTTGGTATGCCCACTCCAAATACCATTTGGCACAATTGCCGGTTCATTGTTGTTTGTTTGCAGGGTGACGACTGCCGGTAGCAAGGCCTCAAACTCTACTTCGGCCAGCGTCCAACGGCCTTGTGTCCACATGCTTGCGATTTTTGCAGATTGAGATTGCGGTGGGCTGTACGCTTGAATGGTGTTTTGAATGGCTAAGAAGTTGGCGCTGCCTTCTGGCAGTTGTGAGACTTCTTTGCAGGTTTGAGTGTTGATCAGCCATTGGTTTTGCAATTTTCCGAGCACATCAATTTCAATGCCGTCTACGACCATGAGGTAGCTGTGGTCGGCGGGTTTGAAACTGATGTGTGAGGCGATGACGCCTATAAGGACGATTGCCAAAAGGGGAAGGGCTACTTTCTTTTTCATCTTTGGGTTTTAGGGGGAAGAGTGTTGATGGATTATTGCTGAGCTCGCTGGGCTCGCTGGGCGAGGGTGTGGTGGGTGGGTTCCTCATACTGGAGTACCAGAAATCGTCACCCACCCACCACACCCTCACCCAGCTGCGAAAAGTAGTACTGGTAATTGGACATTTTCCGCACGCCAAAAGTTGAGTCGTCAGGTTAAAGGGGGCTGACGATTTCTGGTACGCCAGTATGAGGAAGCCCCCTTTAGCCTGACGACTCAACGCTTCCACGCTTCCACGCTTCCACGCAGTAAACCACCTATTGCCCTAGCGATCACGACTTGACCCATAATTACCTTAGTCTCCTGAAAGCATCTAAGTATTCAATTCGCATCTACGGCCTCACCTAGGAAAGTCCCATGAACCTCACCATCAACGGAACCAGCACCACCCTGGACGTAGACCCGCAAATGCCCTTGCTTTGGGTCCTTCGAGATTCACTTCAGCTGACTGGCACCAAGTTTGGTTGTGGCATCGCAGCTTGTGGTGCCTGTACAGTTCACAAAGACGGTCAAGCAGTTCGTTCATGCGTCACCCCAGTGGCCAGCGCAGCGGGAGCCAACATCAAAACCATCGAATCTTTGGGCACACCAGAAAAACCGCATCCCTTGCAACTGGCATGGATCGCAGAGCAAGTGCCACAATGTGGCTATTGCCAAAGCGGCATGCTCATGGCTGCAGCAGCACTTCTCGAACGAAAACCAAAACCCACCGATGCCGACATCGACGAGGCCATGACCAACCTTTGCAGGTGTGGCACTTACCAACGTGTGCGTGCAGCCATCCACCGCGCTGCAGGAGCAAAAGCATGAAGCGCCGTAACCTCATTCTCAGTGGGCTTGGCGTCACAGGTGCACTGATTGTTGGCTGGGGCGTGCTGCCTGCACGCTCACGCTTGGGCAATCCAAGCAACATGTTGCCCATCGAGGGCGAAGTAGCCCTGAACGGCTGGATCAAAATTGCCAAAGAGGGTGGTGTGGTTTTGGCCATGCACCGCAGCGACATGGGGCAAGGCATTCACAATGCTTTGTCCATGTTGGTGGCTGAAGAGCTTGACGTCCCTTTGAAGCATATTCGTCTTGAGCAAGCTGGACACGACAGCATCTATGGCAATGTGGCCATGTTTGTAGGTACCTTGCCTTTTCACCAACTTCAATCTGAGGGTGTGAACAAAGCTTTTGTTGTGCACAGCGGTGAGTGGATTGTTGGGAAAGTCGCGCGCGAGTTAGGTGTCAATGCCACGGGTGGATCGTCATCTGTGAAAGATGCGTGGGAACATTTGCGCATTGCCGCTGCTACGGCCAAAGCCAGTTTGATGCTAAGCGCTGCAGACCAATGGAAAGTGCCCTTGCAAGAACTCAAAGTCAAAGAAGGTGTCATCAGTCACGCCTCAGGCAAGTCGGCTCACTTTGGTGAGTTTGCAAAAGGCGCTGCGGCTCTAACCCCTCAGAATGTGGCCCTTAAAGATCGCAAAGATTGGACCCTCATTGGCCAAGCCACTGCGCGTGCAGATGTGCCAGCCAAAACCGATGGTTCAGCTGTCTTTGGCATGGATGTTCGCCTGCCCAACATGGTTTTTGCCAGTGTGGTTCAAGCACCGCAGATGGGTGGCACCTTAATCAGCTTGGATGTCAAAGAGGCACTTGCTTTGCCGGGTGTTCTCAAGTGCATTCAGCTCAACAGTGCGGCAGGTTCAGCACCTGGTTTTGCAGTGATAGCCAAAACGACTTGGCATGCCAAGCAAGCCGCCAACAAAGTCAAAGCGCAATGGGCGCAACGGGCAGAGGGTGCAATTGATACAAAGCGCATTGAGACAGAACTCAAAGAGAAACTCAAAGCTGAAAAGGGGTTCACCTTTTATGAACATGGCGATGCCAGCAAAGCTGAAAGCAGCGCAGCGCGTTTGATTGAAGCGCAATACAAGGCGCCCTATTTGGCACATGCCACCATGGAGCCTATGAACTGCACAGCGCATCTCAAAGGGGGTTCACTCGAAATTTGGGCGCCCACGCAGGTGCCAGGCTTGGCGCGAGCAACAGCGGCCAAAGTGGCCCATTTATCTGAAGACAAAGTGAAAGTGAATGTCACACTTTTGGGCGGTGGTTTTGGCCGTCGCTTAGAAACCGATGTGGTTGCGCAAGCCACCCAAATTGCCATGGCCGCTGATGGCCTGCCCGTTCAAATGGTTTGGTCGCGTGAAGAAGACATGACGCACGATTTTTACCGTCCTATGCAGGTGGCGCAATTGACGGCGGCCTTGAATGCCAAAGGCGAGTTAGAAAGTTTGCGCATCAAGTCGGCAGGCGATGCTATTTCGCCGCGTTGGATGTCGCGGGTTTTGCCTGCGTTGTCTGGACCTTTCGATGCCCCAGACAAAACAACGGCAGAAGGTTTGTTTGATTTACCTTACGGTTTTGCCAATCAGCACATGGCGCATGTGTCAACACGAATGGGTGTGCCTATTGGCTTTTGGCGCTCGGTGGGCCACTCTCACAACGCTTTCTTTTCTGAAAGCTTCATCGATGAGTTGGCATTTGAAACCAAACAAGATCCCTTAGCCTTTCGCTTGTCTTTGTTAAAGCAGGCGCCGCGTTATGCGGCAGTTTTGAAGTTGGCTGCAGAGAAAGCCAAATGGGGCGAAGCCTTGCCAGCAGGGCATGCGCACGGCGTGGCATTGCACGAGTCCTTTGGTTCTATCGTGGCGCAAGTGGCTGAGGTATCTTTGCAAGCGGGTAAGCCGCGCGTTCACCGTGTGGTGTGTGCCATCGATTGCGGCACGGTGGTCAACCCAGCCACAGTAGCCCAGCAAGTAGAAAGCTCGGTCAATTTTGCGTTGACTGCGGCCTTGTTTGGCAACATTGACATTCAAGAGGGCGTGGTTCAGCAAACCAACTTTAGCAACTACCCCTTGGTGCAAATGGCGCAGTCGCCCGTTGTTGAAACTTGGATTGTGCCCAGTACGCAGTCGCCAGAAGGTGTGGGCGAGCCTGCAGTGCCGCCTTTGGCGCCAGCAATTGCCAATGCGATGTTCAAACTAACAGGCCAAAGAGTTCGTTCTTTGCCTTTCAAGTCATAATACTTCTGCCTTGCTTGAATTTGTAATTCGAGCAAAATTAAAAAATGCCAAATTACAAACTCCAAGTTGAAGTGACCCCCCAGTATCTGCCTGAACAGTCTGATCCTGCGAACAATCTGTATACATTCGCCTACAGCATTACCATTACCAACACAGGTAATATTGCTGCTCAAGTCATCTCCAGATCTTGGAGTGTGAATGATGCCAATGGCCTGCACGAAAAAATCAAAGGCTTGGGTGTGGTGGGGTACCAGCCTTTGTTGCAACCCGGTGAGAAGTTTCAGTACACCAGTGGTACGCGCTTAAGAACACCCACAGGCACCATGCACGGTAGCTATTTTTGTGTGGCCGAAGATGGTGAAAAATTTGATGCCGACATTCCCATGTTTGTGTTGGATGCCCTCAGCAACGAATCGGGCAAGCGTCATTTGCATTGATGCTGTTTGGGCCGCTTGGTTTTTAATTTGCCATCAAATAACTCAAGATGGCTTTCTGCACTGGCAGTAAATCCATCTTTTGTTCATAGCCCATAAAGCCTTTGTCATGCAAAGGATCCAAGGCAATTTCATGGCCAATGGAAAACGGGGGAGTGGGCAGTAATTTGGGGTGGCCCATCTCTTCTAGGTGTTTGGTAGTCAGTGACCAAGCTGCGTCGTCAAAACCACTTGGCCATGAATCCGTGATAACCACATCTGCTTGGGTCGGCATACGTTCACTGAAATGAACATGGGGCATGGTTTCATGAAAATGGGCATCGCACAGGTGTACCAACTCAAAGCCAAGAATGCCGGCCAGTTCATGCCAAGACCTGAACACATTGGTTGTTGGACCCCACAGCACGACCTGGGTCTTAGACAAGGGGCCAATTGTTTTTTCAATTGAAAACGCATCGGCCAACACTTCACAGGGATGGCCTAAAGACGACATGGCATTCACAACCGGCCTGTGAGATGCGTTTGCGAACTCAGTCAATCGATCGTGATTGGAATCTCGGATGACATAGATGTCATAAAAAGGATCGAGGTAGCCTGCCAAGTCGCATGCTCGTTCATTGGTTTTGAGTAAATTTGGAAGCTCTACAAAACTTAAGTTCAATTCGCGAAATGCTTGAATGAAGGTGGTGCGCGTTCGAATGCCATTGCCCTCGAACGACCAAGCAACTTTGCCTTTGACGGGGGCACTCGGTTTCGCAGCCAAGTTCCAAATGGATCGGATGTCGTGGGCGCTTAAGTCTTTGATCCGAATCAATTTCATATGTCATCACAAAAAATCCATATTAAGCCAACTCGCTGCTTTTATGGCGTAGAATCTAAATAAGAACAATTCTCATTTGCAATGCTTGGCGCTTGGATGTCCATGCGGAATCCAGCCTTTCAAGCTCTCCCTCTCAATGAACGCAAGTTATCAACAACCATCCTTGTTAGGCAGTGTATTCACACTGGATCACTTTCTAAGGGGTGAGCATGGCACGATTACCGCCATTGAGACGGACGTCGAGCTTAGGCAGCGTTTGGCGGCCCTTGGCTTGCGAGCAGGCGCCACTTTTCAAGTCTTGCGGAAAGCCGGCTTGGGCGGTCCCATCCATGTTCGAGTTGGAACCACCGAGGTCATCATGCGGCTCAATGAGGCAAAGCGCATCAAGGCGGCTTCCTTGTTGAATGACCTTGCTGCCCCATGAAATGAGACCTCTGTCTTCATGAAAAAAATTGTTCTCATTGGCATGCCAAATTCTGGCAAGTCAAGCTTGCTCAATCGCTTGACGGGCTCAAGTGCCAAGGTTGGTAACTGGCCCGGGCTCACGGTTTCTGTGCTGTCTGCCAAGTTGATCGTAGGTGATCAAATGGCACAGTTGATTGACTTGCCTGGCATTTATGACTTGAGTGGTTTCTCTGAAGATGAAAAGGTCGTCACCACCTACTTGAATACGCAAAAACCAGATCTCATTGTGTTCATGATGAACGCCTCACAGGCAGATCGGCAAACGACCTTGTTGTCGCAAGTTTCGGCCTGCGGAGTTCCTGTGGCCATCGTGATGAACATGGCCGATGAGGCCCATGCTTTGGGTATCACGATCAAAGTCGATGCGTTATCTCAGAAATTAGGTTTGCCCACTTGTTTGCTGTCAGCGAAATACGGGCAGGGTACAGAGCAATTGCAGAAGCTCATGCGTGAAGGGCTTAAGTCTGGGCCTGCAAGAACTTTGTCTCCTGCCGAAGTCGAACATGCCTTGAAGGGCAGCGTCGAGGTGCCAGCTCAAGCATCGCACTTGCTGACCGAACGCATCGACAAAGTTTTACTTCACCCTTGGCTTGGCTTGCCTATCTTTTTGGGTGTCATGCTGCTTTTGTTTGAGGGTGTGTTTTCTATCGGAAAACCGATGCAAGATGCCATGAGTTGGTTTTTTACAAATGTTCGAACGCAGGCGCTAGAGCCCTTGTTCAGTGGCTTGCCGCAGCTGTTGCAAGGTTTGTTGTTAGATGGACTTTACAACGGCGTTAGCACGGTGGCCAGTTTCGTGCCCCTGATCATTTTGTTTTTCCTGTTCTTAGGCGTGGTGGAAGACACGGGCTATTTGTCTCGAGCTGCCTACCTCATGGACGCACTGATGTCCAAGTTTGGAATGGATGGCCGCAGTTTTGTCATGCTGCTCATGGGATTTGGTTGCAATGTGCCAGCGCTGATGGGAACGCGTGTCATTCGCTCAAAGGGACTGCGCTATCTCACCATGCTGAGCATTCCCTTTTCTTTGTGCTCTGCTCGGTTACAGGTCTTTGTCTTGTTCATTGCGGCCATGTTCACCACAGAGCAGGCACCTTGGGTGTTGTTCTCTTTGTACTTGGTGAGCATTGCAATGGCCATGCTCACGTCACTTATTTTTAAAAATAAGTATGTCAACATCGATGCATTCGTCTTGGAAATTCCACCTTACCGTTGGCCTACTTTTCGGCAAATGGTTTTAAAGGGCTGGCAAGAGGTCAGAAACTTCTTGCTCAGAACCACGCGGTTTATCATGTTGGGCGTATTGCTGATATGGGTGTTGACCAACTTCCCACAGGGTGCAGCAGCGGGCAGCTCAGACACATGGGCAGGACAATTGAGCCACTGGATGGCCCCATTGTTCAACCCCTTGGGGATCAATGAACAACTGACCATTGCCTTGGTTTTTGGTTTTGTCGCCAAAGAAGTGGTCATTGGTGCTTTGGCAGTTATTTACGGCCATGAAGGACAAGCTCTGATTGACGCCATTGTTCAAAACATAGATTGGATCAGTGCCTACAGCTTCATGCTGTTTGCACTCATCTACACGCCATGTGTATCGACCATCGCCACCATTCGCAGTGAAACCAAGAGCTGGGCGTTCACGGCCTTGTCGGTGGCGTGGCCAATGTGTGTGGCATGGCTGGTCAGTTTTATGTTCTATCAAACAGCCACTTGGGTTCATCTTCATGCTTGATTCAGACCAAAACCGGCGCAGCAACATGTTGGGCATTGGCTGGATGATTGCGTCCATGGCAGGGTTCTCTATTGAAGATGCATTCCTCAAAATCGTGACCAAACAGGTGCCAGTGGGGCAAGTTTTGATGATGTTCGGTGCAACCGGGCTTTGTGTCTTTGCCCTCATGGCAAAACGTGCAGGTGCACCCTTGTTTCAACCAGAAGTCTTTACAAAACACATGTTTTACAGGGCCGTGTTTGAATTCTTTGGTCGCTTGTTCTACATCTTGGCCATTGCCTTAACGCCCATGTCTTCCGCAACCGCCATCTTGCAGGCGGCACCGTTGTTTGTTGTGTTGGGTGCGCGTATTTTTCTGCGTGAAAAAGTCGATGTCAAAACTTGGACAGCGATTTTTGTGGGTCTTTTGGGGGTCTTGATTATTCTTCGGCCCTCAGCGGAAGACTTTTCTTTAATGTCCTTGTTGGCACTGGTTGGAACCCTTGGTTTTGTTGGTCGAGATTTGTTCTCTCGCACTGCACCACCTGCATTGACCAAAGAGGTTTTGGGTTTTTATGGCTTTACCACCATGGTATTTGCTGGCGCGTTCTTTGCAGTTTGGGATGGCAAGCCTTTTGTCCCTTTGCAGACACAGCAGCTCTTGATGCTTGGCACTGCTTTAATGGCAGGTGTGTTCGGTTACACCGCTCTGATGGTGGCCATGCGCACGGGCTCGATTGGGTCGGTTACACCCTACAGATATTCGCGCCTTCTGTTTGGGATTTCAATTGGCGTGCTTGTTTTTGGCGAGCAACTCGATGCGCCCATGCTGTTGGGCTGCGCAGTTGTGATGGGTGCAGGGCTTTTTATTGGTTGGCAAAACCAGCGTCGTCTACCCGCTCAATGATCACAGGATCGTTTTCAGGCCGAATGACTCGCACACCATGTTTGCTCAAGATCTCAACATAAACAGAAGCAGCGCCTGCCGTGGCCAATGCACCTAAGCTTTCAATCACGGCGCTTACTTTGACCACTTCGGCGGTTTCTGCCGTTAATCCCACCTTGCAGTCAAAATCCCAGAAGTCAACGTCTTTGGGCACTGCACGATTGCGTTCGCGTTTAAAGTATTTGCGAATCTCATGTTTGACCGCTTCTAAGATGCGCTCTGAGTTTTTACCTTCAATTTGAAGGGGAAAGTTCTTTTTCATCGTGAGATCCTAAAGGGGTAAGCGCCCATTCGGGACGTTGAGCAAGGCTCGATTATGGCCGAGCAAGCGCGGCATTGGTGAGCTTATGCTTCAGCCATGTAAAGAAGCGTATTCTTTGATCGTCGGGAGTTTCTTGGGCAGAGCCTTTTTTGGTTTTGTGATTTCCCAGCCTAGGCAAGCTAACCAAATGGCCCTAGGAATAGATTTGGTAGCTGTTTTGTAATAGCTGATCATCCTTCGGCTGACACCTAATGCATCGGCGGCCGTAGTGAGAGACAAACCGTTTCTTGTCATCCATGTCTCGAACATTTGATGGCTGACTTCGCCAGATTGCTCCTTGCCCCAAGCATAGACATTGTCAGCGCCGAGCTCTGTATCAAACCATTCAATACTGCCATATTGCAGATGCACAGTTTTAAAAATTTCTGGTTTCCTAATTTCAGCAAAGACCTTGAGCTTCATTTGTTTTGCAAGGTCAACATCCAATGATTCGCCAGTGTTCCAAACAGTTCGAACAGTCCAAGGCGTAAGAGCCACGATACTTTTAATTTTGGGGTAAAAAAATTCGCTCACGAATTGCACCTTAGCCATTCTTTCAACAGAAATAATCTTTCAAATTCAATCCAAACCATTGCATCTTTAATTTCGCGGGCAGAAATTTTCCCAATGATCTTGAGTGATTGGATTGACACAATGCAATCTCTGCCGTCAGCAAGCTGAATGTGAACATGAGGTGGAGGGTGGTCGCCAAAGAACATCAAAATTCGACAAGTGGGCAGGATATGTAAGATAGGCATTGTAATAGATATAGTGCAACAGTTGCACTATATCTATACCCCGTGAAAAATTCTATTTTGCAATCGAATGCAAACTAAATTTTCGAGGCTCTTTTACAAATAACACCTTCAATGTGTCTCAGCGCCTGGAAAGACAGTGATGCATCATGTCTTCACGACTTTAATCGCTGACCTAGAGCCTGAATACGTCGTCCCCATGCCTCGCGAGTCAATTCAATGCTGTCATAAAAACTGGGAACCACCAACAGGGTCAGAATGGTAGAAGTGATGGTGCCACCAATGATGGCAGTGGCCATGGGTCTGTAAAACTCACTGCCCTCGCCAATGCCAATGGCCACGGGCAGCATGCCCGCAATCAAGGCAAAGGTGGTCATGATGATGGGGCGCAAACGTTTGCGCCCTGCCGCCATGAGTGCCTCCTCGCGGTCCATGCCCTCGGCTTCTGAAGTGCGTGCAGCATCTAGCAGCAAGATGGCATTTTTAGCCACCAAGCCCATGAGCATGATCACGCCGATGAGGCTCATGAGGTTCAATGTGCCGCCAGTTGCAAGCAATGCCAATACAACGCCGATGAGCGACAAGGGCAAGGAAAACATGACCGCTAAGGGTGCAGTGAACGAACCAAATTGCATCACCAAAATGAAGTACATCAAACCAATGCCTGAAATCAGGGCGATTCCCATTTCGGCAAACACCTCTTTTTGATCCTTAGACGCGCCATCAAGTTCGAGACCGTATCCCTCTGGGAAGTTGATGTTCTTGGCAATTTTCAAGGCATCTGCAGTGACTTCGCCAGAAGAGCGTCCCTGCACGTTGGCTGAAACGCCAATGGTTCTCTTGCCATCGGAGTGTTCAATCTTGGACGGCGCCTTGCCCATGGAGACCTTGGCAATTTGGGCCAAGGGTACAACCGTATTCATGCCGCTGACCGTGATGGGCAAACGTTCAATGTTGGCAGCACTCATGCGATCTTCAGGCGCTAAACGAACTGCAACATCGCGTGACTCTCCGGTGGGGTCAACCCAGTCACCGACTTCGATGCCTGCAAAGGCGACGCGCAATGCATTGGCAGTGTCAGTGACGGAAATGCCCAGTGAGTTGGCCAGGCCGCGGTCCAATTCAATTTGTAATTCGTTCTGTGGGTCTTGTTGTGACAAGCCCACATCGACAGCGCCAGGAACTTCTTTCAGTTGCGCCATGAATTCGGTGGTAATGGCCAGCAGTTTGCGCGAATCAGTCCCGCTAAATCGAATCTGCACAGGTTTTGCTGCGCCATTCGACAAGTCGTCAAGCACTGTGTACTCGGCGCCCACCAATTGGGAGGTTCGCTTGCGCAGTTCAATGGCGATGGCTTGTGCTGTGCGTTTGCGATCGGTACTCTTTCCGATGTCCACGTAAATGCGGCCACCACTTGGATTGATATAACTGTTGGTGGCCTTGGTCTCAGGCAAAGTGCGCGCCATCACTGCGGCTGCTTCCAACTTCATGCGGGCATACTCTAGATTGCTACTGGCGGGCGTTCGAACATCGATGGCCAGCGTTTTGCCATCTGACTTAGGTAAGAAACTTGAACCACCCAACTGGTATTGTAAAAAGATGGCACCCAAAAAACTGACAACCGCAAACGCAATCATCCAGCGTCGGTGATGCAAAGCCCATGCAATGACATTGCCATACCGATCGGCTTGATGGTCAAACCAAGTATTGAATTGCTGAAGTTTGAGGCTGATGCCTTTTTTGGGCTTGAGATGCTCACCAGGTGGATCGCCCCAATAAGCTGACAGCATGGGGTCCAGTGTGAATGAAATGAGCAAACTCACCAAGACAGATGCCACCACCGTCAGGCCAAAAGGTCGGAACCATTCTCCTGACACACCTGGCATGAAGCCCACAGGAATGAACACGGCCACAATGGAGAAGGTAGTGCCTGCAACCGCCATGCCAATTTCAGAGGTTCCGTTCAAGGCAGCAGTTCGCCTGTCGGCACCGCGCTCCATGTGACGCACGATGTTTTCTCGCACCACAATGGCATCGTCAATGAGCACGCCAATGGCCAAGGACAAGCCCAGCAAACTCATGAAGTTGAGCGTGAAGCCGCACAACCAAACGGCAATGAATGCAGTGATGACGGAGGTGGGCAATGACAGCGCAGTGATCAGGGTTGAACGCCAAGAATTTAAAAAGACATAGACCACAAAAATAGTGAGGCCCGCACCAAAGATCAGTGCATCCACCACATTGTTCAGACTGTTTTTGGCTTCGACACCCCCGTCTTGCGTGATTTCAAGCTGTGTCCCTTCTGGCAGTGTTTTGTTAACCTCTGCCACCAATGCACGTATCTCGTTAGCCACACTGACCGTAGAGGCGTTTCGAGAGCGTGTAATGGCCAAACCCACGTTGGGCTTGCCGCTTCTGACACTCATGGTGCTTAGTTCGGCAAAGCCGTCGGATACGGTGGCCACTTGGCCAAGCCGAATGAGATCGGAGCCACTTCGTTTGATGACAATCTGATTGAACTCTGCAGGCGTTTCAAGACGGCCGAGCAAACGAATACTTTGATCTTCCAGGGCACCGCGAATTTTGCCAACCGGGGCTGTAGCGTTTTGAGTTCTCAGCGCGTTGACAACTTCGGTGACAGAAAGATTCACTTCACGCAGTTTTTGCGCATGCAGCAACACACTCAACTCACGTTTCAGTGCACCATTGACATTGACTTGTGCAACACCAGAAATGCCTCGAAACTTGTCTGCGAGCTGATCTTCTGCGATGCGTGATATTTCGGCATGGCTCTGACTGGAGGAAGAGAGCGCCAATTGCATGATGGGTTGAGCACCGGGGTCAATTCGAAGAATGACAGGTTCGCGAATTTCGGTGGGCAGTTTGTAGCGCACCTTGCCAATGGCGTTTCGGACGTCGTCGGAAGCTTCCACCATGTTCTTCTTAAATTCGAAGAACACCTGAATGTTGGCGTTGCCTTCGCTGGCTGTGCCGCGCAAATCTTTGATACCGTTGACCGATTGCATGGCCTTCTCTACTCGGTTGAGCACTTCTCGTTCAACCGTGTCAGGCGATGCGCCGGGATAACTGATGTCGATGACCAGCAATGGCATGTCGACGTCGGGAATTTGATTGACCTTGAGTTTGTTCAATGCCAAAAGCCCTACGGCCATGAGCATGAGCAAAATAACGACCGTGACAATCGGTTTTTTGACGCTGAAATTAGAAAGGAACATGTTTTATTGACCTACTTTGGCGCCTGTGTCTGCGCGCAAGGTGAAGGTTTGTCCATCTTTCAAAGAACTGCTGTTCGTGCGCAATAGTTTGTCACCAGCTGTCAGCCCTGAGTTCACCACCCATGCACCTAGCCGTGTGTCTCGGTCGCCCAGTTGAATGTTGCGTTTCACAATTTTGTTGCCATCTAAAACCCATGCAAAGACTTTGTCGCCTTCTCTGCGGAGGCTGCTTTCGGAAATCATCAAAGCTGACTTGCTTGATGTTTCGATCACCCCTTCGGCAAACAGCCCCACGATGGGAGGGCGATCTTTTCCGTTGATCTCGACAATCACTGAAACTTGCCGCGTCACAGGGTTGGCAGCGCCGTCAATGCGTTTGACAGTGCCTCGGCTGCCCAGCAAATCGCCAGATTGCGCTATGCCATTGATGCGAAAATTGACACGCTGACCCACTTTCAAGCTGCCCATTTGGTCTGCAGACACTTGCCCTTCGAACCGCATGCTACTGGGGTCAATGACCTGTATCAGTTCTTTGCCAATTTGTGCGGTGTCGCCTGCTGAAGCTTTTCTAGAGCTCACAACGCCATGAAAAGGCGCGCGAACCTCTGTTCGATCGAGTTGTTGCTTGGCAGCCGCAACTCGGGCTTTGCCAGCTACAAATTCACTCTGTGCGCTGTTGCGTTTGACTTCAGACTCTTCTAAGCCTTGCATGGACACCATGCCTTGCGCTTGCAAAGATTTAATCCGTTGATATTGCCTTTCTGCGCCATCTAAAGATTGCGTTGCAGCGCGAAGCGATTCCTCTGCAGAATGGAGGTTGTCTCGCAAAACCGAGCTGTCTAAGCTGACCAGCAAGTCGCCTTTGCGAACAATCTCACCATTTTCTTTGTGTACCTTCATGACCATGGCTGCAACCTCGGCCCGCAGATCGGCACGAATCTCAGGTTGCAGCGATCCAGTAATCACAGGCCCAGTGCCGTGCTCTAAAGCGCCCAATTGCAAGACGTCTTCGTTGCCTAAACTCAGGGCCACAGACTCGGTCGTTTTGCCTGCTTCGGTATCTGGTTTTTTGCAAGCCACCAAAGCGCTGCTAAGACCCACGCATAGCGCAACAGATAAAAGCGTGTAGTGGGCAATGGGAAGACGACCCAAGAAAGGTGAACGCAACATGGGAACTCCAACTACGAAAAAAGTAAACGTATTACATCATGAGATGTGATTGGCTGACCTCAAAGGCCTAGGTCGAATTGGTCAAATTTTTAAAATTAAGTGACGGCTTTTTTGTGTGAAAAACGAGGCTGTTGCCATTCGTTGCTGTCCATGACTTCCTTCAAGTGCCGCACGGCATGCCAGACATCGACAAATCGTGTGTACATGGGCGTTAGGCCAAATCGCAAAATATCAGCTTGAAATTTTCCATCGCCCGCACGAAAGTCGCCAACCACACCTCTTTCAATCAAGGCCTGCACGATGGCGTAGGCGCCTTCACTTCGAGTGAGGCTGACTTGTGAGCCTCGCATTTCTTCATCAAGGGGCGTTGCTATGCCAAACTCATGGGCCGACAGTTCGACTTGAACCAAGCGCATAAAGAGGCCTGTCAGTGCCAAAGATTTTTTTCTCAATGCAGGCATACCGCCCAGTTTCTCAACTTCTAAAAATGTATCAAGTGCAGTGTCTAGTGCCGTCAAACTGAGAATGGGTTGAGTGCCGCATTGGTATCTTGCAATGCCGGTGGCGGGTTGGTAGTCTGATGTAAATTCAAATGGCGCAGAATGCCCCCACCACCCACTCAGTGGTTGCCAAAAGCGATTGGTGTGCATGGCGTTGACCCAAACAAAGGCAGGCGCACCAGGACCCCCGTTCAGGTATTTGTAACCGCAACCCACTGCAAAGTCAGCTTCAGAACCATTTAAGTCAACAGGCACAGCACCTGCACTGTGTGCCAAATCCCATACGGTCAATGCCCCCACGTTGTGCGCTGCAGCAGTCATGGCTAGCATATTGAACATGGCACCTGTACGGTAGTTGACATGCGTCAACATCAGCACGGCTACGTCTTCTTGCAATGCGATTTCTAGCTCATCTGCTTCGACCAATTTCAGGGTGAAGCCCCGCTCTTTGCACAAAGCTTCTGCGATGTAGAGGTCGGTGGGGAAATTGGTGCGTTCACTCAGTATGATTTTTTTCTCTGGGTGGTCGGCCTCAGAAATGGACATCGCTGCACTCAGCACTTTGAACAAGTTGATGGAGGTACTGTCGGCGGCTACCACCTCGTCCTCTTCCGCGCCAATCAGCCTTGCAATTTTGTTGCCCACCAGAAGTGGCATCTGAAACCAGCCTGCAGAATTCCAACTTTTGATGAGGTCTTGTCCCCACTCTTGCGCCACTGCCGCTGCGACGCGTGCGGGCGTGGCCTTGGGCAATACACCAAGGGAGTTGCCGTCAAGGTAAATCAGACCCTCCGGCACTTGATACAAATCCCTCAGTGAACGCAGTGAATCTGCTTGATCGAGAGCCAAACATTCGGCAAGGGTGATACTTTGAGTGTGCATGGTGTTTTCAGAGTTCTCTTGGGGCGCAAAGAAAGCGCGCTCTGGTATTCCTAGTGTCGGTTATAGCCTACAAATGAAGAAAATTGGCAAGGAACTAGGTTGGAGGCACTTCATCGTAAACTTACAAGCATGAATTTGACGCCCGATTCCTGGCAAGCCATTCAACTCACATTCGAGTTAGCCACACTGACCACGCTGTTGCTGTTGGTCTTGGCTACGCCATTGGCTTGGTGGCTCTCGCAAACGAAATCTGCTTGGCGGGCGCCTATTCACGCATTGGTCACTTTGCCCTTGGTCTTGCCACCCTCGGTTTTGGGTTTTTATTTGCTCATTGTGATGGGGCCACAAGGTCCGTTGGGTCAATTGACTCAGTCTATGGGATGGGGTGTGTTGTCTTTCACATTCACAGGTTTGCTCATCGGGTCCATACTTTTCTCTTTGCCTTTTGCGGTCCAGCCGCTTCAACACGCTTTTGACGCCATTGGATCACGGCCAATGGAAGTGGCGGCCACCTTGCGGGCCAGTCCCTTGGATGCCTTCTTTTCGGTGTCCTTGCCGCTCGCCAAACCCGGCATGGTCACAGCGGCCATTCTGAGCTTTGCGCATACCGTGGGGGAGTTTGGGGTGGTGCTGATGATTGGCGGTAATATTCCCGGCAAGACGCGTGTGGTGTCTACAGAAATTTACGGCCATGTTGAAGCCATGGAATATGCGCAAGCCCATTTGTTGGCGGCGGGCATGTTGGTCTTTTCTTTTGTCGTGTTGTTGGCCTTGGCTTTGATGAATCGCCGTCAAAGGCAGGTGGTATGAGCACCCTTCACCTGCAAATTCAGATGAGCCGTTCAGCGTTCAAGCTGAATCTAGACCTGCAATTGCCAGCCCATGGCATCACCGCTATTTTTGGACCTTCGGGCTCGGGAAAAACAACGCTGTTGCGCGCTGTGGCTGGTTTAGAAAAAAACGAGCGAGGCCGAATTCAAATTGGCACGCACATTTGGCAAGACACATCGCAAGGCATTTGTTTGCCAACTTGGCAACGGTCCTTGGGCTATGTGTTTCAAGAATCCAGTTTGTTGCCACACCTGAGCGTTTCTGAAAATTTGAACTTTGGCTTAAAGCGCGCGTTGAAGTCTGCAGGTATTTCTGTGTCGGATGCCCAGCATGCTTTGCAAGCATCTGTTGAGCTCTTAGGCATTGGCAGCTTGCTTCAACGCATGCCTCAAGAATTGTCGGGGGGTGAACG
>Ga0214921_10006148_pt1 | contig 16599 bp, 13 predicted proteins | sample LL1505_MetaG_FD_177992 | JGI IMG/M metagenome (GOLD analysis project Ga0214921, IMG submission 177992) | Freshwater microbial communities from Lake Lanier, Atlanta, Georgia, United States - LL-1505 | ecosystem: Environmental > Aquatic > Freshwater > Lake | place: USA: Georgia | collected...
GCAGATAGTGCATGAACTCGCAACCCCCTACCGGTCTCTTTGGCAATACCATACAAGTAATCATTAGCTAAATGAACTGCATTGCCAGCGCTACCGCCATTGCCACACAGGAAAACTTGATTGCCATCGCGCCAACAGCGCTCGACCGCTTGCGCTAAGGGCATGACTTCTTCCCATTCATAGGAATTTAAAATTGTAGCTAAGCGAGCTGAGTATTCTTTAAATGAAGTAGCCATAAGTAAATTAAATTTGATTACAAAGCTAAATTAGCCTTCTCCATCCACTTCAGGTTATAAAAGCGATCCTCGTCCTTGAGCTCGCCTTTTTGATAAGCCTCAATGATTTCCTTCACAGCATGCTCAACAGATTTCTTAGGTCTAAATCCAGTTGTCAATAACTTATCTGAATTGACGCGATAAGAGCGTGGATCATTTGATGCCGTTACTTCGATTTCCACTGGAATATATTTGGTAACAGTTTTCGCAATATCTAATATAGAAATATTTTCAAATCCAGCATTAAATACACCCGTTACTTGTGGATTTTCTAACAAGAAAATATACAAGTCGGTAATATCATCAATATGAATATTTGGTCGAGTCTGATCGCCACCAAAAACAGTGATTTTATTTTTGGATAAGGCTTGCATCGTCAGCAAATTCACCGAAACATCCAAGCGCATACGTGGAGATAGCCCACAAACAGTTGCTGGACGCACAATTTGCACCACCATGTCATCGCCATAACTCAAAAGCACACGTTCGGAAACCATTTTGGTTTTGTTATATTCAGAAATAGGCTTTAACTCTAAATCTTCTGTAACCTGATCCTCTTCTTTAACACCGTAAACACTGCCTGAAGATGCGTAAATAAAATGTTTAATACCCCTGCGCTTTGCTTGGTCTGCCAATTGCATCGTTGCAAGTGCGCTGACCTCCCAGGTTAATTTTGGATTTAGGTCACCGCATGGGTCATTTGCGATTGAAGAAAGGTGAATGATGGCCTCAACCCCGTCAAATGGAATACTTTCAATGTTGCGGACATCGCCCTTGACGCAATTTAATTTCGTATGTGGCTGATGGTAGCTGCCAAACCATTGGGTATCTAGCGCCACAACTTCATGACCCTTGGCTAATAATTTAGGCACCAAAACATGCCCTTTATACCCACAACTACCAGTAACTAATATTTTCATTTTGATTATTTGATTATTTGATTATTTGATTATTTGATTATTTAATTATTTAATTATTTAATTATTCAAGTAACTATAACTAAACTTTATTTAATAATGCAGCGAAGATTAGACTGATCGTTCCACCCCAAGTCTGACGATATAGACCGCAAACCTCTAATAACCTAAAACGATCTTTTATTTTAGCGCCGCGCAAAGTCATAAAAAGAGATAGGATTTCAAGGTTACTTTTAGTCATTTCACCCTTTGCACGATTGAGCGCAATCACATTTTGATTGGTCCAATGGGAAAAACGGCCTTTCATCAACATTTTGAGCCTTTTAAACCTAGCAAAGATGGTGCTATTCCCCCCAATGAGAGCTTCTGAATGCTGACGATAAAGGATTTTTGGGACTTTATCGTAGTAAACCACCCCATCAGCCGCAGAAGTTAATTGGTAGACCCACCAATCGTGGGAGGGGACATCAACCAGTCCGACACGTTCGAGCATATCCTTAACCTTTTGATTAAAGACCATTGTGTTTCCACCCGCAATCGACTGAATAAGCGCATTTCGAAAGGAAGGCGGGAAGCTAAACAGCGGCGAAAAACCTAAAGACTTTTTATCAGAAGATATGTATTCAGTACGTCCGCAGTACAAATAAGGCCATTTCATACCCGAATATTCTTGCTTCGCAACAATATTGCCTACGGCTATCTCTAATTTTTCAGGCAGCCAAACATCATCCTGATCGCAAAAGGCGTAGTAATCAGCCTTAATTTCAGGATCGCATGCGAGGGATAAAAAATTCTGACAAAAGCCCTTTTGTGGACCGCTTCGAATCGATAGCTTTCCAGAGGGCCATTTAGCCTGATATTGCTGCAATATTTCTAGGGTTTGGTCGGTCGATCCATCGTCACTTGCAATTACCAACCAATTTTGATGGGTTTGAGCCTCCAAAGAGTCGAGCTGCTCGGCTAAAAATCTTGCCCCGTTATAGGTACACAGCAGTATCACCACTAAATGGGCATCCGAATTAGGCGCCAATGTGAAATTTTTCTCAATAAAATCAGTCATTTAAATTGATTTCTAACAAAATTTGACCAATCATTTATGACGAAACAACGCTAAAGGACTTAATCCTGTTTCTATAAAGTTATTATAACGATTGGGGGGGTAAATTAGTCACCTTAGCCCAGACTTGCAACTTAAAAAGCCCTAATTTAAGGGGTTAGACCGCTAATATCGTTTAGCGACTAATTTCACCCTGCCCTATATCCGCCAATATGTTGACTTAGGGTTTTAAGGATCTGCTTCGCAATCGCCATCGGCTGGTAATGCGCTTCATAAAAATCCCTGGCACGCCCTCTAATCCCAATGTCCTCATTGATCCCATGCATGAATGAAGGTATCTCACGCAATAGCTGGTCAAAATCACTGGACGCAATGCCCAGTTTGTGAATATTAATCAGATGAACTAAATTATTATTCGCATTCACATAAGCGATTATAGGCAAACTCGCCTCCAAATATGAAATGAACTTACCCGGAATATTATGAGTTTGATGGTTTGGGTCTAAAAAGATTAGTCCAGCAACGCATTGCTGATAGTACTCACATAGGGTAACAAGATCAACTTCATCCAATATCAGTGCGTTCTTAATCTGATTGGTTTTTATATAGTTTTTAAACCACTCTTTTTTGGAGCCCCTGCCAATAATTAAAAACCCAATTTCTGCTTGATCCTTATACTGAAATAACAGTTGAGCAAGATTCTTGATGCCTTGCGCCTCACCGAGATTGCCTGCATAGATCAATACTTTTTTTCCAGCTAAGATGGTCTGGTTCAAATTGGTATATAAATAACTTCTATCTGAAATAGCATATTGTGTAGATATAGAGGGCATCCAGTTTGGTAACACTTCGAGCTTTCTCAATTTTGATAGCTTTAATTCCTCAATATACGTCTTATTCCCGACGGACTGAACACCAATGACATCGGCAAGCCGATACTGATGCATTGCTATCCGTTTTAAAAAAAAGTAACTTAATCCTTTTTTAATGAGACCCACATCAACCATCCACTCAGGCACGATATCGCGCAAAATGAGATAGCTGGATTTGGAGCGCTGCTTTAAATACTTGACTAAGCCTCCCAAAAAGATAGAAGGCGAGTACCAAATCACCAGATCCCACTGGCTTGTGGCATAGGATGTCTTTTTAAATTTCTGAGATAATCCAATAAATAAGGCAAGCTCGTTCATACCCCTAAGAAATGAATAGTGCGACTTAATGCGCCCGCAACGAATGCGAAGCAGTTTAAAGCTGCCATAATCCTCTTCACTATGCGTGTTTTCAATATCTGCAGATGGAGTAATCACTAATAACTGATGGCCCAAGCTTGCTAGTGCTTCGGCTAACGAAAAAATCAATACAGCAGCGGAATTTTTCAGTGGCGGAAATGAATCGGCAATGATTACGATGCGCATACAATTAAAACTAGTATTTCTTCCAAACGGTACGATTTATATAATCGGTATAGCTATGCAAAATTCGTATGACTTTTTCTGAAACATTCGGTATTTGGTAATCCGCCACAATACGCAGATCGTTTTGCCCTGCATCACCCTCTTGCTCTAGCAAAGTAATAGCTTGAAAAATTCGTTCGCGATGCAATCCTACCATCATCACAGATGCTTCTTCCATCGCCTCAGGGCGCTCATGGGTCTCACGAATATTGAGCGCAGGAATCTTTAAAATTGATGCTTCTTCACTGATGCTTCCGCTATCCGATAAAACCACACGGGCATTTAACTGCAACTTTGCATAATCATAAAAACCTAAAGGCTTTAATGTCATAACCAAAGGATCTAAATTGAGCTCCGATTCAGTAATCCTTTTTTGGGTTCGCGGATGCGTAGAGACGATGATGGGTTGAGCGAAATTTTGAGCCAGACCGTTGAGCACCCCTATAAACTTCTCAAAAAGGACTGGATTATCGACGTTTTCTTCTCGATGGCAGCTGACTAAGAAATATTCTTTAGACTTCAGTTTTAAACGCATCAATGCATCAGCGTTTTCAATTTTTGATCTATAAAAACTTAATACCTCAAATAAGGGGCTACCGGTCTTAATAATCCGATCTGGTGATAGTCCCTCACGAAGCAAATACTCTCGGGCAATTGAACTATAAGGCATATTAATATCGGCCGTATGGTCCACAATGCGTCGGTTAATTTCTTCTGGCACGCGCTCATCAAAACATCGATTACCTGCCTCCATATGAAAGACTGGAATCTTTCTTCTCTTTGCAGGAATCACTGCCAAACAGCTATTAGTGTCCCCCAAGACAAGCATAGCATCGGGATCTATCTTTTCAAGAACCTCATCAACAGACCCAATCAGATTGCCAATAGTCTGTGTGGCACTTCGAGAATTCCTTGCGCTATCTAGAAAATAGTCAGGCTTACGAATGCCCAAATCGTCAAAAAAAATTTGATTTAACTCATAGTCATAATTCTGACCTGTATGAATTATGATGTGTTCACAAGTTTGATCAAGGCGAGCCAATACTCGAGATAAGCGGATGATCTCAGGTCTGGTACCGATAACAGTTGCTACTTTAAGTTGTTTATTTTTCATACTTTATTCGCAATAGTGTCGGGCCGATCCCTATCAAAAGTCTCGCAAGCCCAAAGCATCACGATCAGCTCATTGTTTCCTATATTAGTAATGTCATGAGTCCAGCCTGGTATGGTTTCTACTATTTTTGACTCTATTCCATCAACCATCAGCTCATAGACCTCATTAGTGACTATATTACGAAATCCAAATCTTGCTAAACCCTGCAAGACCAAGAACTTCTCGGACTTCGTATGATGGTAGTGTCCTCCTCGAGTGTTGCCTGGATGGGCCGTAAAGAAAGAAACTTGTCCTGAATTCTTGGTTTTCAGCATTTCCACAAATCGCCCTCTACTATCAGTATAAGTAGGGACTTGATAAGCAAATTGCTCAGGTTTTAAGTAACTCAAATAGGTGGCATAGAGTGCCCTACTCAATCCATTCCCAACCTGCTCTAAAATTAAGGTATCCCTGCTATGCCGAAATGCTTCAATTTGTCTAGCTAGATCCCCAACAGAAATAGAATACTCGGGCTTAACAACAGGCCTCAAAACTCCAGGCTGGAGGTTTTCCACCACATTTAAAAAACTTTCAAGCAAGTCATCGATGTATAGTAACTGCAATATTTTGTTTGAATCATCAATCCGTATCGGCATACCTTGAGCGATGTTACAACAAAAGGTTGCTACAACTGAGTTGTAGTTAGGTTTTGCCCATTTTCCAAAAACATTAGGTAGGCGATATAAATAAACAGGTGCCTGTGTAGCTGTATTAAATTGAATTAAGACATCCTCAGCAGATTTTTTACTCACACCATACGCATTATTAGCCTCTGCCTGAATGGATGAAGTAAAAACTACTGGAATTACTCTGCCAGTTTTTTGAATAGCTTCACATAAAGCTAAGGTTAATCCCCGATTTTGTTTATCAAACTCAGCCAAGTCTAACGGTCTATTAACCCCAGCCAAATGAAAGACAAAATCGACATTTTCTAGTAATCTGGGTAACTCATGGATCGTTTGCTGTCGATTAAAACAGACAAAGTCAATTGAGCGCTCGGCAAGCTTAACGAGCAGGTTTTTTCCAATAAACCCGTCACTACCGGTCACAAGGACAATCAACTCAGATCTCCGGAGGAATGGGTTTGCCGTTAACTAATGCTTGAATAAAAGGTAATTTCATTAGCAACTCCTGCATACCCCTCACATTGAGTCTCGTTGTAATGTGCGAATTATAATCAGTGGCAGAGGAGATTTTTATCTCACCTTGATCTACAAACTTCCCGTAGTTTAGATCTCGCAGATCTGGGGGAATGCAATAGAATTTATTTTGATCTTTAGCTGCCACCATCTCTTCGCGACTCAACAAAGCTTCATATAATTTCTCACCATGCCTAGTTCCAATAATTTCAATAGGATGGTTGGGTTTATTTAGAACAGTGATGAGTGCGTGCGCTAAAGTTTCGATCGTAGCCGCAGGAGCTTTTTGAACTAAAATTTCTCCAGGCTTTGCGTGCTCAAATGCATGCATGACTAAATCAACTGCATCATCAAGCGTCATCATAAAACGCGTCATCTGAGGATCGGTAATGCTGATGGGTTTTCCTGCCAAAATTTGATCTACAAATAAAGGAATAACCGAGCCTCTAGAGGCCATTACATTCCCGTACCGAGTCACACTGATAACTGGACTTAAAATGCCCCGAGATTTTGCAACAATGATTTTTTCCATCATTGCCTTTGATGTGCCCATGGCATTAATGGGATAAACCGCCTTATCTGTGCTTAGGCAGACAACCCTTTCTACACCCGAAACAATAGCTGCTTCCAAAACATTCTCGGTGCCCAAAACATTCGTTTTGACTGCCTCTAATGGATAAAACTCGCAGGAAGGAACTTGTTTTAGTGCAGCTGCATGAAATATATAATTCACGCCCCGAACAGCATTCAAAACAGATTGCATATCTCGGACATCACCTATATAAAATTTTATTTTTGGATTCTTATAAAGTTTGCGCATATCGTCTTGTTTTTTTTCATCACGACTTAATATGCGTATTTCTTTTAAATCTGAGTCTAGAAAACGACGCAATACTGCATTGCCAAATGATCCGGTTCCACCGGTAATTAAAAGAATTTTTTTGTTAAACATGAAAATATATTTTATGTATTATCAAATCCCAAGGAAAAAAATGTGCGCCAATCCTTAGAACATGAAGTCCTGAGATAAATAGAAAAATTACAACTCTCTTTCGTAATCATATTTAAATGCATCGCAGGTCTTGCAAACCTCATAGCTATCAAGACTGCCGTTTATCTGAGCCCAACGATGCTTTATCATCTCTTTTGAACGCCAGTAATCAGAGAGGCCAATTTCTTTGATATTCCCCATATTAATTCTACCTTCCATGCAATCATGGCAGCACAATGTAATCTGTCCATCCCATAGTATCTGGGCTTGATAAAACGGATAATGACATACACCCCTTCCATCAGCATTCGATTGTTTCCCACGCAAGCCTAACCAATTATGTAAACCAGTAAATCTAATAGAATCAAATTTCTCAGAAAATTTATTTTTAATTTCAGATATAAATTTGGCGTCGTCTCGATATAAAGTAACCTTCAAATGAATTTTAGTAAGTCCTCTATTAGCAGCAAGATAATCAATGTTCTTCAAAACTCTCTCTAGACCATCAACTCGATTTATCTTTAAATAGTTTTTTGGGTCAACGGTATCTAGGGAGACATTGATGCTATCAATTTTTGCACTTATGAGACCATCAATCAGTTGAGGGGTTAGATCTAATGCATTTGTGATTAACTTTACCTCGATTATTTTTTTCTCAAGTTTCGCTCTCTTAACATAGTTAATAATCTCAGGATGAAGACTCGGCTCCCCCGCCCCCGTGAATGTCAAAATTGTTTTACCTCTTGGTGCATTCTTAATATCTGCCAAAAGTTTTTCAAATACCTCGGAAGAGAAATTCCCTCTTTTTCGATTGGTTTCGTATGTAGGGCATTTTGCACACCTAAGATTGCAGTCATTAGTTAATTCAAGGGCAATTTCTCTCGGAAGACTAAGCCACTGCTGGCGGATGATATCAAGCAATTTAAAGTAGCTACATTTTTTCAAAAGAAAATTGTATAGTTTATTGGTTAAATTCATCATGCAGCCTTTTTTGTTAATGTTATATATTAAATGCAAATCTAATTATTGGCTCTAAAATATCAATATTTTGTAAGTTAACAAAAAATTTATAAATTTAGTCTGTACTGCATCATTTTTATAATCAGCGTCGTAAAGTACTTACTATAAAAGCAAATGTTTTCTCTGAGCATACATTCCATGAATATTTTAAAGATTTATCACTAGCTGAGCGCGTTCTATTAGTCCTTTCATTTGGACTCAAAATCATAGCCTTCATAGCCTCATAAATTGATATCGGGTTGCTCGGATTAAAGTAAAAGCCTGCATCACCTAATACTTCTGGCATTGGGTCATGATAAGAGCACGCTACAGGCAATCCTGAACTCATTGCCTCAATCAAAATATTTGGCAAATTTTCACAACTTGAGGCGAATATAAATGCATCCGCTTCATGATATGAGGATTCTAATTTTTCATAATCTATCTCGCCTAAATAATGCAAAAAATTACCTTCGGGATTTAAAGATACGATTTCTTTTTTAAATTTTTTTCCATACCACCCCCAAGAGGGACCAATAAATTTACAGGCAACTGGAAAGCCCTCATTTCTCAGAAAACATATTGCTTTGGCTACTTCAATTTGATGCTTATAAGGCATCAAAATTGATACATAAATAAACTCATATGGTCTCTCAAAAGAATATTGATTAATATTCTTTTGCATCGCTGGGGGCTTAAAAAATCTATTGTCCACCCCATGCGGAATCAACACCTGATGATCTATATCTATCAGTTTATTGACTTTAAATTTGGCATATTGGCTTAGAAAAATGAGTCCATTCGCTCTTCTAAATGAGATAATTTGAAGCCAGCGCAAAATAAATAATTTCCAAAACATAAGATTGAACGCCCCAAAAAGATATGCATGGGAAAGATCAAAAGGGAGCATATTTTGTGACATAGTTACTGCTGGTATTCTATTTATCATGGGAACGATACCGCCTGGGAAAAATCCAATATCACAACCTTTAGCCAACATTGCCTTTGACATCAAGAGTTGTTGCCAAAAAAAACGAACGATACGATTTCCATCAATCAATGCGTTTGATTGAACAACAATCCATTTCTTTCGAGGAAAATACTTTGCCAACGAAGCGTCGCACCATATAGTAACTTGTTGTATCGGCGAGTCTTGTATATCAAAATTTCTTAATATTTCTACAATGTGCGTTATTCCGCCACCCTGCCTTAGGTTGGTCGCATCTATTCCAACATGGATTTTATTCTCAATCATTTGGATGGATTATTCAAATAACTTTTATACTTCAATAAATTAAGAGCCCTAATTAAGCTCTCTAAGAAGTTGACAGCAAGCATTTTTAACCTCTGCCAATGATTTAATAGCACGCTCGCGAGCCCTGATCCCTTCATCAACTATTTTGCTTGAGTCAAGTAAATAGGAATTTACTGCTAACTTTATCGACTGCGCATTTACTTCGCATAATGACCCAATTTTTATAGAGTCATCATCTTTGAAAAACTCCATAAATGCTCCCGTATTGGTTGTACTAATTACTGGCAAACCAGACATCATTGCCTCAACAACAACAATACCCCAGCCATCATGCCGAGAAGGGGCAATCAGCAGATCATACTCCCTAATGAGTTTGTTTAATTCATTTGGGTTTACAAAACCTAGATTGGTTATATTTGAAAATTTTATTGCATATCGATCGATCATTGCCTCTAGCTCTCCAGATCCAAAAAATGTAAGAGTTGCCTGATCGTGATTTATCTGGGCAAAAGCCTCTAACAACTCCGGAATGCCCTTTCGGCTAATATATTGGCCAATAAATACGCATTTAAGAGGCTTTACCAACCGTTCAGTGGTGCGAATCGGATATCGCTCTGAATTAATCGAATAGGGAAGATTCACCACTTTTTTTGAAAATGGCCTATATGCAATCATTGCTTTCTCACCTATACAAAAGACTTTATTTACATATGGCAATGTAATCCTCCAGGCAAGCTTTCTGAAAAAATCCTTTACTTTACTCGCGGGAGAGGGGCATTCAAGCCAATAGTAAACTGAAATTTTATGGAGAAAACAATAAAAGCGAAGGCGTAAGGAAAGTGGAAGGCTATACCCCCCTATCAAAACTTGATTTGGTTGAAATTTCTTTATGTTGCCTAAAAGATTTTTCCAGGCACTTCTTCCTTTATACGAATTTAAGATTGAAATCCATGGCTTCCTTAACAAAATCCAGTCTCGATTCAACTCACGGTCGGCTAGAAAAATTGTGGATACTCGACAATATTTTTCAACCTCCTCAAAAAAGTCAATCTGATATGGAGTGGGAATATTCGAAAGAAATAAAATTTTTTTCATTTTAAGCGCCAATATCAATGGTCAATTACTATATTAAGCTAGGCCACAAATAGCAAATAAACCCTTTCATGAATAAATTTATTTTAAATTTTTTTGATCATTCAATCCTATCATTAATTTTCTATATATCTTTCCTAGCCCAATCTTACGCAGAAAAAAAATGACTGAAGGATCCCAGCCAAGTCTTTTCCCTAAAAGCCGCCCCTCCGAAAATGAATCGGGCTTGTAATGAATAAATTTATGGCCGTAACTTAAGTAGTAAAAACCGTACGGCAAACAACTTTCTTGAGAGGCAATGCTTAATGTTGCATCGGGAACAATCATATCTAATAATTCTTTAGTGTCTGACGGCTGCAAAACTACCCCTGAGTCACGATAAGAGCTGGGTCCCAATAAAATGCTAGGCTTTCCCCAATAAACGGCCTCTATTCCCATAGTTGATCCATAGGTAATTACAATGTCAGCAGAATCCATTAGGGCATATGAATCCACTTTTGAGGCTGGATTAATTATTTTTACATGTTTAGATGCCATTTGCTTCCACTGAAACTGGGTTTCAACTGATTTCTTCAAGAGGTGTGGATGGACTCGTATAACTAATTCAATATGCTGAATATTGCTGCATACAGAAATTAAGTCATTAACGGCGCTTAATTGACTCGGCCAAGGCCCTGGCTTAAATGCATCAGTAACAGCTGCAAACTCATCATCACTAGAGGAAAAATATACAATACGTTTCTTTTTATTAATTCTTCTAGGCGCCTGCCCTCTGATTTGATTGCCCGTAAAGGAATACCAACCAATACCATCTCCGCGGCGCCTGCGCTGAAAAAACTCATGGCCCAAGAGCACTCGCCTTTGTGATTCTGCAATATTCCAGGCCTGGTTAATTCTTTGACGTATGTAGTCAAAATTATGTATAGCATCGCCAAAAATTTCATAATGTGTGAATGTGTGCCCCCTTTCGTGTCGCAAAACTTTCTTACCATGAGCTTCAGCAGATGTGATAATTGGCTTTGATGTTGCAAATCTCCCATTGAATGTAACTACTACATCTGGATTAAATACTCTTATTACTTTTTCAATCCTCAAAAACACAAGCAATGCTGAGGCTAAGCACTTACGGGTGCGATCAAGATCATGTAAAGGATTGTAGTTACTATTGCCAGTATATGAAATTAAGGAAGAAGCAACGCCCATGCCAAGTGGTGCATTCATATAACAGTATGTTTGTAGCTCATTCAGGGTACCATTAAAACTCATGGCCCATTTGTGAATTTTCTCATCCCAATTTCTTTCATCATCTATATTTCTAATAATCTTTATGCCATTTTCAGCAATTAGTTTTTCAAATGATTGAATGCGTCTATTTAGCGAGCATCCTACCCACCTTGCAATAGGGGGGAGCTCCCAGTCAGACCATGGAAGATCATTACCAAGCCATACAAAACTGACTGCGTTTCCCCTTTTTAACTCATTTAAGCCAATCTCAGCTGCAATTTCGAGATGGGGCTTGAGCGCAATACTTTCAGCAATTAGATATCGCATTACTTTTCTCTGCTATATCCAGTTAATAAAAAGCGATCATTTATTAGTCTACCCAATATGAATTTTTCAAAAAATTTACCAATACCAAACGAAAGCTTCCCATAGAAAGATTTTTGAATGTAGTGATCTAGAAATTTAAAACCATCCTTTCGATTACCTGAAAAATTTAATAGCGATTTCCCCCCCTTGCTCCAAAATAATCCCACCTTATAAGCCCCCTCTTTGTCCAGAGAAGGAAGTTCGCGGTTACAAATTAGAGAGACTGCTTCAGAATGAGAAGTGGGGACGTATACAGAGTGATAACGCTCATAAGCACACCTTCCTAGCAAAATAGATGGCTTACCCCAATAAGCGGCCTCAACTCCCATCGTAGAACCAAAGCTTATAGCCACATCACACATATCCAAAAGACTGTATGTGCTTATTGGAGATTCAGGAAGAATAACATTGATATTTTTATATTTACTTCCCAAGTGCTTGAGTTTTGAAGCAAATGACCAAGAGACGCCCTTTAAATTTGGGTGCATCCGTAACCAAAAAATAATATCCGTCTCATCCTTTAAAGATTCGAGGAGAAGAGAAATCGCATTTACTTGAGAGGCATAAAGAGTCTTATCATACTCACCCCCTAAAGCAGAAAACTCATCCTCAGAGCTATTAAAAATAACAATATTACGCCTTGATGAATCCCAACCTTTAGGAATCATACCCTCTCGCTGTTCACGCACATAAGATTTTTGATCATTAACAGCACCACCAGATCTCTTGCTAATAAAAAACTCAGATGCGCTTCTAAGCTTATCCCCACAAAAACTCTCCCAGCAAAATTCAATTTTGCTGACTAATGTATCAATATCCTGCGGTAACTGGTTTTGAAAATCATATACACAGCTCGCAGATTGCCCAGCAAACTCCATAACTTCAACAGGTATTTTATTGTTCTGGGCAACTCTTAATACTGGCCTGTATTGATTTTGCCTACCGTTATATAAAAAGACTTTTGAAATATTGCGGCTTTCAAAAATAATTTCAGACCATTTTGCAAGTGTCTCAGAAGTAGATAGAAGTTTTTTTAATGAGTAGCGCGAAAGATACCCTTCGAGATCTAAATCACGAGAAAGCCCTATATAGCTCGAATAAGCGGCCTGACCGACATCAACATCATTAAAGCGATAATTTTTTAATGTATATCGACTTTCGAGAATCTGTTCTTTTGAGCAAACATCCACCGAAAATTGTTCAATAGATGGTGTTGTAATATGAGTAAATTTACCCTTCAATAAGCTCAATCCTCGACGGGTCTGAGAGCGACAGGTGTAACATATTAAGGGAACCCCATATATATTTAACGAGCATGCATAACCACGACCACCTGAACAAGTCGCAACAATTACTTTATTGCCATTATCAATGCTAATTTGCGCCTTAGAAAGCATAATTTCTAATTCGGGCGTCTGTAACCCAGTAGGAAAAAAAACTAATTCAGCCAAGATAATTAATCATTAGTGATAGAGAAATCAGTAAGCAATCTGACTTTACCGCCATTTACCTCGTAGTGCCTGTCAAATTTATAGGCCATCTCAACACGATGCGTGATATAAATGATTGTCAAATCTTCAGCATCGGTAAATAAATCAGATAATATTGCCTCTTCATTGCTTGCATCTATTGCGCTAGTGGCTTCGTCAAGAAATAGAATTGTTTTGCCAAAGTAAAAGGCTCGAGCGAGAGCTATACGCTGTCTCTGCCCACCAGACAATCGTATTCCACGATCTCCAACCACCGTATCTATGCCGTTAGGCAGAGTATCAACCACTTCGGCTAGACGAGTTCGTTTAATTGCAATGTTAAGTCTAATATCATCAATAAGTTCGTCCTCTTGACCAAGGGCAATATTTCTCCTTATCGAGTCATCAATCAAAAATGTGGATTGTGGTAAATAAACTGAGTATGGGGCTAGATGATGCCCTAACAATTTATTTTCACTACCCACAACATCAATGCTACCCTCATTAGGAGAAATGATGCCAAGCATCAAATCAATGAGCGTAGATTTGCCACCTCCTGATCGACCAGAGAAAACAATCTTATCACCCCTATTGATCTCTAAATCTACATTTTGGAGCACATAATTTGTAGTCTCAATGTACTTAAAGCTTAAATTTTTGATCCTAACTTTCTTAAAATTATCTCCAGAAATAATTAAATTCGAACCTAATTTAAAAATCTGATTTTGGTTCAAATCACTATAAAGTGAGTGTACGATCTGCCTATAAAAAGTTAATTGTGTGAGTGCACTTGTAAATAGGCTAAACAAACTAACAAGTCTAATGGCTCCAGCACCAAAAATTGCCAGAATTGGAACTATATCTACAGCCCTCTCAGAGGAGCCAGAGGAAGCCAAAGGCACCAAAACTGCAAATATAACTACTGCAAATTCAAGGAAATACTTTGCAGAATTTGAGATGGTATTACTACTCGCCTGCACCGAGCAGAGCTCAGTACTGTTATTTGAAATACGAGTTATAAAGAACTTTTCAGCACCAAGTATGCGGATTTCTTTAAACCCATCCATAGCCTGCCTTACGTCAGTGATAACCAAAGCTGAAACGGCTTTGAAGCGATCTGCATAAGTTTTATTTTTCCGTCGTAGCAAGCGGTCGTACAAGATAGCTACTACAGTAATGAGTCCAAGTAAAATTGAAAATGCAATTGGATCAACTATAAATAAAAAACTCAGGACCAAACAAGCAACAACGCTTTCTGCGGCAACACGAATTAATGACATTAATACAAGGCGTGAGTACTGGGGTACCCAGACATTGATTGCATTTATATATTCTGAGGAATTACGTCTGGACCAATCCTGATAAGACATGCATAAAAATTTTTGCAGAAGCTGAATTCGTAGGTTTGCTTCCACCTCTGCAGCAGCTCTAAAAATACGCTTATTTGACCAAACACCTAGAGCAGTCTTGCCGGCAAATACAATAATTAATAAGAATCCAACAATCGCTTTATCTGAATCATCCAATCTAAAATTAGCTACTAATAATTGTGAATTTGCACCAAAAGCTAGCGCTACAAATTGCCCAATTAAAGTTAACCCTATTAAATCGAAGACTCCAATAAGCAGAAATAATATAAATATTAATTTTAGTTTTCTTGCTTTTTTACCGGCAAGAAAATAAATTTCATACAAATAGGATCTAAATTTACGCATTAATTAAATCGCTAGCAAGCTACTATTGCCAAGTACAATCAAGTGAATTAAATTCTTTTTGTATTGAAATTTGCCAAAAAGACTGTTTAGAAATGACATTTATAAAATTACTAGCAGCAAACCCGGCACCAAATGATATATCTTGCGTGCTTTGCTTTCCCCATTTTTTTTGAATCAAGCTCAACAGTCTTGACTGATCATAAGCAGTACAACTGAAAACAAATGAAGATTGAGCACGGTTATTTTGCCTAGATCCAATATCTATGCTTGGCAAACCTATAAAGGGCGCTTCTCTTACACCAGCACTACTATTACCGACCATAATGGAAGCATTTTTCATCAGTTCAGAAAAGTAATTGAACCTCATGGAAGGTATGATCCGAAATCTTTCTGACGGCAGTTTATTTATTGCATTAATTATTTTGTCGGTCCCTGGATCATTGTTTGGCAAAATAACTACGAAACATTTTTTTGAGCACTCCAATGATGCAAATAACGACTCTGCTTGAGCACCTATATCGCTCAACTCTGTGGTTACCGGATGAAAAATCACAATTCCATAATCAGCAAATGGAATTTCATAATAATCTTTTACCTGCCCTATCGAAACACCAGACGGATGTTTGTGGGTATCTAGCTCAGGAGAGCCTATATTAAATATGCGACTTACCTGCTCCCCTAACGACAGAACTCGTTGCCTTGCAACCTCGGAACTGACAAAGTGAGTCGTACATAATTTTGTATTACAGTGGCGCAAACTCTCATCAATTGTTCCAGAAACCTCTCCGCCCTCGACATGAGCTGATTGAATATTATTTAATGCGCATACAATTGCTGCCCCCATTGCCTCAATTCTATCGCCGTGTATTACTACCAGATCTGGTCTATGTTCATTGAGAAAATCAGAAAATCCCAGAATGGTTTTGGACAGTATTAAATCTTGAGCATCGCCCTCTCTCTGATTTACATACTCAAAAAATTCAGCACCATTAAACTTTTTTACCTCTAAACGAGTCTCTCCATATCGCTTCATCATATGCATACCCGTAATGAAAAAAGAAATATTGAATCCAGCTTTTTGGGCAGCCAAAGCTAAGGGCTCAAGTTTTCCATAATCAGCCCGTGTACCCGTAACAAATAACAACCGTTTATTCATTAATCACGCATCTTCTATGTTTGATAATTGCATCATTTTTTAATTTCATAGCTATCAAGATCTGACCAGCGTAATTGCTCATTTCGTTCTACTACTCTTAATAATTTAGCTCCAATTAGTTGATAAAAATGCTCAACACTAATTTCTCCAGAACCAGGACGTCTTGCCCAAATATCTTCTTCGGTAAGGATATGTCCTGCTGGTAAATCTTTATCGGCCACAATAGAGCCGCGTGCAAATTTGTACACACTTTCTTCTGATTCGGTTCGCTTTTTAGAATTGTTACGTGCCATTTGTATCTCGCAAGAACGCTCAATTAAAAATTTAAGCTCAGAAG
>Ga0214921_10006149_pt1 | contig 16598 bp, 18 predicted proteins | sample LL1505_MetaG_FD_177992 | JGI IMG/M metagenome (GOLD analysis project Ga0214921, IMG submission 177992) | Freshwater microbial communities from Lake Lanier, Atlanta, Georgia, United States - LL-1505 | ecosystem: Environmental > Aquatic > Freshwater > Lake | place: USA: Georgia | collected...
GCTTCTTAGGCTTGAACTTTTTAGGCTTGAGGGTAGCTGCAGCCTGAGCTTTTTGTGCTGCAGCTTGCTTGGCCTGGGTCATGACAGCTGACCATACGTTGTCAGATATCAACCTCCAAAGTGCCAGCTGATCCTCAGGGTTGGCAATTTCCATAAATCTCATCTTTGGTCTCCTTTCTCTATATTTATTTAGCAAATTCGACGCATAAACCTATGCAAACTGAATTGCCTTCATAAATATGGGTATGAAGATCTACGAAATTGAAGGCCCAAAATCACCAGAGCAACTTCGCCTCGACCAATTAAAGGCAAGCAGCAAACGCGCAAGCGACGCGTTAAAGATGGAGAGAGAAAGGCAAAAGGCCCAACGCGCACAAAAGGCCATGCAACTACTTCTAAAACCAAAATCTAAATCAATTAAGCCCATTCAATCAATCAAACCAATTTAGTCAAAAGAAAGCCGACGCTAAGGTCGGCCTGTTGAAGTTTTAAATCCTTTCCCTTAGCCCTTCGGTTCGAGCCCAGGTCGAGGGGCTCGAACCAAAAGAACAATTATTCGATGTTACCAATGAGGCTCGAACTTTATTTTTATAAAGCGAGTTTAGCGCCATAGCGCAGCGGTTGATAAGCCTTCGTTGTTGGCGCCGGCATCGAATTGATGCATATGATTCGCAAAGTTCAACTCCTGCTGCAGGGCTGCATCAAACTGTCTTTTGCTGACCAGTTTTATGCATTGGCAGTACAAATCCGTCTTGTTTGAGGAGCTGGCACTCGTCCCCGCCAAAATCACGTTTATCAGTGGCTAACGCGACAGAACCCGTGTGTCATGCCTGCACCCTGCCTGTCCAGGTTTGATGCCCAGCAAGCATGGCCAGATCAGGCACAGCCCCTAGCCCCGGTCCCGTGGGCACCGGAACACAACCCTCGATGACGGGCAACAAATCGCCTACCACAGCTTCCCGGCCCAGATTAGGGTGTGCATCAAACTCTAGCAAGCCTTCACCTCCCACCGCAGCCAGCACCTGCAAAGAGGCCAACAGCGAAACGCCACCGCCAAAATAATGAGGGCAGTATCGCTTGCCCGCCGAAACCGCGAGACGCGCTACCCTGAGATTTCCGCTGACCCCGCCCCACTTGGTGATGTCAGGCTGAATGACTTGTAGAACCGAACTTCCCAAGGCCTGGTCGAACTGTGCGCCATGAAAATTTTCTCCACCTGCTAAGGGTGTGCTGCTGACTCTGGCAAGTTCAGCCCAATCCGACACCGGCGCATCCACACGCAAAGGCTCCTCAAACCATCCTATTTTTAAAGGTGCAACCGCTTCCACAAAAGCGATCGCAGCAGGCAGATCCAAATTCTGATTTGAGTCGCAGGTCAACTCTGCTTTCGGGCCCAGCACCTCGCGCATGGCCTCCAGATTGCGGACATCCAATGAATGGCCAAACCCCGTTTTGAGCTTGAAAGCCCGGAACCCTTCGGCCTGTCGGGCTGCTGCAAAAATTTCCGGTTGATCCGGATTGATGCCGGTGACGTAAACCGGCACCTGTTTAGCACCCCGATCGCTGATCAAGCTGTGCAATGCTTGGTTGGAACGCCGCGCCACCAGATCCCAACAAGCAATATCGAAACCTGCGAGCACCTGCGCAATCGGTCCCACTTCGAGGGTCTGCAAGACCAGCACTTCAAGTTCTTGACTGAGAAGTTGAAACATTTTCTCTGGCGAATCGAAGTGCCGGCCCACCAAGCGCTCACCTAAATCAATGGACAAGCGTGCACGGTGCTCTGCACCGCTGGATGGCCAGTTGGCCCAGACTTCACCCCAACCTTCTGCGCCCTGATCATCGACCACTCGAAGCAAAACCATGGGCCGGTCCCGAAAGGTACCGAAGGCGACTTTGATGGGCATCTTGACGGGAACCCGAATGCAAAAAGCCTCGATAGATACCAGGTTGAAGGACAGCTTAGACATGGTCGGAATCTTTCAAAAAATAGTCAGTTACCGCGAGGACCGCGGAGCGCAAAACGGGGCTCAGGCAAACCGCAAACACCCGGGCGTATGGCCATCAGGGCGCCGGCCATCGGATGGGCCTGACGCTCTGCATCGGTCATGTTTTGCGACGTGCTGGTGATGTACAAAATATCCAGATCTGGACCACCAAAAGCACAGCATGTCGGACGGTCCACCGGCAAACTCACGACACGGTCCAAACGGCCATCGGGCGCATAGCGCAAGAGTCGACCGCCATTGAACTCGGCATTCCACAAAAATCCCTCGGCATCCACTGCCGAACCATCTGGAAATGCAGGGGGTTTACTTTCGGCGAAGACACGTGAAACCCCCATGTGTCCGGTATCTGGCGTGTAGTCATGCGCGAAAATTTTGTAATGCAAGGAATCGGCGAAATACAGTGTCTCGCCGTCCGGACTGAAAGCCAAGCTGTTGGGTATGCTCACCCCTTGCAAGACAGGTTTGAGCGGACCTGCGCCTTCAAGACAAAACAGGGTCCCTTCCGGCGCACGTGAAATGTTGTGCATGCTCCCGACCCAGAACCTGCCGCGATCATCGCAACGCCCATCATTGAAGCGATGCCCTTCCCGCATCGGCAGGTTTGACAAAAAGGGCTGCAACTCACCATTTTGCGGGTCGAAAAGCGCCATCTGACTGGGCAATGCCACCAATAAACGACCTTCATCAGTCAAAGCAATCGATCCGACCAGATCTGGCATGGTCCACGTATCCACTTGTCCGTTGTCATGGCGTAAGCGACGTATCGCCGGGCGGCGGATGTCAACCCAGTAAAGACAATTCGCGGAACCGTCCCAAAGCGGACATTCCCCCAAGATGTCCGATTGTGTGCCCACACGTTGTAATTCAAGCAAGGCCATGGGATGCACTGGAGCATTTAAATCATTCATGACAAGAATGCTAGAAGGCACCGAATGCAAAGGGAATCAAATTTGCGACAAACTGACCTTTACCCAAACGCAAGACAAGCCTTGCGTTTGGGCGAAGTGTGTATTGACCAAGTTTCAATTCCAAAGCATTCGCATGCCCATTAGGATGATTCCACCGATTTCTCAAGAATGAGCCCCATATGACCGCAACCTCTAATCTGGATGCTGCCCGCTCTCTGTTTTCAGACCTGTCGCCCCAAAAGCTTTTTTCACTTGAGGGTCAGTTGGTCCTGATCACGGGTGCGGCTGGCGGCATTGGCGGCGCTCTGGCGCGTGGCTTTGCCGCAGCCGGCGCCAAAATCATCGCCTGCGATCTGCAGCCTCGTATTCACGAACTGGCTGACCAATGGCGCGCCGGCGGGATGGATGTTGAATCCATGGTTTTTGATGTCACAAGCGAAGATGAAATTGCGGATTCGTTTGCTCAAATCGCCAAGCGCCATGGACGGCTGGATGTCCTCGTGAACAATGCGGGCGTCATTGTGCGCACACCCTTTCTTGAGCTGAAACGGGAAGAATGGCAAAAGGTCTTGGACACCGACCTCACCGCGTGTTTTTTCATGGCACAGCATGCAGCGCGCATGATGGTCACGCAGGGGCATGGTCGCATTATTCATTTGAGTTCCATCATGAACCACGTTGCACGACCGAACCTCGTGCCCTACGTGGTTGCAAAAGGCGGTGTGTCGGCTCTTACACGCGCCATGGCTGCAGACCTAGGCGGAACGGGTGTGACGGTCAACGCCTTGGCACCAGGCTACACACACACTGAATTCAGCCAGGCCAAGGATGTGGAATTCAATGCCTTTGTATCCGGCTGGACGCCTGCTCGGCGCTGGGGCCAGCCCGAAGATTTGTGCGGCGCGGCATTGTTACTGGCCTCTGGTGCCGGTTCATATATCAATGGCCAAACCCTCTATGTAGACGGCGGCTTTCTGGCTGTCACCCGGTAAGACGCAAGGAGTCGACTTGCCCAAGTCATCAGCCATTCTCTTGCCACAGGCCTACCGCCCGTTGTGGGTTTCGCTGCGCGCCTTTGCAGGCTTTTTTCTGTTGTGGTGGCTGCTTTACTTATGGAACGGCAATCCTTTGCAACTGCCATCCCCTGTCAAGGTTTTTGAAGCCCTTTGGAGGCTGTTGCGCGAGGGCGAAATTGCAGAGCATGCGTCAGTCAGTACTTTGCGAATGTTGACAGCTTTGTGTTTAGCGATCGCTGTCGCTGTGCCTTTGGGTTTTCTCATGGGCTTGTCCAGACAGGCCCAGCAATTTATTGAACCTTTGGTCGAAATTCTTCGCCCAATATCCGGCATTGCTTGGCTGCCATTGGCACTGTTTATCTTCGGTGTCGGCGACACCTTGCCGGTGTTCATCATGTTTTACGTTGGCTTTTTCCCCATATTGCTGAACACCATAGCCGGTGTTCGGCAAACCGATTCCCGGTTACTGGCTGCCGCAAGGACCATGGGCGTGCGACCTTTGCCCTTGTTGCTCTATGTACTCGTTCCGTCTGCATTGCCCACAATCATGGTGGGCATTCGGCTGGCGTTTGCCGCTAGTTGGGCGGCCATTGTTGCCGCTGAGCTGATCGGCGCCCCCAGCGGCTTGGGCTTTGCCATCGAGTGGTACCGGCAACTCTTGATGACGCCCAAAGTTTTTGCTTTCATACTGGCCATCGGCGTTGTAGGCTACCTTTGTGATGTGGGTTTGCGGGCACTGCAAAAAAGACTTACCCCCTGGGCCGAAGGTTCAGGCGTCGCATGATGAAACACACGGGTAACGAAAGCAGCACATTCTCCATTGTGCGCAACCTGACTTTGCCGGTGTTGCTGATCGTGCTCTGGCAACTGTGGGCTTTGACTTTACCAACGGGTAGCCCAGCGCCAACGCCCATCAAAGTCGTGCAGACCTTGGGCGAATTACTGAGCAAAGGCGACTTGGTCTCTGCCACTGTTCAAAGTCTAGGACGTGTATTGACGGGGTTCAGCGTGGCTTCGATGCTGGGCATTGTTTTGGGCTTGATGATGGGCTCAAGTCAGGCCGTGCGAGAAAACCTGGATCCGATCATCGAGAGCTTCAGGCCGATTGCACCTATGGCCATATTGCCCATCGCCATTTTGTTGCTAGGCACAGGTACCCCAACGGCTTTAGCCATTGTGGCTTATGCCTCTTTTTTCCCGGTGGTCGTCAATACCGTGCACGGCGTCAGCCATGTTGATCGGAAACTGATTTTGGCCGCCCGAACCATGGGCATTTCCAGATTGTCCATCCTGACACACGTTGTCTTGCCGGGTGCTCTTCCCTCCATTTTGCTGGGCACTCGTCTGGCCATGGGCGTGGCCTGGACGGCCATCATCGCCGCTGAACTCGCCGTGGGAGCGAAGTCCGGAGGTGGTGGTTCTGGTGGGATTGGCCAGATGATGTTTGTTTTTTACGCCTACAACATTGATTTGAATGCGATTGTGGTTTGCATGACCGTTGTCGGCCTGGTCGCGCTTTGCATCGATCAAATTTTCAGAATGCTTGAGAAACGACTGACCCCCTGGAGACAAGAAGTATGAGCACCCACGCCGACGCCACAAAACTGCGCCTGACGGGCGTGACAAAAAGCTTCTTCACCCCCAGAACAGGAACCACGACGCTGGCTGTGGCAGAGATGAGCCTGGACATTCAGGCCGGTGAGTTCATTTGCATCGTTGGCCCTTCCGGTTGCGGAAAATCTACCGTGCTGAACATGATTGCCGGACTTGACAGCCCTAGTAGTGGCCGAATCGAGAAGGATGGACAAGGCATCACTGGGCCTGGTGCAGATCGCGGGGTCATGTTTCAGGACTATGCATTGATGCCATGGCAGAGCGTGGAAGGCAATGTGGGCTTTGGTCTGCGCCACGGCACACCGGGTCAGCATCTCAACGCATCCCAACGCCAGGAGCGCATCGCGCATCACATCGACCTGGTTGGACTGCGGGGGTCTGAGCATAAATATCCCCACCAGTTATCTGGGGGCATGCGACAACGTGTCGCTTTGGCAAGATTGCTGGCTAACGGTCCGGACATATTGCTCTTGGACGAACCCCTTGGCGCTCTGGACGCGCAGACCCGCCTTATTTTGCAAGCCGAACTGCTTCGCATCTGGGGCGAAACCGCGCCTGTATCTGAACGTAAAACAGCCATTTTTATCACCCACGACATCGAGGAGGCGGTCCTCTTGGCCGACCGCGTGGTTGTCATGAGTACAAATCCAGGCCGTGTTCGCGAAGTTGTCACTGTCGACTTGCCCCGTCCGCGGGCAGGAACGGCACGCACCAATCCAAAGTTTGGATTGTTTGTCGAGCATATCTGGTCATTGATCCGCGACGAAGCCTATCGCGCCATTGGAGGCGCCGCTTCAGCAGACCCTGCATCCCACCAAGCCACACACTAAGTGGCACTTTTTTATTTCAACACAGGAGACATTCATGAACGCAACTTTACGCCCCACTTCACGCCGAAACCTGGTTCTGGGTACCGCTGCTGCTGCGGGTATTTCAGTGACCCCCAGCTTTTTACGTGCGCAGACTGCCCGCAAGGCGCTGAAAATTTCGATCGGCCGCATCCCATGGGCAGCAGGAAATTCGCCCATGAGCCAATACCTGATTAATAACAAGCTCATGGAAAAACGCGCCGCTGAATTGGGCTACGACCTGACGATCGACTGGCGTGAATATCCCACCGCCTTACCGATGGTGGAAGCCATGGTGGGCAACAACCTGGATATAGGCATGTGGGGTAACACACCCATTTCCCGTGGAATTTCAACCGGACTTCCGATCAGCCTGTTGTGCGTTGGCGAAGGCCACCTGCGCTTTTTGATCACCACCCGCAAGGGCTCCCCGATTCGCAACTTGCAGGACCTCAAAGGTAAAACCGTCGGTGTGTCATTGGGCGGCGACCCGCAAAGTGCTTTATTTCAAATGCTCATGTTTGAATTGGGTGTGCAGGACATCAAAGACACTGGCATCAAATTTGTGAATATGCCCACGCATGCCCAGGCGGCTTCGGTGCCAACCGGTGTGGATGCAACGTGCACCATTTACCCGGCCTATCTGGCCGCACAGGCTTCTGGCACAGTGGCCATTGCCAACTCGTTCGGCTTCACGGAAGAGTACTACGAAGGCCCCGCAGGCAAGGGCGCCGGAATCTTGCTGCCCAGCGTCAAAAAGTCACCTTTCTTCCCGGATGGCTACTATCTGCACCGCTCTTTCTGGATTGGACGCAACGGCCTGATTGAACAACATCCGCAAGTTGTCGTCGCATTTTTGATTGCACAGCAAGAAGCTGTCGCGGCTTTGACCGCCATGGATGCCGGCGCAGTCTCACAGTTGGTCAAAGACTACTGGAAGCTTGACGCGACACAGGGCGCCAAGGTCGTCAAAGACGATGTCCTTTTTTCTCGCGGTTGGTCATGGCCCACTGAAAACGACGCACGCGCTATTTTGGAGACCTCCAAATTCATGGCGGGCAACAAAGTCATTGAAAAACCCCTGCAGTGGTCACAAATCAAAGACGCTTTCTCCAGAACTGCGCCCCTGATCCGTCAGGCCTACGAGCGCCTGGGCTCCAAGCCCAACGCGACTGAATTCACGCGCACCGATGTTGCCGATCTGCGTGGACGTCCAGTTTGGGAAATGGACAAATGGATCAATCAAAACTAAATCACAATTACTGAAACTGGAGTTAATCTATGAAAGTCGGATTTGTCGGATTGGGTGTGATGGGTGCGCCCATGGCCTTGAATATTTTGAAGGCTGGTCATGAACTAGCCGTTTATGACACAAGCCCTGAAGCGGTGGCACGCCTGGTTCAAGCCGGTGCTAAGGGGGCGGGCTCGGCACGCGAAGTTGGGGCGGCCAGCGAGATCGTGGTCACCATGCTGCCTGAGCCGCAACACGTTGAACAAGTCGTGTTAGGTCCCGACGGCTTGGCCGAAGGCTTGCCTGCTGGGGGCATTGTGATAGAGATGAGCACCATCGATCCGAACACCTCACGGCGTATCGGTGATGCGCTGCGCCAACGTGGCATTGAGTTGGTGGACTCCCCCGTAGGCAAAACCAGCGAGCATGCCGCGACTGGCACATTGACACTGATGGTTGGTGGCAACCAAGAAGCCATCGAAAGGGCCACGCCGGTTTTAAACTGCATGGGCACGGACACCTATTACTGCGGTGGACCGGGCACCGGCCACGCCATGAAAATGACCAACAATCTGCTGGCCACCACCATCATGATTGCAAACACCGAGGCCTTGGCCATTGGCGCCAAAAACGGCTTGACGCTGGAGTTGATGCAGGAAGTCATGCGCACCACCATGGCCTGGAACCAACAACTGGCCGTAGCCATGCCGAAAAAAGCTTTCTTGGGTGACGACAGCCCTGGGTTCGCAATCCGGCTGGCTTGCAAAGACGTCCGTTTAGCCTGTGAAGCTGCTGATCAGATGGGTTTCGAAGCCAGCGTTGGACGAGGCGCGCATGCCACCATGGAGCGCGCCATGGCCATGGGCTTGGGCGATCGCGATACGGCAGCGCTGATGTTTCTGCGTGAAAAAACGCTGGGCATTGAAATTCGTCAAAAGCCTGCGGCACCTTAGATCGGATAGGAACGCCCGTGCCCGCTTACATCATCAACGACATGGAAATCACGGACCCTCATCGCTTCGAGGAATACAAGCTTCTGTCACCCGCCACTGTTGCGGCTTATGGCGGCAAATTCCTGGCGCCCGGTGGTGAGGTCAATGCATTGGAAGGTGACTGGCAACCCCGATGCATGGTCATCCTCGAATTCCCGGATCGGGTGCAAGCCCAAGCCTGGCTGAATTCCCCCGAGTATGCCCCTGCCAGACGATTACGCCAGTTATCTGCCAATTCACGCATGGTTGTCATCGACGGCATCACGCCGACCTGAAGCGCAACAAGAGTCGGCATCGACGTTTACAAAAGTCTCACATGTTTTTCGGCATGTGAGAATTTTCATTGATGGGCCCGTCAAGATGTCCATGTTGATCCACCGCTGGTGCACTGCCCAGATTCGCAAAGGAATTCCAAGGGGCTTGGCATGCCGGCGCGGGCATCTCTACGGGACGACCGCGAACAATGACTTGCTGTGTTCGCAACTGCGGATGGTGTATCAGATCCAATACGGAATTGATGGTTCCAAACGGTGTTTGAGCTTCAGTCAACCGGTCGGTCACTTCGCCCCAGGTCAATGAACCGATCACTGCCTGAATCATTTTCTCAATGACATTGCGATGCATCCCACGCGTTGCACTGGTGGCAAATCGCGAATCTTGCGCCATCTCCGGCTGGGCCAGAAGGTGTTGACAAAAAGCCTGCCACTCACGGTCATTTTGAACGGCCAATACCAATTCTCTGCCATCACTGCATGTGAACGCACCATAGGCGGCAATGCTCGGGTGTTTGAGACCGCCCCGTTCAGGAGCGGAACCGCCGTAGCGTGCCTGTAGATAGGGTACGGCCATGAGCTCTGCTGCCGCATCGAAAAGGGACACATGCAAGGCGCTTCCTTGACCCGTCTGCTCACGCAAAAGCAGTGCTTCTAGAATGCCCTGTGCCGCATTCATGCCTGCTGCGATGTCACAAATCGAAACCCCAATGCGTCCCCACGGACCAGGCGCACCATTGACAGAAACCAGTCCGCTCTCGGCCTGCACCAGAAGATCGTAAGCCTTGAGATCGTTCATGGGACCGGCCTCACCGTAACCGCTGATGTCACACGTGATCAGCCGCGGCATGGCTGCGCGCAGACTTTCCGACCCCAAGCCAAGACGTTTGGCCGCGCCGGGGGCAAGATTTTGAATGAACACATCTGCCTGCGCCAACAAAATCATCATCTGTGTCTGGTCTGACGCCAGGCGCAGGTCAAGTGCCACCGACTCCTTGCCCTGATTTATCCAGACAAAGTAGGAGGATTCACCATACACCTCGCGGTCGTAGTCGCGTGCAAAATCGCCTTCGGGGCGTTCGACCTTGATGACACGTGCGCCTGCCAAGGCGAGGCGACTTGAACAATAGGGCGCAGCCACGGCGTGCTCAAGTGACACGACCATCATGCCTGCTAGTGGCTGGCGACTCATGTTTCGTTTCCTTGGCGGAATTCGTTTTCTTCGGGCAAATGGCCACGATGGCATAAAAAACCAATGAGCTTGCTCACAGACAACAAGCCAGCTCGGTCTTTTCGGGCGCACAAAAGCATGCGTCGTACAGCCCAAGGGTCACTGAAAGGGCGAACGGCCAGGTCAAGCCCTTTGGCCAAAACGCGTGCAGCCTGCTCGGGCAACAGGCCCAAACCCAGCCCTGCTTCAACCATATGGCAAACGGCTTCAAAACTTCGCAACTGAATACGCAACTGCAAAGTTTTTTGGGAAATCACAGCCTGCGCGGCCAGAAGTCTTGTCATAGAGGATACCCCCTCAAGGGTAATCAGTTCGTCATCCAGAACATCGTTGAATTTAAGCATTTCAAAGCTGGCCAACGCATGGCCATGGGGCATGACCACCGCCAGTCGATCCTGGCAATAAGGATACGTATCCAAACCTTCCACGGGCGTGCCTTCTTCTACGATGCCCACATCGGCTTCGGCCGATTGCAGCGCACGCACAATCTCCTCGCTCCATCGCTCTTGAACGATCACTTTGACATCGGGGTTGTGATGTGCAAAGGCTGCCAGATCGTTCGGCAAGGTGTCCGTGATGACCGAAGTATTGGCCAGAATTCTCAAAGCGCCTTTTCGGCCATTGGCATGGTCGCTCATTTCCGCTTGCATCAGATTAAGCTCCACCAGCAAAGCCCGTGCACGTGGCAGCAAAGCAATACCGGCAGGGGTCAGATCCACACCTCTTGAAGATCGCTCCAGCAGTGTGGTTCGAAATCGGTGCTCTAGCAAGGCCATGCGCCTGCTTGCAGCCGCCAGGCCCATGTGGGAGGCTTCTGCGGCCTTGGTCAGGCTTCGCAATTCGGCTGCACGAACAAACAAAGCCAGTGTGTCTATATCTGGAAGCATAAGAAGTATTTTGTCTAGCTGGGCAAATCTATCAGAGCCACCGCATAAGGGTTAAGGTCGAGTTGCACAGGGCAATCGCCTAAATTGATCCAAGGCTCAACACCTTGTGATCCATCATAGCGCAACCAGCTCTGTGCATCCATCCTAGCCCATTGGCCTGCAAGTTTCCATTGTAGTGATTGGGTTTGGTCGGTGAGGTTGGCCAGTAAAATTTGCCCCCCTAAAGGCCCAAGACCCCTGATGGCCGCGAACGGCCAATTCAACAATCGATGGCCACTGTTTTCAATTGGATTGACCACCACGGACTGAACACCCTGCCACTGCATGCACACTTCTAACAGGGCTGCGGATGGCGTCGCTTTGAAAACATCACCCGCATGCCACCCTAAGCCATTAACGCCTAATAAAGCTGGCAGGGTCAGCGCATTCACCTCAGACTGGGCAGCTCCAGCCATGTGACCCAGCAACCAAGCCGCGCCAAACAGTCCCCGGCTGCGCGGATCCAGCATGGCCAAAGGCATGCGTTTTTGCCCACCACTGAACGGTTGCCTGCCAAAGGGGCTGGCACGTGCGCCCAGCCCACTTGGGCCCAGATGCCATTCACTCCCGGGGTGTCTGTGCCTGGCGGTCGCAAGCATTGATGGCAAACTTTGAAGTCCGTTCATTACGGAGAAATCGTCGGCGCTGTGCACAATCGGACACACCGTGAAAGTCATGAAATCTTCGTTGCCACGCAGTTCAAGTCTGTTCAATTGTGCAAAAAAATGTGGCGTGCCGCCGCCGATGGCCGAAGCCGGAAACAGGGTGCGCAACACTTTAGCGGCTCGCTTACCGCAGGGCAGTGCCGCCACAGAGGCCGGAATCACACCGGCCTTGGCCAGCGCCTTTTCCAGCTTATGGGCCGAAGCCTCATCATCACTGTTCCAATCAAGGTTCGGACTGTTGCGCCCGCAAATATCCAAGCGCAACTTGGCCTGCGCTGCATTCAAGAGCAAGCGCACCTGAGACCAATCCACGGTGTCCCATTCGGTTGTCTGCCACAACGTGAGATGCAGAAAGGCCGGTCGCCATTGCGCAAGCTTCTCTAGAAGCCAAGGTTCAGGCGGCCGATCTGTCGGCGGTGCTATAGCCAAGCCCAGCTGCAGGCAGAACTTGCCCGCTTGTGATGGCGGTAGTGTCGATGACCAACCCGTGTCGGACAATGCCTTGGGCGGTGACAAAGGTGTTGCTGTGTCCACAATTCGCAACCGAATATCACGACACCAAGTTTGATGTTGGCTCAACACAAATGGTCGCGGCATCCAGTTGGATCGGCTGTAGGTTTTAAACGAAGCGTCTGCGTTGTTGCGCTGGTCCTCCAGCTCATAGTCTTCACCCGGCAGATCGGCTTGCGCCCAGCACCCGGGGGCATATTCATGGCGGATGCTGTTCAGGTTGGTAAAAGGCGGCCATGCTGGCACTTCTTCGGGAAATTTGGAGTGCGATGTGCGTCCATCGCCATGGGTCACTTCAACGGCACAACCTGCTGCAGACAGTGGATGCATCAACACCCACCCGCAACGATTCACCTGAATGTCATGGGTCGGTGTCGCGCGTACAGAAAAATGCACTGAGCCCAAGGCATCACCCTTGACCCGCATGTCGAGGTTCATGCGTGCGTACGGGTGCCAGACCCCCAGGACATCTGTAGCAGCGCAGGGTATGTGTGCAGTGAGTTGCAAATCAAATCCCTGCGCATCCATGCAAAGATGCGCTTCATCCACAACCGTCGCCGGTGTGCCCCATCCGGCATCACGCAATAAAAACGCAACTCCATGCCATACCTCATGACCATTGACGAACATCGGCCCGAAACGGCCATCCTGGTAGGTCACCACCAAGGGTCCCGCCTGCAAAAGCTGGCGGGGTGCCAGAGTTTCTTGGCAACCAAAGAGGGCCAGCTGCTCTGAAGCCGACATGGGTGCCGACTGAGCGGAAATCAAATTGTGCGACCGCCGTCAACCGGGAGCTCAACACCGGTGATGAAGGCGGCGGCATCGCTTGCCAAATACAAGGCGGCCTGGGCAACATCCTCGGGGGTTGACATGCGGCCCAATGGAATGCCCGCAGTGATTCGGGCACGCGCCTCTTGCGTGTCGGGCGTGCCCAAAAACTGCTCAATCAAACCCGTAGCGCCCATCACAGGACAAATGGCATTGACGCGGATCCCGTCCGGGCCAAGTTCGGCAGCCATCGATTTGGAAAGCAGATTCACCGCACCCTTTGATGCGTTGTACCAAGTCAGGCCGGGGCGAGGCCGCAAACCGGCAGTGGAGCCGATATTGATGATCGAGCCTTGACCCTGTTGTCGCATCAAAGGAACGACAGCCTTCGCCATATGAAAGATGGACTTGACGTTGACATTGAATACACGATCAAACGTGACCTCGTCTACATCCAGCATGGGCTGATTGCGGTGCGTAGTCCCCGCATTGTTCACCACAATATGCGGCACGCCCAGATGTTTCACGCAGAAATTCACTGCCTCTTGCACCTGCAGTCCAATCGACACATCGCATTGAACGGCGAAGGCCGCAGGTCCTAAATTGGCCGAAACAGTTTGGGCGCGTTCAGCATCCAAGTCGACAATCAGCACGCGAGCACCTTCCTTGACAAACAGGCGTGCAATGCCCTCACCAAACCCAGCGCCAGCGCCAGTGACTATGGCAATTTTGTTTTTTAAAGTAGACATTCAATCCCCTTTAAGGCCAGAACATCTGATGCTCAACCGAGATGATGGGCGAGACGTCTTTGGCAAAGTTCGGTAAATCAGCCAGCAAGGTCTGGCCTTCCGGACTGGCAAGTGCGCGTGTCAAGTCAGCTTCAGAGTCGAACCACAATTCTGAAAATCCGTCGTAATCAAAATTGGGAAAGCGAGCGCGATCCACAAGATTCACAGAGTAGCGCCGAAGCCCCGGTAGTTTGACGCACAGCGCCGCGTGCCGCTTGAGCCAGTGCTCTGTGAAATCGTGGTGGCTCATTCCATCCTTGCATCGCAAGATGCCTAAACGCTTCACATAGGTGACAGGTGTTGTCATAAAAATCTCCATTTTCTTCAGTGAGTTTTTGAAACCGGTTGCTGCGCTGAAGCGCCAAATTCAGTGCGCAGTTTTTTTCCTTGTGCATCGATACCCGGGGCGGGGGAGAAGAATTTATCCTCCCATTCGACTTGCCAGGGCAAGGCCGGCACCTTGACCGTTTGCGATCCAACAGGCATGTCTTTGGTCCTTAATTGCGGATGTACCATCAGATCCTTCGCGGCGATCTGCCGCTGCATTTTTTAAAATTTTATATCGAAGAAATTTATAACAAAACGCAACTTGAAAGAAACCTTTATCATTTGGTAAATCGAAAGGAAACCTTACCCAACATCCCGAAATCAGTTGTTACGAAATCACCTGGTGTGATTTCTAAAGGCGCCATACATGTCCCGGTAGTTATAAATTCGCCAGCATTAAGACTGATGCCTTGAGAGGAAAGCTCATTTACCAACCAAGTTAGTGCTTTTCGTGGATCTCCTAAAACATTAGCACCAGATCCTTCACGTTCCAATTCATCGCCATTTTCAGAAATGACTTTAGCACTAACTGAATGTTTACTGAGATCTAAATTTTTCCAATGATCAGGAGACCGTGTGCCTAAAATAAATTGATGTGCGCATGCGTTATCAGCTAGTAATTGGGCCTCTCCAGCGGTAGTGAAAATTTTGAACCGTGAATTAGGCAGCTCTATTGAGGGATGCAAACTTCCGACAGCTTGCATGACTTCGTCCTCTGAGTACTCAAGGTCACGTGAAACTAAAGTTGAATTCAAACAGAAAGCAATCTCTGGTTCTGCAACTCTCATCCAATTACCTACCAAAGAAACCTCGCCCCCATCTTGAAAAATTTGACCCGATAGAATGCGACCTGCTAAAGGTCCATTAACGTTAATATGCGCCTGCCCCATATTGCTAGTAGCTGCAATTTTCCAGCCTAAAACTTTTCTTCCAGAGGCTTCTGGCAATTTCGATTGGCATCTATAGCCATCTTGCCTTGTCATCGGACGACAATATTCAGGCAGGATTTCTAGTCTTGAATTCTTTGTCCAATTTTCCCAAATAAGCTTGGCTGCTTGAGAGTTTGCTAAGTTATTCATGATGATTTTTTGCCTCCGAGAAATCACTCTTTAAGTGAGCTAAGAACCTTGTCAAGTTCATGGAATTTATATGGCCGATGCTCATCGATCTGCAAATAGTTCGAGATAAATGAATTGATTTCTTAAAGGAGAAATTGGCTCACTTTTTAAAAGTTTAAACGATTTAAAGTTGGAGATAAAGCATTCTGCTTTAGATTTTTTGATCTTTGATACTTCTCCCTTCATTCAAGTGTCGCTAAGCCCCTTTCAAAGTATTGGACACAGGAAACTACTAATCTAGATAGAGGAAAGTTGAAAGGAAGAATCGTGATAGGCACTGGTGCTGGAGCGGCCGCCTACCTTTGGGGAGGCATTTATCGCGATTTCGGTCTTTCTCATCCAAACGTTGAAATGACTTTAAGGGCAATGATTTCGACTGATGCATCAATAGATTTTATTCGATTGGGAGAACTTGATTTTGCATTTGTTCCCTTACCGGTTGAGTCACCTGACACAGAAGCCATCTTGCTGGGAGTTCAAGAAGCCTTATTGTGCGCCGCGCCTAACAATGCACTCGTGCGGAAAAAAGGCCCCCTAAGTCGAGATGACCTTCTTGATCAGCGGTTTGTTCTGTATGAAAAACCAATGGCTATGCGCTGGTTAGCAGAAAAATTTTTCAAGCATCTGGATTAAAACCTAAAATTGTCATGGAATCCAATGACACTCATTTGATTAAAGTGATGGTGGAACATTCCTACGGAATAGGATTCTTACCTAACTGGATCGTACAGAAAGAAATAGATGATCGAAGCATAGTTGTATTACGAACTTCCGGAATTAGGCTGCAACAGCAGATGGGATTGATCTTTCGACCCAGCGGTTTGTCCAATGTCGGCAAAGAATTTGTCGCATTCTGCAAATCGCATAACCATCTGCTGCCCACTATCAACAGGAGAACAATTGACTTGGTGTGAACAAGCGCCAGCGGTATCACAAAAGCCTGAGCAATCTAACCCCAGCGGTGTCCGACGCAGCCAGATCCCACTTGAGCTGCCCCCTTGAGACGTAACAAGTCGATTCAACAAACTTGAAAGCGTCCAGACTCTGGACACCCCATACCCGTCCAGAGCAACTCAAGTGTCCAGTGTCTGGACGGCCTGATACCGGCCAGAGTGCAGCAAGCGTCCAGAGCTGGACGCTTTACTAAAACATCAGAAGATAGACAATTACACAGTTTATTGCACATCAAAGTTTTATGGCTTGCAGAACTCATAAAACAAGCATAGTTTGAAGAAACTGTTTTCTGTTAATCCGTAGGTCCCTGGTTCGAGCCCAGGTCGAGCAGCCACACCCCATAGGTACATACTGGAGACATCGTTTACAGTTTGTACCGGTCACATCGTTAACAACCTGGGTCCAAAGGATTCGCATTCTG
>Ga0214921_10006150_pt1 | contig 16598 bp, 16 predicted proteins | sample LL1505_MetaG_FD_177992 | JGI IMG/M metagenome (GOLD analysis project Ga0214921, IMG submission 177992) | Freshwater microbial communities from Lake Lanier, Atlanta, Georgia, United States - LL-1505 | ecosystem: Environmental > Aquatic > Freshwater > Lake | place: USA: Georgia | collected...
ATGATTTTTTTGTCTGTACTTTATGGCATCATACAAAGTTCCAATTTGATGATCCAATTTTTGTAAGGCATCTTCCATTTCCTTACTGTCTCCATATCTATGGCCCATATCGTCTGTGTATTCAAGGTAAACCCATGAAAGGTCTGGAGCTACATTTTTAATATGATCTGCAGCTACATTGATTACTTTTTCATCAATTAGATGCATGTATTGTGAAGCTTTATCATGTGGAAATTGGATCGTATCTAATTCATATCCATCAGCAGCATAATCCACTTTAATGTATCCTGTTTGGGCAAGTCCATCTCCCACTAATTTGGTACGATTATCCAACCAACTACTAAAAACCGCAATTTTTTTGGAAGGATACGCCTCCTTAAATAATTTAAAAATACTTGGATAGTTGTAATTCTGATTTTTAATATTGTTATCCCATACATTGTGTTTATTTGCCCAAACACCTGTTAATAGGTTATTATAACCCACAGCCGAAATGGTAGGGGATTGATTATACGTTCCTTTGTCCCCTCCCACATGCGCCCTTACATAAGTTCCATCATGAATCACTCTTTGAATATTAGGTAAACTACTTTGCTCTAACACATCTGCTGGAATACCGTCTGCAATAACAAAAATGGCTTTTTGACTAAAACCATTTAAACTTATTGTCAAAGCCAAAAATAAAAGTGTACTACCAAATATTGAATTTTTCATATTTTAAATTAAGAATAAAAATCTGGTTTTGTTGTATGATTGAAAAAGTCCCTATATAAAAAATAATATAGGGACTTAAAATCAATTAGGTCTTAATTATTTTTTAGAGCTAAATTCTACATGTACAATTTTAGCTAATTTATGGATTAACTCTTTTTGATACACTTGCTCATTTGACTTCACTTCGCCCAATGGTTCAACATCTGCTCCAATCATAGCATACCAAATTTGGTGTGAGTCATTGATTTTTTGTCCATGACTTGTCCATTGTGTTTTGGTCATATCCCCTCTTCCATGGTCTGTTGTAATTAAAATAGTTGTTTTCCCTTTGTATTCAGGATCCGTATTAACAAAATCATAAATTGTTTTGATAAATTCATCAAAACGATGTGCTGCTTTTAAATATTGAGGGTAGTTTCCAGCATGTGCTAACTCATCTGTATCTCCATAAGATATATACATTGCGTTTGGCTTGTAAGTTTTTAAATAAGTCAAAGCCATGTAATGTGTGAAACCATCTAAAGCCTCTTCTCCAAATGGTTGATAAGTGTCTTTGATTAAATTTGCAATCATTTTGAACTTTGGATCTTTCAAAAGAAAGCTGTCCACATGATTCCCATTGATCACTGGGAAGCCTGCTCTTTTTTCATTTAAAATTCGCTTAAAAGCATCCCAAGCTCCAAATGCAACCACTTTGTTTTTGTAATATGGCAAAGTATTTAAGTACTCAAAGAAATTAGTATTTGGATTAGGCATGTATTCGTTTGAGTTAATAGCTGTATCCACTTGACCTGTTAAGATTTCACTGTAACCTGGATAAGAAAACCAATAAGGATTTGAATTGTCCACCAAACTTCCATAGCTTCTATTCCCATGTATTTGTCCTTTTTCTACAATCGTAGACCAAAAAAATGGCAGTAATTTTTTTCTACTTTCTTCTGCAGATGCTGCACCAAAATTCTTTGCTGTATTTAAACTATCTCCGTTTTGAAACGCCTTAAATTTTAAAATATCTTTATCTAAACCTTTAAACACTTCTTGCCATCTAAAACCATCCGTTGTTATAACAATGATCTTTTTATTTTGATTCGTTTGAGCATATGAATTACTATTCAATAAGCATAGTAAAGCAATGATTGTGTAAAAGCCTTTTTTCATAGTGTATTAATTTTTCTCAAATTTAAATCTCAAGGTCAATACATTAAATGTTGAAATATTATCAAATAATTAAGGTTCTATATACTCCCATTTTTAGCTTAGTTTAGACAGACAATTTATAGGATCTAAATTCGCATCCACCAGTACATAAGCGCTACCAATATCTAAACTTATGAGGGATTTAAAAGCAGGAATGTCTATCAAAAGCACTGCATTATTGAATGACAGTTTTTTTGAGGATACAACCATCCTAATTGTTGAGCACAATGAAGCTGGAAGTACAGGGTTTGTCACCAATAAACCCTTTGGTAAGTCACTGCATGAACTCATTGAATTCAATCATTCCAAGCCATTTCCACTGATGGATGGCGGCCCCGTTGATAGAGATCACATTTTTGTCTTGCATAAGCGACCCGATCTCATTGACGGAGGCAAACAAATAACAAATAATCTTTATTTAGGTGGTAATATGGAGCAAGTGATTGAAGCCATCAACACCGGAATTGCCAATCCAAAAGAAATTCAGCTATATATAGGCTATTGTGGATGGGATTTGGGAGAATTGGAAGCGGAGGTAGAAGAGGGAAGCTGGACAATCATTTAAAATCATACTATTTCACTCAATTTCAAAGCCTCTGACTAGGCAGGTATTAGTATTTAAATCTTTGAAATAGAAAATGATAGCTTATTGATATTACTCTTTTCCTTTTTAAGGTATGTTATATAATGTTGAGCAATTGGGCTCAATTTTTTTTCTTTTAACCAAACCAGTCTCCATTTAGTTGTGATAGGTAATCCCTTTATTTCTATCACTTTTAACTTGCCAGAAGCTATTTCTGACAAAATTCCAATAATGGGCATAATTGATATGCCAATACCTGCTAGTACTGCTTGTTTTACAGCTTCATTTGAAGTAAGTTCTATTTTCTTTTTTGTATGAAATTTATTTTTATTAATAAACTTTTCCATCATTTGTCTTGTACCTGACCCTTGTTCTCTATATATAAAAGGTTTACTGTCTAAAGATTTCTTGTTCTTTATAATTTCATCTGCAATTTCTTTATTCCCAACCAGATATAATTGATTTTCTATTAATTCAAGCTCAATCACATTCAAATTATCAGGCAGGATTGAAACAAGTGCAAAATCAATTTCATTTTTTTCTAAGCTAGATATGACTTTTGATTTATTAGTTACATCCATTAACAAGTCAACATCTGGATGGTCATTTAAAAAGCTAGATAAATAAAATGGCATTATATACTTTCCAGTAGAAACGATCGAAATTTTTAATTTACCAGTATAGTTATTGTTATAGCCCAAACTTTTGTAATTGATAATTTCTAGCTCGTTTAATATCTTCTCACAAGCACTAGCAATTTCTCTACCAAAATCTGTTACATAGAGTCTTTTATTAATGATTTCAGTTAAGGGGAATTTAAAATCCTTCTGAAAGTTTTTTAATTGGATAGATACGGCTGGTTGTGTTAAATGTAATTCATCTGCAGCTTTAGTAATACTTCCAAATTCAACCACTTTTAAAAATATCTTTAATTGGTTGATGCTATAATTCATAAAATATATTTATATCAAATATAATAAAGTTAAATATTATTTATACAAAAAAGTAGCTCAAATTTGTGCCAGAAATATAAATTATTATGAAAAAAGAATTAGTAATTACTTTAATAAATGGGGTATTTGATAGCTTAGATGCCACTGAAATTGTGCTTTCCATGATCAATAAAAAAATCGAATACCATGAATTAAACAGTTTTAGTAATCTTATAAAATTCAATGAAAAAGATGTTCATCTTGAAGATAGAATTGATGCATTAAAAAAAGATAGAGACCTATTTATAGCATACATTAATTCAAATAAGGATAAAACATTTAAGATACAATCTGATATAAAAGTAGAAATAAGTTAAATACTTAAAATGTTTGAGGGTAGAAAATTAATAATTGCAACTAAACATAAAAAAGAAATTGTTATTGCAAAACACTTAAATGAAAAATTAGGTGTTAACTGCCAAGTAAGTGAAGACTTTGATACTGATGTGTTTGGTACTTTTACTGGCGAAAAAGAAAGGGCATTATCACCATTAGACACAGTCAGAAAAAAGTGTTTGATGGCTATGGAAAAATTTGGTTATGATTTAGGAGTTGCTAGTGAAGGTTCTTTTGGACCTCACCCTGCCTTATTTTTTATTCCAGCAGACGAAGAGTTTATGGTTTTTATTGATAAAAAAAATAACCTTGAAATTACTGTAAAAAAACTATCATCGGATACCAATTTTTCTGGTAGAAGTATCAAAAATGAGCAAGATTTAGAAAAATATATAAAAGCAATCCAATTCCCAAGTCACGGAATAATATTGAGAAAAAGCCGTGATTCGAATGAAAATATTATCAAAGACATTGATTCAATCGAACAATTAAAAAAACATTTTAAAAGTATGGTTGATTTATTGGGTGAAGTCTATGTTGAAACAGACATGAGGGCAATGAATAACCCTACAAGAATGAAGGTGATCGAAGAAACTACTTTAAAATTAATTGAGGCAATAAAATCAATCTGTCCCAACTGTTCTACGCCAGGTTTTGTACCAATAAACCATATAGCAGGCCTTCCCTGTTCATTATGCGGCCTTCCTACAAAATCAATTAAAATTGAAGTTTTAGGATGTAAAAAATGTGGGTATGAAATGGAAAAAATATTTCCTAATAATAAAAAAGAAGAAGATCCGCAATATTGTGATTACTGCAATCCATAAGTTATGATTACAAAAAATATTAACAATATAATAGATGATTTGACTATTGGAAATGTAGTAGGACTGCCCACTGAAACGGTTTATGGTTTAGCAGCGAATGCTTTTAATGAAGCTGCTATCCAAAAAATATATAGTTTAAAAAATAGGCCCACTTCAAATCCTCTTATTCTCCATACGCACTCCATTGAAGAAATCTATAAATATATAATTGATAATGATAGTAATCGTACATTATTAGAATTAGCAAATGAATACTGGCCAGGCCCTTTAACTATCTTATTAGAAAAAAATGAAAGAATTTTAGATATAGTGACATCTGGTTCACAATACGTTGCATTTAGGATTCCAAACCATCCATTAATTTTAGAAATTTTACAAAATCTTCCTTTTCCAATAGCCGCTCCAAGTGCAAATCCCTATCAAAGTATTAGTCCTACCACTGCAAATCAAGTATATGATTACTTTGGAGAAAAAATTTCCTATATCCTTGATGGAGGAAAATGTGCATGTGGTATTGAATCTACAATCATTGGTATGGAAAAAAATGATCTGATTATTTATAGACAAGGTGCCATAACAATTGAACAATTAAAAAATAAGATTGAAAATGTAAAAGTAAACGATTCTGGAAGTAGTAATATTAAAACAAGTGGCATGTCGAAAACGCATTATGCGCCTAAAACAAGAATGATTTTAGTAAATGATATAGAAGATTATATTCGAAATAATAAGCATCAAAAAATAGGTGTATTGTCATTTGATAAAATGAATATGCAATCGATAGCTAAAAATTACTACCATTATCTTTATGAGTTGGATAATAAAGATTATGATATCATAATAACAAAAAAGTTTATAAACACAGGGATTGGAAGAGCATTAAATGATAAAATACAAAGAGCAATTTCAAAGTAAAAAAAATGATTTTAAAGTTAATAAGCAAAATAAATAAACTATGAATTATAATTTAATTGTTGATAATTTAACCAATCCTGCATTGTTATTTTTTGTGCTAGGAATAGTTGCAGTTTATTTAAAAAGCGATTTAGAAATACCGGCTAATTCATCAAAATTTATTTCGCTATACCTCTTATTCGCTATAGGTTTTAAAGGTGGTCAAGAATTATCCCACGAAGTATTTACTATGGAAATTGGATGGTCAATGTTATTTGGTATTGCAATTTCTTCCATCATACCGCTCTATACTTTTTTTATACTTAAAAGAAAATTGAATGTATTTGATGCTGGAGCTATTGCCGCAGCCTATGGGTCAGTTAGTGCAGTAACATTTGTAACAGCAGTTTCCTATCTTGAATCACAGCAACTATCACTTCATGGACATATGGTTGCAATTATGGCTTTGATGGAATCGCCTGCAATCATTATTGGATTGGTTTTAATTTCAATATTTAATAAAGATGAAAGTAATAAAATAAATAAAAGAAGCGCGATTACCCATTCATTTACAAATGGCAGTGTGCTACTTATTCTAGGTAGTTTGATGATTGGTTATTTAGCCAATGCCAAACAAGCGGAGGGTATCAAGCCATTTACAAATGACCTATTTAAAGGTTTTCTCGCCATCTTTCTTTTAGACATTGGTATTACAAGTGGTAGAAAGCTAAAGGCATTTTTTTCATTTGGTTGGTTTCCAGTGATTTTTGCCATTTTTATTCCACTATTTAATGGTTGTATTATTGCAATGTTGAGTTCCTTTGTAACAGAAGACATTACTAATAGATTTATGTTTGCTATACTTGCCGCTAGTGCCTCTTATATTGCTGTCCCAGCAGCTATGCAAATTTCAGTTCCTAAGGCAAATCCTGGACTTTTTTTGCCAATGGCATTAGCAGTCACCTTCCCCATTAATATAACAATTGGAATGCCCACTTATTTACTAGTTGTACAAAATACTTAAGCACAATGATAAATAGTTGAATTACAATTATTTATAATTTTGTTTAACAATTTTAGGTATTTATTAAACAAATAAGACCTAATATTGTTATTTAGCTATTAAAATATCTAACTATGAAAGAATGGGAATCATTTACAAATGAACTTGAATTTGAATAAAATCAATCAGCATTTCAATTAACACCTTGATTTGTGAAGAGTAATGTTTTCACATAAAAGAAATTAACCAATTTCAATAGGATTCAGAGGGTGTTTTCATGACACATTGCATAGTACATAATTTTACCTTTAAAATGTTAATTTACAGCCATAAATTAATTAATAAAAAAAATGAAAGGTAGTAACGAAGTTGTAGTGCTAATTGGAGCTGGGTCTATTGGTCAAGCCATTGCCCGAAGAGTATCCTCAGGCAAGCATATATTAATTTCAGATATTAAAATTGAAAATGCAGAACAAGCAGCTAAAACTTTATCAGAAGCAGGATTTGAAGTAAGCACTTCAATAGTAGATGTAGCATCAAGCACTTCTGTATATGAATTAGTTTCAAAAGCTAAAAACATAGGAAGTATTGTAGGATTAATACACGCAGCAGGTGTTTCCCCCTCACAAGCAAGCCCTGATACTATTTTAAAAGTTGATTTATATGGAACCGCATTAGTATTAGAAGCATTTGGTAAAGTGATAGAAGATGGAGGTGCAGGTGTGGTTATTTCATCGCAATCTGGACATCGTTTACCTGCACTTAGCATACAAGAAGATAAAGCATTGGCCACAACTCCAGTAGAGGATCTTTTATCCTTGCCATTACTTGATTTAAAAAATGTAAAAGATTCTTTACATGCTTATCAACTTTCAAAAAGAGGTAATTCATTACGTGTAAGGGCTGAGGCTGTGAATTGGGGGAAAAGAAGGGCAAGAATAAATGCAATTAGTCCTGGTATCATTATTACACCACTTGCAGAAGATGAATTAAACGGACCTAGAGGTGATAGCTATAGAAAAATGATTGGAGCTTCCGCTGTTGGAAGAGCGGGAACTCCTGATGAAGTTGCAAATGTTGCTGCATTATTAATGAGCCAAGAGGGTGCATTTATTACTGGAAGTGATTTCCTTATGGATGGCGGAGTAACTGCTGCCTATTTTTATGGTGATTTAGCAACTTAATAACTCCACACAGAAACTCACGCAATTCATCACGCAATAAAACAAATGATTAAATTTACATTACTACATATTGCAAATGAGATATCAAACAACATATCTATGCAGGTAAAAGCCTAATCCAATTTCAAATCATAAATATTAAAATGCAAAATAAAATCAAATTCCTTCTAATTATCTCGTTTATATCTATCACGTTGTTTTCTGTTGCCCACGAATATTGGATAGCTCCCGTTAAATACAAGATTAAGTCAAAAGAAACTTTCTCAGTCAACTGCTATGCTGGAGAAGACTTCAAAGAAGCGATTTGGGCTAAAAGAAAAGAAAGGACCTTACAGGTGAATATTTTTCACGAAAAAACCAAAAATGATATTACTCCAAAATTCATAGCTCAGGATTCTGTAAAAATTCCAATGAGTTTAAATGAAGCTGGGAATCATCTAATCGCTATTAGTACTAAGCCTTCCTATATTGAAATGGAAGGGGCAGCATTTAATGACTATTTGAAAGAAGATGGGATGTATAACATTTTATCCTATAGAGAGAAAAATAACTTACAAGAAAAAAGATCAAGAGAGTATTATCAAAGATGTGCCAAAACACTTTTACAAGTAGATGGCAAGAATGATGCGACGTATAAAATGCATACAGGCATGCAGCTTGAGATTATCCCTCAAAACAACCCCTACGCTAATGATGCCAAAGAACTAAATGTCTATTTTGAATTTAAAGGAAAGCCGCTTGCCAATTACCAAGTAAGAACTTGGTGCAAAAAGGGTGGTAAATTGATAATTAAATCTTTTTATCAAACCGATTCTAATGGATATGTAACACTTCCAATCAAAGAAAAAGGAGAATGGATGATTTCAGTAGTGAAAATGGAATTGTATACAGCAACCGATAAAGCTGATTATGAAAGTTATTGGGGATCATATACTTTTAATAATAATTAAAACAAATTTTAACCTTTTTAAAAAGAAAATTATCAAAAATGAAATATTATAAAATCATATTGGCTCTAGTTCTTTTGACCTTGAATACTCAAGCTCAAAAAATTGAAAATTTTACATTGTCATCTGTAACTGACAAAAGCACTTTTACTTTAAGTAAATCTAAAGGTAAATATGTTGCGCTTCATTTTCTACTAAAAACAGAATGTCCCTACTGCATAAGACATACTAGCGAGTACTTTGAAAAAGCAAATACTTTACAAAATGTAATTCAAGTGTTTATAAAACCAGACGAGGAAAAAGAAATTAAAGAATGGGTGAGTAAATTAAAATCAAACAATTCATTACCGATTTATCAAGATTTGAATGCTAAGCTAGCCGATCAATTCAACATACCTTCTGGTTACCAATTTCATGGACAGGTTGTTCATTACCCCGCTTTGATTTTATTAAACAAAAATGGAGAAGAAGTTTTTAGGTATATAGGTAAAAATAATTCAGATAGATTTTCATTTGATCAATTGAAAGCAAAAATTGTTGAATTAGAAGGACTTAAATAATCATAAGTACGAAAAGGTCCAAAGATTTAACGGGATTGCCAATGCTGCGCATTGTCATCTCCTGAATGGTTGCCTTACCCAAAGCCTTTCAAATTCAAATCATAGATTTGAGTTTGAAAGGCTTTGTAGCCAGTATTGAACTACATTCTAACCAAATTTGGAAGGATTTGAGGAAATTCTACAATTTGAACAAAGTCTTTACTATAATTCTAAAGCAAAATAAGGTCAAGTAATAGCTTTATAAATTATTTGTTTATGTAAAGTAATAGCTTTACTTTTATATATTATTAGTCAAGTTAAATCTTTACTTTATGAGAAATAATAAACTTCAATTACAACAGCTGAATGAAAAAATGAACCAATTAACTGGTTTACAGCATGTTATTGTGCCACCTACTGGATGGATAAAAGCAATCCGAAATGGCATTGGCATGTCTATGGAACAATTAGGCAAAAAACTTTCCATTACCAAGCAAGGGGTTATGGATATTGAGAAACGTGAGAAAGAAGGATCTGTATCTATAAAATCAATGCAAGAAATTGCAAAGGCCATAGATACGCATTTTGTTTATGGGTTTGTACCTAAAGCAGGTAGTTTGGAGCAAATGATAGAAAACCGCGCTTTTGAAATTGCTACAAAAATTGTAGAACGAACTTCCACTTCAATGAAATTAGAAGACCAAGCAAATTCAAAAGAACGTATTGAAAAAGCAATAAAAGAAAGGGCATCAGAAATTATTAATAAAACACCTAAAATTTTATGGGACTAGATTTAATATACAATGATGGTCAAACTCCGCTTGATGAAGACGAAAAAGAAGGTCTATTAATTAAGTTTATTACTTCAAGAGGCGAATTGGACGAATTTGAACAACAAAATATTGAAGATACAATACAGTGGAGTTTAACAAGAAAATTCAAATCGAAACGTATCCTATCTGAATCTTTTATAAAGGAGCTACATAAAAGAATGTATGGAAGGGTTTGGAGTTGGGCTGGCGAATACCGTAAAACAAATAAGAATATTGGGGTTGACAAATTAGATATACCTGTGGCATTAAGATCATTAATAGATGATGCTTCCTATTGGCTTGAACATAATGTATATGAACCAGAGGAATTTGCAATAAGATTCAAACACAAATTAGTTAGCATACATTGCTTCCCAAATGGTAACGGACGTCATAGTCGAATGATAGCTGACATTATTATAGAAAAAATTTATAATCAGCCTGTATTTTCTTGGGGAGGTGCAAGACTTTCCGAGGACATGGATATAAGAGCGCTATACCTTAAAGCAATGAGAAAAGCAGACAAAGGAGACTTTGAGTTACTATTGAAATTTTCAAGATCCTAACATCAAAAAAGCAGACCATTAGTGCCTGCTTTTTATAGTTGTTTGTTATTCTTTAAAATAATAGATATTTCCTAAAATAAAGTTGTAGCGAGAACGAGATTTGAACTCGTGACCTCAGGGTTATGAAGATTTTTTGAAAAAATGAAGGTGTTGATTTGTAATCAGTTATGTTTTCACAAAACCGAAATCGACCGATTTGGACCAATTTCAGGCGGTGTTTTCCTCACGCAGCGGGATTTAAAATTCAAGTCATGTTTACAATAAAATAATAGACTATTGAGGCGGAGTACATTAAATATTAAAATATATGACTTACCTTCTTGAAGTAAATCACCAACTCTAATACAATTCTTACGAAACAGCTCTATTTATAATTCTTTTAGCTGCAAACCTTAGAAACAATTAATAAATAAAATTGATTCAAATGATTACCTATTTCAAGAAAAACCGAACTCTATATTTAGCTATAGGTTTTACTATATTTTTTTTCTTATACATAACATACATTTTAGCTCCTTTTGGTAGCTGCTTTAAAATTGATGCTGGAGCAAGTTCATTAGGTCTTTCTTTTTCTTACTCTTTAGAAATGGTTCAAAAATTCTTTGAATCAAGGACTCAGGAGCAACTTCTTTGTTATAGTAAATTTCTTCAAATTTGGGACGCAATTTTTGCATTTATGTATACTTTGATGTACGCATCTTGGATTATGTACTTTTTTAATAACAGGCGTCTATTACTGATTATTCCTATTTTATGTATGATTGCCGATTGGGCAGAGAATTACTTTGAATTAGTTATGCTAAAAACCTATTTAAATTTAGGTCTAATATCAGAAACATTAGTTTCGATAGGATCTGGAATCAACTCTTTTAAATTGATATTATCAAGTATTACTTATCTGATAATCCTTATAGGAATAATAATTAAAATAAAAACAGTTCTAACAAAACCTAAACTGCATTAAAACAACAAAGGACCCACGAATAAACGTAAGTCCTTGATTTTCATGTAGCGAGACCGGGATTTGAACCCGGGACCTCAGGGTTATGAATCTATCTTTATTACTATACCCTATTGATTATCAATATCTGAAATGTCCACTTTTGTTTTAAAATAAATAAAACAGGACATTTTGTATGAGGTATTCCTCACGCAAATAAAATGAATTAATCTAAGCTTAAATTTATCGCTAGAAATTACCTCTGATAAACATTCGTAACAGAAACACCGGCTGTATCTGTTAAAATGAAAGTGTATTTATTACTTGCATCCCAGCTATATTTTACATAACCATTTTTAGTGCCTCTTTTATAGGTAAGCAAATAACCATTGCTTCCCACAGCAGTAAAATCAGTAATCACTGCCCCACTTAGTGGACTTGTTGCTGGACGAACGGGTTTGGTAAATGCTTGAGGAATAACTTGATTTTCAGGCGCTGTGGTAGCTGGATCCAAAGTAACTTTTCCTTTCATGGCACCCACAACATAAGGATAATCAGTGGTACCATGATAATGATAGGTGCCATTTGTTCCAATATGACCATGACAAGTATCCAATACATTCATTACAGCTCCATCAGGTTCTTTTGATCCATATACAGCAAATCCATCTACTGCATATGCGATGGGTTTTAAACCATTAGTAGTAGATAAGTGAAGTGGAGCTGCGTGATAATGATAATCATCCCCTCTTCCACAATGTCCACCCCAATTATCTAATTCACCAATTTTATAGGAGTCCTCTCCTCTATTATTTAATGCATTAAAAATAGGTATACCATTTACCGCCACTGCCACTGCGCCTTTCATTAAATTAGTTTTAGTACTTAATGGTATTGTTGCATAAGTTGGTTGTAATGGAATAGACCAACTATTGGTTCCATTATAAGGCTGTGTAATGGGTACTTGCTGTTGCCAACTAGTAATTCCAATCATCATATTGTGATTGGGTATACCATTAGAGGCAATATAGAAATAATTATCGTCCCAAGTAGTAGAAATAGCAGGCTTAAAGGCAGAAAATGCTGAATCAATTGAAGAAGTATTTGTTTTTGGAATAACCACTACAACAGGATTGCTGGGTGTTGTATTAATTGGAGTACTAATTGTTGAAGTAGTTGTTGTAGTTGATTTACTACATGCAATTATAATTGTAACAACAAAAAGAAAACTAAAAGTACTTAATCCAAGTCTTGAATTAAAGATATAATTACTAAAGAAATGTTTATTTAAAAAATATATAGCTATAACACTAAGACATAATAAGAATAAAGGAAGGTATTTGAATGGATTACTGGTTTCAGGAAATGTGTTTATATTATCAGAAATGTTGAAACGATTAATCTTATTTATTTTCCATTTGGCCAATTGTTGGTCTTGAATACTTAAATCACTGATTAAAATAGCCACTATTTTCCCCTCTTCTTGTTCAAGATAAATTATATTGTCTTTTGCAAAAGAAAAATTTCCTTGAATAGTTTTACCAGAATTTAATCTCCAAGTATTTAAAACATTGCCATCCCCTTTATGATAATGACCCCCTGGATGAGCTAATGCATCATTAGAATTAAAAAAGAAAAACACTAAAATCAGATAAAGTAGTTTTTTCATAATTAGGGTCTTGTATAGGTTACGCTCATTACAGCACTATCTAAAATTTTATTTTTCATACCCGCCAATAGTATATCCATTGTTACCTGAGTATTGGGTACGGTAATTGTTGGAGCTGCATTCAAAGCATACATAGTTAAAACATATACTTTTGCACCAGGACCTTGGGAACACGGAGGTGTATAAGTGGTTTTCCCATTCACCGTATTAATTCCAAAAACACCTATAGATTTTGAATCATCAGGTATGGAACTAATATTAGCAGGGATATTATAAAGTACAATATAGACATGCTTATCTCCAGTGGGAGGTATAGTATACATGGTTATAGCATAACTTGTAGTGGATGCAGGAGCATTTGACCATTGTAAACCAGGAGATATTCCCAAGCTATCACAGGTATATAATTTGGGATATGTGCCATTGTGTAAAAATCCATTTCCACTGAATTTCAATTGATTAGCAATTGTTGGAGCACTAGCCACTGGCGTTTGAGTAACAGGTGTTTGGGTAACTGGCGTTACAGTTGTCGCCACCGAATTGGCTGATTTTTGACAGGCTGCCAATAAAATTGAAAAACCTAATATGTAGATGCTATATTTCATTTACCTGGCTTTATAATAAGTTAGACCATTAATTTACACAAAAGTTTAATTCATTATTAAACTTTTAACCCATTGGCTGGTCTAAATTAAACATATAAATACCCTTGAATCTTGCGTAAACAATTTTTTATATTTCTAATAGCTTGTTTAGGCAACCAAAACCTAATGGGACAGAATTACTCCATTATACTTGGTCGGCCAACAGATAAATCCATATCTGTTAGTTTACTTTTTGATCAAAATACAGATTTTTATATCGAATATGGCACCAGTGCTCAAACTTATACCAAAACTAGTTCCACCTATTTCAGTTCTGCCAATCAAACTTACACTGTTACACTTTCTGATTTAACAGTAAATACAAAATATTATTATAGACTAAGATATAAGAATAATGCAGTCACTAGTTTTAATGCAAGTACAGAATATTTTTTTCAAACTCAAAGAAATAAAGGTGAAGCTTATACTTTTACTGTAGAGTCTGATGAACACTTATATGATAAAAAAGGAATTAGAAGTATGTATCAGGTTACTCTTAATAACCAAGCCTTAGATAAACCGGATTTCATGCTTTCACTTGGAGATATATTTGGTGATGATCATTATCCAACAACCATTACTTCTAATGATTTAAATTTACTTCATAAAGATTATAGGCAATACCTAGGTGCTATTTGTCATTCTATTCCTTTTTTTATAAGCCTAGGTAATCATGAAGGCGAAAATGATTTTTATTTAAATCAAAATCCTCCCAATAATCTTGCAGTATGGGGTACTTATTGGAGAAAATATTATTATCCAAACCCCTCTCCAAATAGTTTTTATTCAGGAAATATGGATAATGAACCATATGGTATTGGAAGTCCAGAAAATTATTATGCATGGACATGGGGAGATGCGCTTTATGTTGTACTAGATGTTTATAGATATCAAAATGTAAATTCAGATAAGCCTCAGAACTGGGATTGGTCTTTGGGATTAAAACAATACACTTGGCTGAAAAATACACTTGAAACAAGTACTGCAAAATACAAGTTTGTTTTTGCGCATCACATTAGAGGACAAGGTAGAGGAGCTTTAACCAATGCTAAATTATTTGAATGGGGAGGATATGAAGCAGATGGTAAAACTTATGGATTTGATAAAAACAGACCAGGCTGGGGGAAGCCCATTCATCAATTATTCAAGGACAATGGAGTAAATATATTTTTCCAAGGTCATGATCATTTGTTTGCACATGAAGTTTTAGATGGTATACATTACCAAGAAGTTCCCATGCCTAGTGATTCTACTTATATGATTGGAAAACTTGCTAATGCAGATGCTTATACTTCAGACACACTTGACGGCACTGGACATATTAAAGTAACCGTATCTAGCTCTTGTGTGAAAGTGGATTATGTAAAAGCATATTTACCCAAAGATACCCTTGATGGAAAGCATAAAAATAGAGAAATTGGATTTAGTTATACCATTGGCACTTGTTTGGTTACAGGAATAAATGATATAGACAACCAGAATATCAGCGATTTTGTAAAAATTTATCCTAACCCAACGAGTAATTTAATTAATTTAAATTTTGTATCTCCCATTATTAAATTTGAGTCAATACTATTTGATGAAGTAGGAAATCAAGTACTCATATCAAATCAAAAACAAATTGATATTAGCACATTACCTAATGGGGTATATGTTCTGTCAATCAAAACTGATAATTGGCAAAAAAGTCAGAAAATAATAATTAGTAAATGAGAAAAGTAATAACAATATTATTTATTGCAATTAGTAATTTTTCAAATGCACAAAATTATACTGAGATATTAGGGCGCCCAACAGATACTAGCATGACAATGAGTATATTATTTGATAAAGCAGTCAATGTGTATTGGGAATATGGATTAAGCAGTGGTTCATATACAACTAATACGCCAGTTTATACAACTATTGCTGATACCCCAATTGAAGTAAATTTTAGTAATTTATTACCTAATGTAAAATACTATTATCGAACAAAATATAAACTTACCGGAAACAGTACTTATACAAACGGAGCTGAACATTATTTTCAAACTCAAAGAAAATCAGGATCAACTTTTTCTTTTGTAGTAGAAGCAGACCCACATTTAGATAGTAATTGTGATCCTGAAGCATATAAATTAACTTTGCAGCATATGCTTTCCAAAAAGCCAGACTTTATTGTTGATTTAGGAGATAATACAATGAATGACAAGCTACCAGTTATAAATAAGGCTGCGATTATTGATAGAACATTGCTTTTTAGAAAGTACTTTAATGAACTCACTCACTCATCTCCTTTATTTGTAACATTAGGAAATCATGAAGGAGAACTTGGTTGGCTACCAAATATTAATGAAAGTAGTTTGCCCACGATGGCAGCACTCATAAGAAAAACTTATTTCCCCAATCCATATCCTAATCCATTTTATTCAGGTAATACGGTATCCGAACCTATGGTTGGAATTAGAGAAAACTATTATGCCTGGGAGTGGGGTGATGCACTCTTTGTAGTGATAGACCCATATATGTATACAAAAACAAAGCCAGAATGGGGATGGAGTTTAGGCTTAGAGCAATATAATTGGTTAAAGAAAACACTGAGCAACAGTAAAGCAAAGTATAAATTTTTATTTAGTCATCAATTAGTAGGAGGTTCAGGAACCGAAGGTAGAGGAGGTTCTGAATTTGCTCATTTATATGAAATGGGTGGTCGAAATACTGATTCTACTTTTGGCTTTAGTACTAATAGAACTGGGTGGGATAAACCAATTC
>Ga0214921_10006151_pt1 | contig 16596 bp, 14 predicted proteins | sample LL1505_MetaG_FD_177992 | JGI IMG/M metagenome (GOLD analysis project Ga0214921, IMG submission 177992) | Freshwater microbial communities from Lake Lanier, Atlanta, Georgia, United States - LL-1505 | ecosystem: Environmental > Aquatic > Freshwater > Lake | place: USA: Georgia | collected...
CAGTAAGTAAAGACAGCCCCCGCGAAGCCCAAAAGAGTGGCGATCGCACCGATACAGCGGATCACGTAGGAGATATCTTCCGTTTCCATGAAGAGACCTTAATCAAACTGCGCCGCCTTGGCAATTCTTTGGGATCTGTCGCTGCCGGCTATTTTGAGATCTTAAAGTATCCAGACCAAAGATCGTTCCCCGATCGCTGATCCAACCCCCTCGGCGCTTGGATGGATGCAAAACCGGCGATTCCGCCATCTTGTCTGGCTCTTACCGCATCAAACTGGACGGATTCGGCCGCCGATTGACCCGGCGCCAGCGAACCCAGGTAAAACTTCCTTGAACTTCCCCCCACGCCGATTTCTAAAACCGGCGAGTTCACCGTCTCCGTCCCCCGGTTCTGTACCGCCACCGTCAGTTTCCCGGCAGGATCCAACTTCACCCCCGCCACCGCCAAATCGATAATCCCCCTTTGGTTGCGCTCGAGAACGCGCTGCAAATCCACCACGCCGTAACCGGTCTCTTCATCCTTACCCACCGCACCAGTGTCATCCGCATATTGTCGGATCAGTTCGACTGCGCGGGTGCCCGTCATCCCCGGCTCCTTGGAAATTAAGGCGGCGAGAACCCCGCTCACCAGAGCCGTCGAGGCGGACGTTCCGCTGACCTCAACCGTTTTTCCCCCCGGCCAATCCGCCACCACGGCAAATCCTGGAGCCGCCACCCCCACAGAACTTCCGCGATTGGAAAAATACAGTTGTTGTTTATCTCCATCCACCGAAGCCACCGCCAATACACCCTCGTAGGCAGCCGGATAACTAACCCGATTCACCGCCTCATTTCCGGCCGCCGCCACCAAGGCGACATTTTTGGATAGGGCATAGGCCACTGCCGCCCGGACCACCGCACTGTCCCCGTCCGAACCCAGACTCATGTTGATGACCTGCGCCCCCTTATCCACCGCCTGAACAATCGCTTGAGCCAAGGTAAAGCTGTTGCCTTTGCCCTCCCCATCCAAAACGGGAAAATTCGTCACTTGGGCCCCGGGAGCTGCCCCTTGAACCGCCCCGGAGCCTCCCGCAATGAGTGACTTCATCGAGGTACCGTGTCCTGACTCCGCCCCCAACAGCGTTTCCGCCTCACCTAATTGGGTATCCAGCAGAGCCACTTGAACGTTCTTCCCCCATCCCGCCGTCACTCCCTCAGCACCCATCAGATCCATGGCCTTGGCCCCCACCACGCGGTACACCGCATCCCCCATGGTCCTGACTTCCAGCGGGACCTGAGGCACCTGTACGTAGTAATTGTTGCCCCTCGTCATTTCTTCGCCCGCCCCCATCGACTGCAACCAGTCCCCGTCTCGCACCCGCACCGCCCGGAGGCCATCAATCTGCCCCAAAATCACCCCCGCCGGAGCGGAACCCAAAAATCTCTGGTAAGCGGAGACATCCCGGAAAAGAAGAAGCTTTTCTCCGGAAATTTCTCGCCCTGCACCCGTTTCCAATGATCCGTCAAAATTCTTTTTCCCGCCCGGGCCACTATCCTTTTTTCTCTCCGCCTTCGGTAGGGCAGGTTTGGCAGGGGAGACCAAGGTCGCCGACTCCTTTTCCGCCCCCTCGCCCGACCCACGAGCTCTTTTCATCCAGAGCGAGGGATCCAACATGAAGACGAGTAAAAGCATAAGGAGAATTCCCAACCCGAAGGCATAAAGCTTGAGCCGCATCCGTTGAGGCTACCTCCGCTTTCCGATGCGGAAAACCCCTTGTCACACCCCTGCCGGATGGAGGATTATGTCCCTTACCTTAGCCGGCGTGGCGGAACTGGCAGACGCGACGGACTCAAAATCCGTTTCCCGCAAGGGAGTGTGGGTTCGACCCCCTCCGCCGGTAGGTCAGATCCCCGTTCCCTGGGCCCGGATCAAAAGGAACTCACCCGACCTACCGACAATCTCCCACCGCAAAGGATCAAACTCCTCCCGGAAAACATGCCGCAGAGTGATCCCCTCCACCCGCTGCCCTTGAGCCAATCCCCGCGTTAGCTCTTCCGGCTTTTCAAAAAACCTTCCCTTGGCCTCAGCCGAAGGTTCGATCACGACATCCGCATCCGCTCGGTTAATCCAGATTTTCCGATCCGCGCTGAAAAGCAGTCCCGCCGCCCGGGCCCGATAGATGAAAAGCCTTTCCGGTTGATGTTTTTCCACCAACCGGGCCAGCGGACGAACACTTGCCTGCCTGCCCAGAAGATCGTTGATTCGCTCCATCTCCAGACAAGCCCCATGCCATACTACGATGGCCACCAAGGCCAATCCGGCCACGCTGGCCAAAGCTTTCTCTTTCATTCGCCATACCCCCAGACCCGCACCGACGACTAGAATCGGCACCCCAATTAAATATGGAAGGGAAGGCGAAATCCCTGTGGCCTCCGACCAAAGAAATTGGACGGCCCAAAGGAGCGGACTGAAAACAAGGAGCATGCCCCAAGCCGTTCCCCAGCCGACTTTTTCCCAGACCGCCGTCTTCCCCTTTTCCAGCCAGAAAGCCAGAGCCAGCGCCAAGGACGGATAAATGGGAAGAATATAAGTCAGGAGCTTGGATCCGCTACAACTCACGACCACAAAGGGCACCACCACCGCCGCACCCAAAGCCCATTGGGCGGGAGAGAGGGACCGATTCCGGATCTTGCGCCAAGAGGCCCAAGCTAACCCGGGCAAAAACCCGGTCCAGGGAATCATTCCCACCACCAGAATCGGAAAGAAAAACCAGAACGGCTTGGATCGGCCATGGGTGGTACTGGCAAATCTTTCCACCAACTCATAACCGAGAAAATATTTCCAGAGCTCGGGATATTTCCAGCACACCGCCACAAACCAGCTGGCGGAAACCCCCACCATCAACAGCACCCCTTTCACCCATGGAAGCCCCAGCCTTTGGCCATTCGCTCGCAGGGCCAAGGTCCAGACCAAGGCGGCAGCCATCGGAACCACCCAAGCCATTGGACCTTTCGCCAAAAAACCGAGTCCCATGCACAGGAAAAAAAGAAACCCGGATTTCTTCGCCTGGTCACCCGTCGCCACCCTTACCAGACAGGCCAAGGCTGCCGTCACCCAAAAAGTCAGAGTGGTGTCCAAAGTGATCTGTCGGCCGAGAGCGTAAGGTTCAAGCATGGAGGCCAGAATCAGGGCGGCCGCCCATCCCAGTTTACGCCCCCCCAACCTCCAGCCCATCCAACCGGTCAGCCAGATCGTCCCGAAAAAAGCCAAAGCGGAAGGCAAACGAGCCGTCCACTCCGAGACTCCCAAAATGCGATACCCGACCGCATTGATCCAATAGACCAGCGGAGGCTTGTAGAACTGCTCGATGCCGTTCAACCGTGGGATCAAAAAATCCCCGCCCGCCATCATCTCCCTGCCGATCTGAGCAAATCGGCCCTCGTCAGGCTCCAATAACCCAAAGGATCCTAGAAATGGGAACGCCACCACGGCCGCAAACATCAACAACCTCCAGCGATCCATTTTCTCGGCCTCTTGTCCCATCCGGGGATCATACGCCACCTTCCCTTAAACTTAATCTTAATCTTAATCCTTAACCCGCCCCTCGTCCTGACTTGAAACTACCTGCCATGTGATCGAGTCTTGAGATCTATGTGCGGCATTGCCGGATTCACCACGCATCGCCATCAACCGGAAAAACCGGAAATGGCCCTCGCCGACATGACCAACGCCTTATCCCACCGCGGTCCGGATGCGGAGGGCGCCTACAGCGATCCCGCCGTCCGGTTGGGACACCGTCGCCTCAGTATTCTCGACTTGGCCGGCGGCGCTCAACCCATGTCCTCCGCCGACGGTCGGTGGCACATCGTTTTTAACGGGGAAATTTACAACTATGTCGAACTTCGACGGGATCTGGAGGCCCGTGGGGTCGTGTTCCAAACCCAATCCGACACGGAAGTCCTCCTCCAAGCCTGGGCAGAGGATGGTGCCGATTGCCTCCCCCGCCTCAACGGCATGTTCGCCTTCGCCATCTGGGATGCCCGCGAGAAACGTCTCACTCTTGCCCGCGATCCCTTGGGCATCAAACCCCTTTACTACGCCAACCATCGGGGAGAACTCCTTTTCGCCTCGGAGCTTCGCTCTCTCCTTCGCTATCCCGGTTTCAAGCCCGGTCTCGATCCCGCCTCCATCAACAAGTATCTCGCCTTCGGTTACATCCCCGCACCCTCCACCGCTTATGCCGGGGTGCGGAAACTGGAACCCGGCCAGGTGGTCATCTGGTCCCCCGCCGGTCGCCGCACGGAATATTTTTGGGATCTTCCGATTGAGGACAACCCAGTGGGCGCGGGTACCTTCGACGAATCCGCCGAGGCCACCCGCGACCTTCTGCGGGAGGCCGTTCGCTACCAACTCCGGAGCGATGTCGAGGTCGGCATCCTCCTGAGTGGAGGGATCGACTCCAGCGCCGTGGCCGCTTTGGCCGCCCCTTTGGCCGGACGCAAGCTCCACTCCTTTTCCATCGGCTTCCAGGAGGCCTCCTACAATGAACTTCCTTTCGCTGAAATGGTCGCCCGCAAGGTCGGGACGGAACACCACCATCAGACCCTCACCCCAACCGATGTGGCGGGAGCCCTTCCTCAGATCTATCGAGGACTAGACGAGCCTTTGGGAGATGCCTCTCTTGTTCCCACTTGGTTTCTCTCACGCTTGGCCGCCTCCAAGGTCAAAACCGTTCTGGGGGGTGACGGGGGAGATGAACTCTTTGCCGGTTATCCCAGTTTCCAGGCCCACCTCCTGATGGAGCGCCTCTCCTTTCTTCCGGTGGGAGTGCGGGATGCCATCAATCATCTCATCCAAAGAATGCCCGTCTCCCACAATTACAAGAGCATCCCCTTCCTTCTCGCCCAGTTTCTCAAAGGTCTGGGACTTCCCGCTGAAATTCGCTTCCTTCTCTGGATGGGCGCCTGCGGAAATGCGGAGCGTCGCGATCTCTTGGCCCCCGAGGTCCGGAACGAACTCCACCGCCACAACGCTTTTGAGGATGTCACCCGCCTGGCCTACCGCAGCGGACTGTCTGGTGGACTCGAACGGATCTTTTACCTTTGCACCAAGCTCTATCTCCAGGAATGCGTCTTGATGAAGGTCGATCGCGCCAGCATGGCGCATTCGCTCGAGGTGCGCGTTCCCTTCCTCGATATCGATCTGGTCACCCACGCCTTCTCCCTGCGGGCCGACTACAAGCTGCGCGGTCGCCAGACCAAATTGATCCTCAAGGAAGCGCTGAAGAACGACCTTCCTCCCGCCATCCTGCAAAGAAAAAAAGCCGGCTTTGCCATGCCCGTCGCCGCTTGGCTTCAACAAGATCTCAAATCGTGGGCTCAGGATCTGACCGACCCCTCCTTGATTCAATCCACCGGCGTTCTCGATCCCGCGGCCGTGCGCAGGATGACCGAGGAACACTTGAACCGACGGGCCGATCACCGCCGCTCCCTCTGGTCGGTTCTCGCTTTTCTTGCTTGGTGGAGAGAAGCGAAGAACGCCTAAATCTCGCCCGACCGAACCAACGTATCCCTCGCCCGGCTCTGCAGTTGGGGATAATCCGCATTTGCATTCAGTCCCCGACTCTCATGCCTTCTTAAGGCCGACTTAACGATCAACGCGGCGCACAGCGCAAGATTTCGCAGCTCCAGCAAATCGGCCGTGACCCGGAAATCCCAATAAAACTCCTGCACCTCCTGTTGTAAAAGACGGAGGCGGGACTGGGCACGAAGGAGGCGCTTTTGGGTGCGGGCGATTCCCACGTAATCCCACATCAACTGCCGAATCTCCTTCCAATTGTGGGTGATCACCACCAGTTCGTCCGCATCGTGGGCTTTTCCCTCCTTCCACTTGGGTACGGTCAACGCCTTGGGAATCCGGGCCAGTTTTGCGGGAAGGCTCTCCGCCGCCCGATGGGCCATGACCAGTGCCTCCAAGAGGGAGTTGCTGGCCAACCGGTTGGCCCCGTGCAATCCAGTGCAAGATACTTCCCCTAAGGCCAACAAGCCTGCCAGCTGGGTGGTTCCATCCAAAGCGGCTGGAATTCCCCCGCATTGGTAGTGCGCCGCCGGCACCACCGGTATCGGTTGATGGGCCGGATCGATTCCCAAACCACGCAAGGTGGCGGTAATGGCTGGAAATCGCTTCTCGAGAAATTCCGTGCCGCGTGAACGGATATCCAAAAAGACACAAGCAGCACCACTCTCTTTCATCTCCTCGTCGATGGCCCGTGCCAGGATATCTCGGGGTGCCAGAGATCCACGAGGATCCGTCTTGCGGGTGAAATCCCGCCCTTGCCCATCCACCACCACTCCCCCTTCGCCGCGCAAAGCCTCCGAGATGAGGAACGTGGGAGCCGCGGGATGGAAAAGGCACGTGGGGTGGAACTGCACGAATTCCATGTTCGTGATGGATACGCCGGCACGATAGGCCATGGCCACCCCGTCTCCCGTGGCGATCGCGGGATTGGTGGTGTAGAGGTAACACTTCCCGCATCCCCCCGTGGCCAAAACCACCATTTGAGCGGGAATTGCCTCTACCCGGTGAGTGGCGCCATCCAAGGCATAAAGCCCCAAAACCCGGTCAGGTCCTTTCTTTTTTAGTTTTTTGGAGGTGATCAGGTCGATCGCCACCATGTCCTCCCGCACTTGGATGTTGGGGGAAGACCGAACCGCCGAAAGTAGGGCACGTTCCAGTTCCTTGCCGGTGATATCGCCGGCATGCAAAACCCGGCGCTTGCTGTGCCCAGCCTCTTTTCCCAGATCGGGCAGGTTTCCCCCGCCATTTTCCCGCTCGGTAAACTTCACCCCCAGTTCCACCAACTCCGCCACTCTTGCAGGCCCGTCCCGCACCACCTGCCGGACCACTTCCTCGCGGCATAACCCGGCACCCGCGGCCAAGGTGTCCCGCACATGGAGCTCCACCGAGTCCTCTTCCGAAGTCACACAGGCGATTCCTCCCTGCGCATAGTTGGTGTTCGATTCCGCGGCGTTCTTCTTGGTGAGCAGCAGCACGTTCGCATGTCTCGAGGCCTTGAGCGCAAAGCTCAAACCCCCGATTCCACTGCCCACCACGACCACCTCGGCCGAGAATTCCTGACTTGGTCTTGCCCGCTTCACTGGTATGTTTCTCCCCTGCTGGAGCTGTAGCTCAATTGGTCAGAGCACCGCCCTGTCACGGCGGGGGTTGCGGGTTCGAGCCCCGTCAGCTCCGCGGAATTTCACGTAAAACTCCGCGCAGAGAGGCCGGTTGGATTCTCTCATCCTGCAACTCTCCTTGGTAAAAAATTTGCCAGGAATATCCCGCATAACTGGATCCTGCCCCGGGACGCATCTCCGACACCACCGAACGCACCCCCTCCTTCTCGTTTAAGGGCGGCCCTTGTTCCCACCGCGGCAAAGTCGGATCACTCTTTTTCAAAACCCCGTCCTGCCCCCGCTCAAAAAAGGAAACTCGCACCACCACCTGCCGGGGATCCAGGGGATCGGTGCCGCCAACGGCCCGAACTTTCCATAGGATCGAGCGGCCCCCAGCTTCCATGTTTTTCTCCTCCACCCCGGCCAAGGCCAGCTTGCGCGGACTTTTGGCCAAGCTGTCTTCCCGGGCCCGGGCCACTTGTTCCAAACGGACCCGCTCCTCCATCACCCGGGATCGCGCCAATGCCAAACGTCGAATGGATCCTCCCTCTTCGCTCATCCGAATGAGGTCCTTCCACCGTTGCAGAGCTGTGGAGGGGTCCTGCCGGGCCTCGGCCAACAGAGCCGAGGCGATGCGAATCCTAGGATTGGCGGGGTCCTTGGCCTGCGCTTGGCTTAAAATCTTCTCCGCCAGGTCCAATTGACCCCGGCTTTGCAGATCCCGGGCTTGATCCAAAAGATCCTCTGCTTGGGGGGCAGCCGCCTGCGCGGCGGACACAGTCAACCGGACCGTGCCTTGGGGAACGGGCAGATTTTTAAGGGCCTCACGGGACTCGCGTTCCTGATCAGCCTCCGCTGCCACCGCCTGGGGATCCAGAGACCACTCGTGGGCATCATCCGCCTGCCGTTGGCGGAAATTCATCAGACCTGCCAAAACCAAAAGCTGGATTCCCACCAGACCGGCCGCTGCCCAAAACCATGTCCTGAATCCCTTCTTTCCCGTCACTGGGTGCCCTCCTTGACCGGAGGCGTGTTTTGCGACCTTGGTTCCAACCCCTCCTTGTGCCCCCGGGACTGCAAAAACTTCATCCAGCCACTCCACCACTCCCCGGCTTTTGCCCGTTCACTCTGGAGAATGCCCTCGGGAGTCTTAGAATTGGCATAGGGTCGGAGAAAGAAAACCGAAAGGCAGAACATCAATTGGAGCAGGAGAATGCCCGCCACCAGATAGAGCGCCACCCCATAAAGACGGGGTCTTAACCGGGCACGCGGTTCCGGACCGGGTTGGTTCATCCCGGTAGCCTAGCCCAACCCACCCGATCGTCACCTCTGGGTTGCGGGTGAAATCTCGGGTCCTGATGGCAACTCGGGGGAATTTTTCATCTGAAGCACACCGTCTTTCCCCAAAACCCCAGCATATTCGAACCCTTCGATTTTTAACGGGGCACTTCCATCCGGTGTCGCACGCCCCAATATCATCCGGACTTTTTGCCCTTCCGTACCCTCCACCAAAATCTCAACCTCCGGTTTAAGAAACTCAGCTTTGCCGGGAGATCCGATCCATTTGGTCACCCGCAATTCCTTAAGCCGACTCACATAAGCTGAGACTTCAGGACAATCCTTGCCCGAACCCTGCAGCTTCCAGGAGGCTGCACCGTCCAAACGATACTCCTTTCGCTTGCTTCCGGAAACCCAGACCAATCCCTTCACCTCACCGAAACCCTCGGGCAAAATATTCCTGGGCAGCATGGCCAGGGGACTTTCGGGAATTTCCCGGATCAACTCTGCTGGAAGCGCCATCCCTCCCGATATGCTGGAGACTTGGATAAAAGCTTCTTCTTTTGACTCATCCCCGATCTTCAAAGTCTCCGTCCGATTGGTGGATCCCTGTGCTGCTTTGACTGACCAAGTAAAAGTTAGGGTCTGCCGCGGCTTGGCGAATCCCAATTTGGCCGGATCCTCTGTGGTGAGAAAACGCTTCGCCCGGGCCGCGTGCAATGCCTTAATCCATCCGTCGATGGAATCGGCGTCAACCGGACGATTCGTCCCTCCCCATTTCAAACTCCAACGCCGCCCTTCTGCGCCTCTTTCGATTCGAAAATCCCCTCCCTTCCCGCTGAAATCAACCGATTGCACAACCTCAGGAGACGGGAAGGTGACCACGCGCTTGTCGCGGATCCGGTCGGAAAGCTTCGCCAACGAATCGATGGATGCCCGCGGTAAAAGAAAAACCGAAGGCTGATCCGCCAACCGAGCGAACACCTGATTCGTATCCTTGGGATCGTTCTGTCCGATCTGCAGCACCTTATGGGTCGCGGCAATCTTCACCTCCAAAACCAAAGCGGGCGCGGTTAGGCCGTAAAGCGCCAAATCGCCTCCGGTATCCGAAACGAAGGAAGTGGCTTTTAAAGCGGAAATCTCCCCTAAGATGCCAGCCACCGCCGTCGGGTCCGCGGGGGCTTCCACCGGCTTCAGCATCGTCCATGCTCCGTCTTTCCTTTTGACCTCCACCTCCAGCGTTCCTTGATGCAACAGCAACTCCTGCACATCCGGCACGGCCAAGGGCAAAATCCGCTTCTCCCGCCAAGCTGAAAGATCCCGGTCCAAAACTTCACCCAAATGCTTTTCCACCACGGCAATCTCCTCCTCGCCACGACCGCTTCGAATCCGACTATAGACCCCGCCGGAAACCGGTGTTTCCCGACCCACCTCGAGCTTCAAATCGCCCTCCTTGGTCCGGACAGTCAGGGCCCGTGTAGGTTGACCCAGTCCGAACGTTTGGATGATTCCATCGTTGATCCGATTTCGCGGGATGGTCTGCAAACGCTCCATAAACTGCACATCCGAGAGCAACTTTCCCACCACGGCAGCATCGGCCTGCGCTGGCAACGGTTTTTCGATCTGCCAATTTCCTTCTCCTTTTTTATCGAAAACAAAATTTCCCTTGGGCCCGGTTAACTCCACCCGAGTTCCCTCCCGCAGGGGCAGGTCGGTCAAGCGACGAGACTCCCTCCCCATTCTTTCGGTCCCAGGAACCTTCTTTTGCAGGAAACTGAGCGCCCCCAGCAAGAGCCCCAGCATTCCGGTGGCCACCAGAAGAGACCGGGTCTTCATTCGCGACTCAGGCTCAACTCCGGCGGCGCCACCAAACCAGAACACCCAAGGCTCCGGTCAGCAGGGGGACCCCGCCCAGCACGCAAATCATGATCAACCTCTCCTGAGATTCATCCATCGATAGGGCGAAATCCTTGGGAGTCTTGGGCGAAATTCCCAAAGATTCCTGCCGGCTGAGGATCCAGTTGAGCGCATTGACCACAAAATCCACCTCCATCGGCGAGATATTCTGATTGGAAAAAGCGGAAGCGGAGCCGACCACCACGGCGCGTAAGGCGGCCGCTTCCTTTCCCTTGTCGCCTGGAGCGGAGCCATCCAAGGCCGCCGCCACCACAAAAGGCCCTTTACGATCCTCGCCTTCGACAAAGTCACTCTTTTTCCCTCCCGCCAAGGGCCACGCTTTTGCCCAATACCGATCCGAGGTTTCCACCAACATTTCCGCCTTCACCGTCGAGGCCGGGCCGGCTGGCTTGATGGATAGCGAACGGCTCGGCCCCAAACGGAGAGATCCACCGACGTTGTCGATCCACCGGATGGCCGGATGATCGGAAAAACGGGTTCCCACCACCTCATCATTCAAACCCTGAGTTAATCCTCCCGTGCTTAAAACCGCCACTTTTCGGAGAATTTTGTCTGCATCCACCGTCACCCCGTGTTCAGCGAAAAGGTTTTCCAATCCAGTCGGAATCCCTGGATCAAGCAGGAGCAATACCCTCCCCGGTTTGCCCACGTAAGCCTGCAGGGCGGCCACCGACGCCGCGGGCACCTGAAACCTGGGCCCAGCCACCAACACCGCATCTGCATCGGCCGGCACGCCCTCCTGCTCCGCTAACTTCAGGGGAACCAATTCGAGATTCTGGGAGGCCAAGCGGGCGGACAGCAGGGAGAATCCGCCCGGATCGCGATCCGTGGTGTTGAGATTGTACTCTCCGGACCCCTCAGTGACATAGATCTTGGCTGGCTTGCCCTGCACCAGCGAACTGATGGCGGAAGAGATCTTCTCCTCGGCCCGGAAGGATTTCACCCGGGCCGCCCCGCCCTGCATCATCATGCCGGGATCGACCTCCGCCATCTCCGCCACTTTGAGGATGCGCGAACGGTCCCCATACTGCACGACCACCACGTTCTCGTTGCTCGTCAGCTTGAACTTTTCGGCCAGCTTTTGTGCCGTCTGGAAATCAAGGAAGGGCTGGACGATCTCCACCTTCACTTTCCCGCCGGACCGGTAGCGATACTCGTCCAACAGTTTCTGCACATCATCCTGAATCAGACTTCCAGTGGTGTCCTGTTCAGGCGCCAAGAAGGCCGTCAAAACCACCTCGCTGGGCAGGTTCTTCAGTAGATTCAAGGTCTGCCCGGACAGCTCCTGGAATTTATTGAGCGTGAAATCGGCCCGGTAATAGTGCCTCCAACCGATATAGTTCACCCCCAGCAACAGGAAGAAAAGAATCGGCAGAAAAAGCCAATGATTGAAGGTCTGCGCTCTTCTCTCCTTGCGGAGTTCAGATAGCGGAGGGGGGAGCGGTTTGGAACTCATGATCACATCCTCACCCGTTTAATCGGCGCCCCGCCATCACCCTCTGGGTGAGAACCAGAAAAAAGGCCGTTCCGCTGAGGTAAAAAACCACCGCTCGGGAGTCAAAAAGCCCGGCGCTGAACGATCGCATCTGCTCCAGGGTGAAGATATAGGTCAAGGCATCACGCCAGCCGGGATCCCGCACCAGATAACTGAGAAAGCCGGCAAAAAATAGAAGAGCAATGATGGTGAAGGAGATCATCGCCGCCACCGCCTGGTTTTTCGTCAACACCGAGCTGAAAAGCCCAATCGAGAGATAGAGCATCCCCACCAGGATCACCATCAGGTAGGAAAGCCCCAGCGGGATCCAAGCCACCGGCACGGCATTCCGGGTGACCACCTGGAAGATGGCCAAACCGGCCAGCGAGGGAAGCCAAAGGAGGATGTAAAAAGAAAGCGCCCCGGCGAACTTGGAGAGGATGACATCCCCGTCCCGCACCGGAGCGGTCAGCAACATCTCGATGGTTCCGGTTTTATACTCCTCGGAAAAAAGCCGCATCGTCAGCACCGGAACCAAAATGATCAACAGGAACCAGAAGTGGAAAATGTAGAAATAGATCTGCATCACTGTGAACTCCCTCACCCCTTGCCCCAAATAGGCCACACACTGGCTGAAGCTGAACCCGTTGATCAGGGCCATGCAGGTCAGCAGGACCCAGGCAATCGGCGAAAGTAAGATCGCCCCCGCCTCCCTCTTCCACAAAATCCAGAATGCACGCGTCATCTTTTAATCCTGGGTCAGCTCCACAAAGACATCCTCAAGTCTGGCTTTTTCGCGACGGAACTCCCGCAGGGGCCAGTTTTCCTTTTTGATCAGGACGTCTACCTCACCCCGAATATCTTTGCCCGGAGAAGCCGTGACCTCAAAGAAAACCCACTCACCCGCTTGAGCCAGTTCGTTGACCACCGCCACATCAGGGAGCTGCAGCAACTTTTCCTTCGCCCGGACTGAATCCGCCTTCACTTCAATCTGCAGCGCTCCTGCCTGGACCCGCTTTTCCAGATTGGCCAAGGTGTCGGAGGCCTCGATTTTGCCCCGGTTGATAATAATCGCACGGCGACAAACCATCTCCACCTCGGAAAGAATATGGGTGGAAAGAAGGATTGTGCGGTCCTTGCCCAGCTCCTTGATCAGTTCGCGAAAGGACCGGATCTGGTGCGGATCCAAACCTGCCGTCGGCTCATCCAGAATCAAAAGGACCGGATTATGGATCAGGGCGTCCGCCAAACCCACCCGTTGCCGGTAGCCCTTGGAGAGGGCCCCGATGATTTTCCCCCGCACGTCCGTCAACCCGCACTGATCCAGGACCAATCCCACCCGATGACTGATCTCGCGCGCCGGAACCCTCTTGAGTCTTCCCCGATATTCCAAAAATTCCTCCACCCTCATTTCGGGATAGAGAGGGACATTTTCCGGCATATAACCGATCCGTTGCCGCACCAGCAGGCTTTCGTTGGGAAGTTTGGCTCCGGCAATTTCAATCTTACCGTCCGTGGCCGGCAGATAACCCGTCAACATCCGCATGGTCGTTGATTTCCCCGCCCCGTTCGGCCCCAGAAAACCCACCACCTCCCCTTTTTCCACCGAAAAAGAGATCCCCCGCACCGCCTCACCCCCAGCGTATCTCTTGGTTAAATTTTCAACTTGGATCATGACGAATCCTAAAAAATAGGAATTCGTTCCCAAAGGTCAAGTGAACCGATTCGACGAATGGTCTCGACAACCCACCCCCCGCGCCGTTTCCCTTCCTTGTGCGCATTGTGGCCGTCGTAAATCAGAAGGGGGGGGTGGGCAAAACCACCACCGCCATCCATTTGGCTGCCGGAGCGGCCGAATCCGGTCAACGGGTCCTCCTGGTCGACCTCGATCCCCAATCCAACGCCACCAGCGGCTTGGGCTTGGAACATGTTCCGGGCAAAAGTCTGTACCCCGTACTCCTCGGACAAGCCCGGGCCCTCGACCTTCTGCAAGCTTCCCGGCATCCCAATCTCCAGATCCTCGCTTCCGAACTGGATCTCGCCGGCGCGGAAATCGAACTCGCCGGCCTGGAAAACCCCCTCCTCCGTGTCCGCGAGGCGTTGGAGCCTCTCCGCCACGACCCCGCCTTCGATCTCGTGATCCTCGACTGCCCGCCCAGCGTTGGCCTACTGATGACCAGTGCCCTCGTGGCCGCGGAAAAGATTCTTGTCCCTGTCCAATGCGAATACTTCGCCCTCGAGGGGGTTGGAAAGATTCTCAACCTGATCGAGCGCATCAAACAAGGCGGCCTCAATCCCAACCTCTCGATCCTCGGCATCGTGCTGACCATGTATGATGCCCGTACCCGATTAAGCCAACAGGTCAGCGAGGATCTGCGCACTCACCTCAAAGAGCAGGTTTTTCAAACCATCATTCCCCGCTCCGTCCGTCTGGCGGAAGCGCCCAGCCACGGCAAAACCATCTACGAATACGACAACTCCGGCGCCGCCGCCGCCAGTTACCGCCAGCTCACGACCGAATTTCTTAGCCGGCTTTGATCTGCCTCACCCCTTGTGGGGTGGCCAACAGCAACAAATCGGCCCGGCGACGGGCAAAAATTCCGGCACAAATCACCCCGGGAATGGCCTCGATCTTTTTCTCCAGCCCCTTTGGATCGCGAATTCTCAAACCGTGTACATCCAGAATCTCACCGCCATTATCCGTGACACAACCCTTTCTCCACACTGGCCGTCCTCCCAGCTTTTTGAGATGCTTCGCAACAAGAGCGCGGGCAAACGGCACGATCTCCACGGGCACGGGAAATTTACCCAATCGCTTCACCAGCTTGGCTTCATCCGCAATGCAGATGAACTTTTTGGCCGCCGTGGCCACAATCTTTTCCCGGGTTAGGGCCCCGCCCCCACCCTTGATCAAACGCAGCTTCGCGTCCGCCTCATCAGCCCCATCTACATAAAGCGACACCTTCTTGGCCTGGCTCAGGGGCAAAACCCGGATTCCACGCCGGCGCAACGCCTTTTCTGTCCCCACGGAACTCGGTACCGCACCCTTTACCCATCCCCTCTTTAAAGCTTGGATGAAGTATCTGATGGTCGATCCCGTCCCCACCCCCAGCCAACAGCCTTTCGGCACCATTCCTACGGCCACCTCCGCCGCCGCCTTCTTTTGGGCCTCCTTGTCCGTCATATCTTCTTTTCTGTAAATCCGCCTCGATTGCGTCAATCTATCCTCTCAGCCATGTCGCCCACTCATCTCCATCTCGATTGCCCATCCGGGATCAGCGGAGACATGTTTGCCGCCGCCCTCCTCGACCTAGGGGTTCCCCTTTCCGTCTTTCAAGACACCGTCCAAACCCTCCACCTACCCGAAAAAATCATCCTCAAATCCGAGCGCGGAGTGCGCGGCGGAATCGCCGGCACCCGTTTCATCGTCGAAAGCCCACACGATCACACCCACCACCATCACGACCACGCTGAACATGGCCATAATCACGGACGTTCTTGGGCCCAAATCCGTGAGCTGCTCCAAAAATCATCTCTGGAGCCGAGTGTGCGGGACACCGCTCTCAAGATCTTCCACCGCGTCGCGGAAGCGGAAGCACGCATCCACGGCAAGCTGGTCGATGAGGTTCATTTTCACGAGGTCGGTGCCGTGGACTCCATGGTCGACATCGTGGTAGCAGCGGTGGGCCTACACCATCTCGGCATCAGGGAGGTCACCGCCTCGGTCCCGGTCGAGGGCACTGGCTCCATTCATTGCGCCCACGGCCACTTCCCCCTGCCCGCTCCCGCCACCGCGGAAATCCTCCGCGGGATTCCCCTCCGGCAGATCGATGTCCCCGCCGAACTCACCACTCCAACTGGAGCCGCCATTCTTGCCCAAATCGTCCGCCACTTTGGCCCGATCGAATCTATGGTGACCGACCGGATCGGATACGGCCTAGGCACCCGCGATCTCCCTCACCGCCCGAATGTTCTTCGCGCTTTCCTGGGACACACCCCCACCCATGGCGGAGCCTCCCATGACCAAGTGGTGGAAATCCGGACCCACCTCGATGACATCACCGGTGAACACCTGGCCCATGCCATCGACCGACTCATCTCGGAGGGTGCCCTGGATGCCGCCGCCTCCCCTCTTATCATGAAAAAAGGTCGCCCTGCCCATCTCCTCACTGTTCTGGCCTTGCCCAAGGATGCCGAACGCCTCGCCTCTCTTGTCCTCCGCGAAACCACCGCTTTCGGCCTGCGCATGGAGCGCGTCGAACGCCGCACTCTCCGCCGCGAGGAAAAAACCATCCAGACCCCCCATGGCCCCGTCCGGGTGAAACTCGGCTACCTCGGCGACAAACTCGTGCAAATCCACCCCGAGGACGACGACTGCCGAAAACTCGCCCTTACGGCGGGCATTTCACACGCCGTGATAGCCTCCGCCGCCCGTCAGCTGGCGCAATAAGGATTTTTGTATGCGGGGCCTTAGCGGCTCACTCCGTCACGAACGCCAAAACCTAAATCCCCAATCTTCCTGTAGACTACAGCCTGTAGCCAATCGCCTTGATTCCCCCAGCCCAGATTGACTGCCGTCGAACTCTGCGGGACAATCCTAAATCATGTCCCACACCTATCCTAACCAACAAGAAGCCCTTCTCGTCAAAGTGAAGGGGAAAACCGGAAAAATTTCTGACAAAACCCACGAGGAACATCTCAAGCTCTACACGGGTTACGTCAACAAGAGCAACGGCATCTTGGCCGAACTCGAAAAAATGGGCGTTCCCGAC
>Ga0214921_10006152_pt1 | contig 16594 bp, 16 predicted proteins | sample LL1505_MetaG_FD_177992 | JGI IMG/M metagenome (GOLD analysis project Ga0214921, IMG submission 177992) | Freshwater microbial communities from Lake Lanier, Atlanta, Georgia, United States - LL-1505 | ecosystem: Environmental > Aquatic > Freshwater > Lake | place: USA: Georgia | collected...
CGTGCGGCATCAACGCCATCGCCCACGCCCACAATTTCCCCTGCGACTTCAAGTCCCGGGATCGTTGGCGCGCCCGGTGGCGGCGGGTACATGCCGCGACGTTGCAATATGTCTGGGCGATTGACGCCGGCGGCGGCAACACGGATCAACACCTCGCCTGCACCCGGCTGCGGGATAGGGCGCTCTACGGCGCACAACACGTCTGGGCCACCCGCTTCTGCTGGGTCGATACAGATCATTTGGGGGGCTTGGCTCATGTCATCATCTCCTGAACGCCCTGTTTAGGGAGACTAGGTTCGGCCGGTCAATGAGGATCAATTTCTGGCGTGCCCCCCGCTTGACTCACAGGCAAATTCGCACGACCTTCGGCACATGGATTTGGACGACCTTTTAGCGAAAAAGCCGGATGATCCCTTGGCGCAGCTCTTGCGGCAGGATCTTGATCCTTTGTCGGTGGAAGAGTTGCACGCCCGCCAGGCCGCGCTTGAGGCAGAGATTGACCGGATTCAGGGAAAATTGCGCAGCGCCGTTAACGTCAGGGCAAATGCCGATGCCCTGTTTAAGTCGTGACTGTTTTCGCATTGGGCTTGATCTCGGGGCGGCCGCACCCGACATTGTGGATATAAGGAGCTTTTAAATGCCGTCTTTCGCGCGTGAACTTGAAGCCACACTCCACAATGCGTTGGGGGCTGCCGCCAGCCGCAAACATGAATATGCGACCTTGGAGCATCTTTTGCTGGCGCTGATTGATGATGATCACGCCTCTAAGGTGATGGTCGCTTGCGGCGTTGAGACGGGCGATTTGCGCGATGCGGTGGCGCATTATCTGGATACAGAACTGGAATCGCTGCGGCTCGAAGGAGACTCAGATCCCTCCCCCACCAGCGGGTTTCAACGCGTCGTTCAGCGCGCGATTTTGCACGTGCAATCTTCGGGCCGGGATGAAGTGACGGGGGCCAATGTCCTTGTCGCCCTGTTCTCAGAGCGGGAAAGCTATGCCGTCTATTTCTTGCAGCAACAGGATATGAGCCGCCTCGATGCCGTCAGCTATATCAGCCACGGTGTCGGCAAAGCGGGTGAAACGGGCGAAGCAAAGAAGGTCGAAGGCACCGAAGACCGCGAGGAAAAGAAGCAATCTGGGGATGCCAAGGGCAAGCCGGAATCCGCGCTCAAGCAGTTCTGCGTCGATCTCAATGAAAAGGCGAAGATCGGCAAGGTCGATCCGCTGATCGGGCGCGGGCCAGAAGTCGACCGGACCGTGCAGATTCTCTGCCGCCGGTCGAAGAATAATCCGCTTTATGTTGGCGAACCTGGCGTCGGTAAAACCGCAATTGCCGAAGGACTGGCGCGCAAGATCATCGAAGGCGATGTGCCCGATGTCTTGAAAGATGCCGTTATCTATTCGCTGGATATGGGCGCGCTGCTGGCGGGCACGCGCTATCGCGGCGATTTTGAAGAGCGGCTAAAGGCTGTCGTCAATGAGCTGGAAAAACTGCCCCATGCGGTTCTCTTCATTGATGAAATCCACACAGTCATTGGCGCTGGCGCGACCTCAGGTGGGGCGATGGATGCGTCGAACTTGTTGAAGCCCGCACTGTCGGGCGGTGCAATCCGGTGCATCGGTTCCACCACCTACAAGGAATTCCGCAACCATTTTGAAAAGGATCGCGCCCTGCTGCGTCGCTTCCAAAAGATTGATGTGAATGAGCCGTCGATTGAGGACACGATCAAGATCCTGGCCGGATTGCGCTCCGCCTTTGAGGAGCATCACAAGGTCAAATATACGCCCGATGCGATCAAATCGGCGGTCGAACTGTCGGCGCGCTATATTAATGATCGTAAGCTGCCCGATAAGGCCATCGATGTGATTGATGAGGTTGGGGCGATGCAGATGCTCGTTGCCCCCAATCGGCGGAAAAAGACGATCACCTCCAAGGAAATTGAGCAGGTGATTGCGACCATGGCGCGCATCCCACCCAAATCCGTTTCAAGCGATGATAAGAAGACGCTGGAAACGCTGGAGGCAGATCTGAAGCGCTTGGTGTTTGGGCAGGATGTGGCGATTGAAGTCCTGTCCGGCGCGATCAAGCTTAGCCGTGCGGGTCTACGCGATGCTGAAAAGCCCATTGGCAATTATCTCTTTTCCGGCCCCACGGGCGTCGGCAAAACTGAAGTTGCGCGTCAATTGGCCAGCCTGCTTGGCATTCCGCTGCAACGCTTTGACATGTCCGAATATATGGAACGCCATTCTGTCAGCCGCCTGATTGGCGCGCCGCCGGGCTATGTGGGTTATGATCAGGGCGGCCTTTTGACCGACGCCATTGATCAGCAGCCGCATTGTGTGCTCTTGCTCGATGAGATTGAAAAGGCGCATCCCGATCTGTTCAACATCTTGTTGCAGGTCATGGATAATGGCCGCCTGACCGATCATCACGGCAAGACGGTCGACTTCCGCAATGTCATCCTGATCATGACGACCAATGCGGGCGCATCGGATATGGCGCGCGATGGCATTGGCTTTGGCAATATCAGCCGGGAAGATGCGGGCGAGGAAGCGGTGAAGAAGATGTTTACCCCGGAATTCCGCAACCGCCTCGATGCGATTGTGCCCTTTGCCTATCTGCCGCCGCAGGTGGTGGCGCGCGTGGTTGATAAGTTCATCTTGCAGCTGGAGCTGCAACTGGCTGACCGCGATGTGCACATCAAGCTCGACAGCGAGTCCAAGGAATGGCTGACCGAGCGGGGCTATGACAAGCTTTATGGCGCACGACCCATGGGCCGTTTGATCCAAGAAAAGATCAAGCAACCGCTCGCCGAAGAGCTGCTGTTCGGCAAGCTGGTCAATGGCGGCGAAGTCAGTGTCCGGCTGAAGGACAATGCACTGGCGTTTGAAATTGTGCCGGCGGCTCCCAAAAAGGGCAAGAAGGGCGGAAAAGCAGGGGCACGGGCCAAGGCTTGATCGACAGCTGAGAGCCAAGATAAAAAGGGGCGGCCTTGTGCCGCCCCTTTCTGTGTCTGCTCGGCTTATTTGGCCGCTTCCGGCATCATGGAGGAGTGGAGATGGTCGATCTTCCAATCCCCATCGACATAACGATAGATGAAGGAATAGCGCGCCTTCACATCATTTTTCGCACCCGTGGCCGCATCGGTCAGCGTGACCGTCCAAGTGCCCAATCGGGCTGCGGAGTTGCAGTCAATCTTCACAGTGCTGCTGTTGATCGTGCCAACCGGACTGGCCTTGAGAAAGCTCACGAAATAATCGTTGATCTCTGGGTGGTTGGTGCGCGGCTTATTGCTCACCGTGGCGAGCAGAACGGCATCCTTGGTGAAGAGGTTGGTGACGGTTGCCGGGTCTTTCGTGGCCCAGGCGGAATTGAACCGTTCAAATTGCGCTTCAACTTGGGCGGGCGTCACCGCTGGGCACTTGGCCTTGCCATGATCACTGGCCTGAGCCGCTTGGGCTGTCCCGGTCATCAGCGCGAGCGCTGCTATTGAAAGGATTGCACGCATATACTTGTCTCCTGTTGCAACCCCTCCCCCCATGTAAAAAGATGGGGTGTGCACCGGATCAGGAAAAGCAGCCTTTCGTTCATTCTGGCGCAGGGCGCCCTCATTTCGACGCATAAAAAAAGGCCCGGAGAAACTCCGGGCCTTTTTCCTGAAGAGTTCAAGCGGTGTTTAGTCGCGCTGACCCATGAAGCTCAGCAGGAACTGGAACATGTTGATGAAGTCCAGATAGAGCGACAGCGCGCCCATGATCACGGTCTTACCGACCATGTCTGATCCAGCGACATAGGCGTACATCGATTTGATCCGCTGCGTGTCATAGGCCGTGAGACCTGCGAACAGCAGCACGCCGATAAAGCTGATCACCAGATTCATCGTTCCCGATTGCAGGAAGATGTTGATCACAGACGCGACGAGCAGGCCCACCAAGCCCATGATGAGGAAGGTGCCAAAGCCCGACAAATCCTTCTTAGTGGTGTAGCCCCACAGGCTCAGCCCCGCAAAGGCAGCTGCCGTTGCAAAGAAGGTCTGGGCGATCGAGGCGCCCGTATAGACGAGGAAGATCGTCGACATGGACAGGCCCATGACGGCGGCAAAGCCCCAGAAGCACGCCTGCAACCCAAATGTCGACAGCCGGTTCAGGCCAAAATTCATCACAAGGATAAAGGCAAGCGGGGACAGGATAATCACCCACTTCATCAGGCCGGGGCCAAACATAATCGCTTGCGCCGCGCCTGACGAGGCGAATAACAAGGCAACAATGCCCGTCAGCATCACGCCGGATGCCATATAATTATAAACAGACAGCATGTAGGAACGCAGGCCCGCGTCGAACGCGGCGGTGCGCGCGCCAAGGTCGGCGGTCGGCGACACGCCTATTGTGCGGGGGTCAGACCAATTGGCCATCGGAATACACTCCAAAATAACGTCGGCGAAACTGCCGAATATCTAAAATATCGTGTTTCCCTTACGAATTTCAAGCGAAACACGACAATCGCCTCATTGTAAGCGATTTCCGCTTTGAACCACAGGCGCAATCTGTACACTCCCCTCCATAAAGCGAGAACATAGGGGAGAGCCATGGCAGCCAAGGCGTATCGGACATATGTCCTGATCCTGTTGATGATCATTTATGCGGTCAATTTTCTGGACCGGCAGGTCGTCACGATCATCGCCCCCTATCTCAAGGCGGATTTGGGCGTCTCTGATGCCCAAATCGGGCTGCTCTTTGGCACCGCTTTTGCGCTTTTTTATGCGGTATTTGGCCTGCCGCTGGCCAAGCTCGCCGATGGGTGGAACCGGGTGCGCACCATTTCCATAGGGCTGTTCTTCTGGTCGAGCATGACGGCCGTTTCCGGTTTCACCTCCACCTTTGCACAGCTTGGCGCTGCGCGCGTTGGCGTTGGTGTGGGAGAGGCAAGCGCCTCGCCCGCTTCCTATTCCTTGTTGCAGGATTATTTTCCGAAATCGGTTCGGGCAACTGTCCTCGCGCTTTATTCGGCCGGTATTTATCTGGGCAGCGGAGCGGCGCTGATCTTTGGCGGTGCGGTGATCCAATATTGGGAAGCGCATTATACCCCCGCCACCGCACCCTTGGGGCTAACGGGGTGGCAGGCAACCTATTTGGCCTTTGGTGTTCCCGGCATTGTTTTAGCAATCCTGATGTGGCTGACCGTGCGAGAGCCGGTGCGTGGTGCGATTGACGGCCTTCCGACGCCGGGTGATCCCAAGCCCCTCCAATCTGTCATGGGCGAATTTGCGGCCATGCTGCCGCCCTGGAACTGGCGTGGGTTTCAGCGGCTTGACGCAACGGGCCAGACGCTCCGGCGCAACGCGGTTTTGCTGGCGCTGGTGTGTCTTGCCGCCATGGTAATTATCACCGGCACAGATAGCTTACTTGCCCCCGCTAAGCGGGCGGCCGTTGGTCAGTTGGGCGATTTCGTCATCACGACCAACATGGTGCAGTGGGCGGCGCTCGCGATTGGCGTCTATTGTGTCGGCAGCTGGGTTCAAACCATCCGCCTGCGCGATCCGGCCAGCTATGCCCTTATGGCCAATCCTGGCTTTATTGGCCTGACGATCGCAGGCGGCCTTATGTCCTATATCAGCTATGGGCTGTCCCCCTTCCTGTTCCTCTATGCCAAACAGCAATTTGGCGTGGGCGCGGAAAGCGGCCTCACCTTAGGCTTGATCACCGCCATTGGCGGCGGATTGGGGGCGACTTTTGGCGGTATATTTGGGGATTGGCTGCGTCGCTCTCATGCGGGGGGGCGCATGATCGTCATGCTCATCGCGGCGATTGGTTCTGCCGTCACCATTTACGCCAGCTATGCGGTGACAAGCTTGAACGCCTTTTATGCCTTTGCGGCGATTAACATTTTCATTCACATCATGTGGCTCGGCCCCTGTGCGGCGACCGTGCAAGATTTGGTGTTGCCTCGGATGCGCGGAACCGCCACCGCCGTTTTCTTCTTGGGCACGACAATCCTCGGCCTCGGCCTCGGCCCTTATCTGACCGGGCTGGTCAGCGATGTAACGGGGGATCTCCGCATCGCGTTGATGAGCACAATGGTTGTCGTTCCGCTCATCCTCGTAGCCATCGTCACTGCCCTGCGCACCGTTCCAGGGCTAGAGCGCAACTTGCTGGATCGCGCCCGTGCAGCCGGGGAAACTGTCTAACGGTCCCGGATTAGCGAGCGGCCAGCACGCCGCACAAAATCCGCTTGCCGCTCTTGCCCGACGGGTCGGTCATTTCATCATCGGGATCAGCATGAACGACAACAGCCGCCCCATCGGCATCGAGGAGAGCAGAGAGCGCACTGGCGCTCAGCCAGCTTTTCAGGCGCCCCTTGCCTGCCGCATCCGCAATCAGATTGGGGGCATCGCCCAAATGGGTACCTTTGGGGTTTTTGCGGCCATGTTCATGCGCCGTTGGGTTCCAGTGCGGCCCTGCGGTTGCAAAGTCAGGCGGATCACACCGGCCAACCGCATGCACATGCAGGCCATGCGCGCCCGGCGTGATCCCGCTGGCGGTCACGTCCAGCCACAGCCCATCTTGGGTTTCAGACACAATGGCCCGACCCGATAGCTTGCCGGCCGCATCAAAAAGCGTGGCTTCAGCTTGGGCGCGGTTCGCGCCACCTGATCGATCCATAACGCACCCGGCCGACAGCATCGACAAGGCGGCAAGGGGCAGCAGAACAGGACGCATGGGTTACTCCGTCAATCGCACGAGTTAATATCCTGTGATCTTCCAGATTTCGGCTTCTTTCAAGCCCGTCTATGGTTTACGCAGATCAGCCCCTGCTAGGGTGTGATGAAGAAGGATAAGTCATGGCCATTATTGTCACGGGTGTGGCCGGATTTATCGGATCGCAACTGGCGCGCCAGCTGCTCGCTCGGGGGGATCATGTCGTCGGTATTGATAATCTCAATGATTATTACAGCCCAGATCTAAAACGAGATCGACTGGCCGATATTGCCCACCCAAACCTTATCTTCCACCAGGTTGATTTTGCCGATCATGTGGCGCTCGAGGCGGCTTTGGACGGCGTGGAGATTGACAGCATCGTTCATTTGGGCGCGCAACCTGGTGTGCGCTATTCGATCCTCAATCCGCGCGCTTATATTCAGTCCAATCTGGCGGGGCATCTTAACATGCTGGAAATCGCACGCCAGCGCGGCGTGCGGCAGATGGTCTATGCCTCGTCCTCGTCCGTTTATGGGGCCAATGAATCCTTGCCATTTCGGGTGACTGACCGGGTCGATCATCCCATCTCTCTTTATGCCGCAACCAAAAAAGCCGATGAGTTGATGAGCGAGACATACGCCCATCTCTATCGCGTGCCGCTCACGGGCTTACGCTTCTTTACGGTCTATGGCCGTTGGGGCCGTCCCGATATGGCCGTGTGGATGTTTGCCGACCGGATACTTAAGGGCCTGCCCATCCCTGTCTATCATGAGGGAAATTTGCGGCGGGACTTCACCCATATTGATGATATTGCCGCGGGCTTGCTTGCCGCCCTTGATCAGCCCGTCAGGGACGATGACCTTGAGAAAGCAGGCGGCAGCTTTGCCCCGCACCGCCTCTACAACATCGGCAATCACCGTTCAGAGCCGCTGATGCGCCTGATCGCCCTGCTTGAGGAGGCGTGCGGCCGCCCGGCAGAGATTGATTTTCAGCCGCTGCAACCGGGCGATGTGCTTGAAACCTATGCCGACATAGACGACATCCGTCGCGATCTGGGCTTTCAGCCGAAGACCCCCATTGATGTTGGTATTCCTGATTTTGTAACTTGGCTGCGGGCCTATCAGGGCCTTTAACGCTTTCGGGCTAGGGCCGTCCAACCGAACTATAGGCAAAGCCCAGCGCCCGAGCTTCTTCCGGCTTATAAACATTGCGTAGGTCAACCAGCACTGGACGTGCCATCAGGCCCGCCAGCCGCTCTAAATCAAGCGCGCGAAACGCATCCCATTCGGTAATAATGGCCAACGCGTCAGCGCCCTCTGCCACGGCATAGGGATCGGTGCGAAATGTCACGTGCGGCATGATCGGTTTGGCGGCCTCCATACCTTCTGGATCATAAGCAACGACGCGAATGCCCGCATCCTCAAGGGCCTGCACAATCGCAATGGACGGCGCATCGCGCATATCATCGGTATTGGGCTTGAACGTCACGCCAAGCAGGCCCACCGTCTTGCCGCGAACAGCGTCGCTTCCCAAGGCTTCAATAATCTTACGGCCTATGGCGCGTTTGCGGTTTTCGTTCACCTGTACGACCGCTTCAACGATCCTGCAGGGCACATCATAATCCTCCGCCGTCTTCAACAGCGCAAGCGTGTCTTTGGGGAAACAGGATCCGCCATAGCCTGGCCCGGCGTGCAGAAACTTCCCGCCGATGCGGTTATCAAGCCCGATGCCGCGCGCAACATCCTGCACATTGGCGCCCACCGCTTCGCACAAATCGGCCATCTCATTGATGAAGGTGATTTTGGTCGCAAGAAAGGCGTTGGCCGCATATTTGATCAGCTCTGCCGTCCGCCGCTCGGTAAACACCAAGGGGGCTTGGTTCAAATAGAGCGGGTGATACACCTGCTGCATGACGGCGCGGGCACGGTCATCGGATGTGCCAATGACGATGCGGTCAGGCCGCTTAAAGTCATGGATCGCGGCTCCCTCACGCAAGAATTCTGGGTTGGACACAACGGCCACGTCAGCGTCCGGCGCGACCTCGCGCAAAATACGTTCCACCTCATCCCCCGTGCCAACCGGAACGGTCGATTTGGTGATGACAACCAGCGGCCCGGTCATAGCACCGGCAATGTCGCGCGCGGCCTGATACACATAAGTCAAATCAGCATGGCCATCCCCCCGGCGAGAGGGTGTGCCAACGGCTATGAAGGCGGCGTCTGCCCCCGCAACGGCGTCGTTAAGGTCGGTCGTAAAGGACAGCCGACCTGCACGCACATTGGCAGAAACCAATTCTGCTAGACCCGGCTCGTAAATGGGCATCACCCCGCTGAGCAGGGCATCAATCTTTTTCTGGTCAAGATCGACGCAGACGACGTCATGCCCGAAATCTGCCAAACATGTCCCGGACACCAGCCCAACATAGCCTGCCCCAATCATCGTAATCTTCATGCCGCGTCCTGGCTCTCTAAATGGGGAGGGAATTGTGGGAGAAACGCATGCCCCCCTTTATCCCACCCATGAAAAAGGGGGCCAGTCGTAAGACCAGCCCCCCTCATCTTGTCACGCAAGCGTGTCAGTTTGCTTACTGGCCAGAACCCGGACCATAGGTGATTTCCACCCGGCGGTTCTGAAGTTCACGCACACCATCGGCGGTTTCGACGCGCGGGGCGCTTTCACCAAAGGCTTGCGTGGCGATGACGCCAGCAGGAACGCCCTTGCCTTCAAGATAAGAGCGAACCGATCCGTTGCGACGCTCGGAAAGACCCATGTTGTACTTGGGCGTACCCGATTTATCGGCGTGGCCGGCCAACATGACCTGCGCCTGCCCGCAATCGGCATAGGCCGTGACGGCATTGTCGAGGATCGAAGAGGCTTCGGCCGTAACGTCGGACTTATCCCATTCGAAGAAGACAATATACGGGCCCGGCGCACATACTGCTGCCACAACCGCAGGCGGCGGTGGTGGGGGCGGAGGTGGCGGCGGCGGCGGCGGAGGTGGCGGCGGCGGAGCTGCAGCTTCCCCAAAATTGAAGATCAGGCTCGCCAGCAGCGAGTGCGACCGATAACGGCTGTTCGATGTCCGGCCGATGCGGTCAACCAAGTCGACGCCGGGCTGGTCGAAGAAGCGGTACTTAACGCCGATATCAACATTCGAGCTAAGCGCCGTGCGGACGCCAGCAATGGCCTGCCAGGCCAAGCCTGTGTCCGAATCAGCCAAAAAGCCTGGGCCCGAGCCATCAATCGAATAAGACACCTTGGTTTGGGCCACGCCCACGCCGCCGCCGACAAATCCGCTCAATCCAGCATCATCACCAAAATCGAGCAGGCCATTCATCATGAAGCTCAGATTGGTTGCCGGACCGCCAGCGTCAGCATAGGTGCCAGCTGGCCGTGCCGTTGCCGCAGCGCCAGCGGGTGTCGAAACCAACGATGACCATTGCGTCAACTGAGCACGCTTATAGCCAATTTCAGCTTCCAAGCGGAAGGATCCGAAATCATAACCCACGATTCCGTCGACATCCCAGGCACTTTTCAGATCGGCGTTGGCATTGTTGTTAACGCCAGAAACATCAAAATCCTGATCTTCAGCGATCGAGGCACCGCCTTCGATGCCGACATACCACGCGTCGTCGCGTGCAAAGGCTGGCGAAGCCAGAGCCGTTGAGGCGAGCGCGACTGCAATAGCTAGTTTGCGCATAAAAAATCCCCTTTCTCAGTGTGTCATTGGGACAACTGGCTTCAGTTACTCCCTGAAATGCTGCCGCGCAAGCGCACATTACCACAAACTGTTGCGCAAAAGCCGCAGTGATCGTGGATTGTCGCTGCATTAGTTTAGTTTGAAATGAGCCCGCGCATCAAATCGCGCCGCCCCCGCCACAGGCTGGGTCGCCAATGCCATGATGATCTCCCTGAAAGAAATTGGAGAGAAACGGGCCAAGCCCAAGGGCGCTCTTTTGCGCCCACATGTCTCCAGTCTCGGCTTTTGTGCCAGATCAGCGTGACGATGTCAAGATAAAAAACCCATTTGGTTATTATTCACAATAAAGGGCAACCACCGCGTCATTGTCGCGCAAAGACGCAAAGACCGCAGAGATCATGGCATCCTTTGCGGTCTCTGCGCCTCTGCGCGACCTTTAAATTCTTCACAACCCGCAGCCGCGCGCCCATAAGGCCAAACATGCCCCAACTCCTCATCCTCTATGATACCCAGACCGGCGGCACGGCGGCCTTGGCCCATGCCGCGGCAGATGGCGCGCAGGGAGAAGCGGATGTCCGCCTGATCCACGCCAGCGATGCAACGCCTGATGATCTTCTGGCGGCCGACGGCGCGATCTTCGCCTGTCCGGAAAATCTCGCCGCTCTATCTGGCGTGATGAAGGCCTATTTTGATCGGGCCTATTATCCGCTCTTGGGGCAGATCGAAGGGCGGCCCTGCGCGATGATGATTTGTGCCGGGTCAGACGGCGAAAATGCCGCACGCCAAATGGCGCGCATTTTGACGGGCTGGCGGATGAAGCCAATCGCCGAGCCGCTGATCATCTGTTCCCATGCCCAAACGCCAGAGGCGATTCTCGCCCCAAAGCAGATTGGCAAAGCGGATCTTGCTCGCGCGCGGGATTTGGGGGCCGCGTTTGCCGCTGGCCTATCGCTTGGGATGTATTGAAAAAAAGGGGCGGGCCAGCCAAAGCAGCGCCCACCCCCAATTCATCGACCTTAGCCGTTGGAAACGGGCTCTGCCGTTTGCATGTCGATCGCGGTTGGCGCCTCGGTGCGGCCAGCCTCCAGATGCGGCACGGCAATGGCATAAGCGCCAAGGCCGAGCAGCGTCAGCATGGTCGTGATCGTGCCGATGGAGCGGCCCTTGCTAAAACGGCCGCCGTCCATGCCAAGTCCATGGCCGATACGACCAAGGAAATAGACAGCAGAGACGATCCACAGCCACAAGGGCGCGGGTGCGCCGCTATGCGCCAGTTCAATCACACCGATGAGAATCAGCACAAAGGGCGTGAATTCGACATAGTTGGAATGTGCCCGCATCCGGCGGATCACGGCTTCATTGCCGCCATCGCCAATGGACACTTTTTCGCTGCCGCGCACCTGGCCAACTCGAATGGCAAGCCAGATATTGAGGATCGCAGCGACCCCTGCGAAAATCATCGTGACGGGTAAAATCATTGTCTTTCTCCCCTCTTGTTGAGAGGTTCCGTCCTGCCACGGGGCCGCTGCGCTTGCAACGTCCGGAATTTTGGCTATACGCGCGCCTTCCCTGTGATGTCCCGGAGAGTCGCATTTGCGTCCCTTCGTCGCCACATAGGTTTTTGTGATCACTTAACGAACAAGGTGCCGACATGGCCGTCCCTAAGAGAAAAACTTCGCCGTCGCGCCGAAACATGCGTCGTAGCCATCATGCGCTGACCGCAACCACGTTCCAAGAATGCCCGAATTGCGGTGAGCTGAAGCTGCCCCACAATCTTTGCCAGGCATGCGGCCATTATAACGGTCGTGAAGTTGTCGCGTCGGCCGACTAACCCCCGCGCCTAAACCGGGGGAGACGGGCCAGTGGCCGAAGCGCCGCGAATCGCAATTGACGCTATGGGGGGCGATGAAGGCCCGGCTTTGATGCTGGCCGGCGTCGCACAGGCACATCTGCTCCACCCGCATCTGCGATTTGATCTGGTTGGCGATGAAGCTGCGATAGAGGTCGCATTGAAAGTCCATCCCGGCCTCCGGCCCGTGTGCGATATCATTCACGCGCCAGAAGTTATTGAAGGCAGCGAAAAAGCGGGTCAGGCCATTCGCCGCGCCAAAACCACCAGCATGGGCATCACCATTGACGCTGTGAAGCAGGGCAGGGCAGGCGGCGCTGTGTCGGCGGGCAACACCGGCGCGCTCATGGCCATGGCAAAGCTGGCGCTGCGCACCATGCCGGGCATTGACCGCCCGGCACTGGCCGCCCTCTTGCCCAGCCTTGGCGATAATGACTTCATCATGCTGGATCTGGGCGCGAATACAGAATGCGATGCTCGCAACCTTACCGAATTTGCCATTATGGGCGCGGCCTATTCGCGCATTGCCCTCGGCATTGCGCGTCCGCGCGTCTCGCTCCTCAACATCGGCACAGAAGATCAAAAGGGCACCGATGAAATTCGCGATGCCGCAGCAATTTTGCGGGATGCAACGCATCTCCCCATCAGCTTTGAAGGCTTTATCGAAGGCGATAAAATCGCTCGCGGCCTGACCGATGTTGTTGTGTGCGATGGGTTCTCGGGCAATATCTCGTTGAAGACGATGGAGGGCACCGCCCGTTTTGTGACCGATCTGCTGCGCCGCGCCTTTACCAGTTCAATCCGGTCGAAACTCGGCTTCCTGATCTCGCGCCCAGCGACGGAGCTGATGCGCCACCATCTGGATCCGAATAATCATAATGGTGCTGTCTTCCTCGGCCTCAATGGCGTGGTCGTGAAAAGCCATGGCAGCGCCAGCGCCAAGGGCGTTGCCAACGCCATTGGCGTTGCGGCAAAGCTCGTTGAAGCGAATATCACACAACGCATCACCGATGATCTCGCCTTTATTCGGGCCAACGGCCAATGACGCGGCGCGCGGTCATTCTCGGCACAGGCTCTGCCCTTCCGGCCCGCCGCGTATCGAATGAAGAATTGTCCAAAACCGTCGAAACGTCTGACGATTGGATTGTCGAGCGCACCGGCATCCGCTTTCGTCATATTGCGGGCGATGGCGAAACCACGGCGACATTGGGGGCAGAGGCGGCGCGCAAGGCGCTCGACGCCGCCGGCCTCGATCCAGCGTCGATCGATCTGCTGATTCTGGCAACCGCAACGCCCGATCAGACGTTCCCGGCGTCCGCGACCAAGATTCAGGCGTTGCTTGGCATTCATGATTGCGTCGCCTTTGACGTTGCCGCCGTTTGCTCTGGCTTTCTCTATGCCCTGTCCGTTGCCGATTCGATGATCCGCAGCGGGGCTGCCCGGCGCGCAATTGTCATCGGCGCAGAAACAATGAGCCGCCTGCTCGATTGGGAAGACCGGACAACCTGCGTCCTCTTCGGCGATGGCGCGGGGGCCGTTGTCCTTGAAGGGCAGGAAAGCGACTCGGGCATCCTCGCGACCAAGCTCCACGCCGATGGTCGCCATAATGAATTGCTTTATGTCGATGGCGGCCCCTCGACCACGGGCACGGTCGGCCATATCCGGATGAAGGGGTCAGAAGTCTTCCGCCATGCCGTCGTCAATCTGGCCTCGGTGTTGACCGAAGTTTTGGAAAGCACCGGCTTTACCGCAGCCGATATTGATTGGGTTGTCCCGCATCAGGCCAATGCCCGCATCCTGGATGCCACCGCTCGAAAGCTTGGTCTTGCACCCGAGCAGGTGGTTGTGACCGTGGATCAGCACGCCAACACCTCTGCCGCTTCGGTGCCGCTTGCGCTTGATACCGCAGTGCGCGACGGCCGCATCCAGCGTGGGCAATTGCTCGTGCTAGAAGCCATGGGTGGCGGCTTTACTTGGGGCGCTGCTGCAATCCGCTTTTGACCCTCAGGGTGGAATTGACCTTGTTTGCCAATTCGATAAGAAGATTGGTGTTCGTCAATCACGAAGAGCAATCACGAAGAGGGAGTAGCGTAATGGCGGGAGAAGGAACCCTAACACGGGCCGATCTTGCTGAGTCTCTTCACAAGCAGGTGGGCCTGTCCAAATCCGAGTCCTCCAAACTTGTTGAATCGATTCTGGAACATATGTGTGGCGCCCTTGCCAAGGGGCAGAATGTGAAGATTTCCGGCTTTGGAAGCTTTCTTCTGCGCGACAAGGGGCAGCGAATTGGCCGCAATCCGAAAACTGGGGTGGAAGTGCCCATTGCCCCGCGCCGGGTTCTGACCTTTAGGCCGAGCCAAACCATGCGCACGCGCATCACGCAGGATAGCTAAAATTGGGAGACGTCGATGGCCGATAAGGCACCAGGTGCATTTTTGACCATCGGCGAACTCTCGTCTGAATTGGCTGTGCCGCAGCACATATTGCGCTATTGGGAAACCCGCTTTGCCAAATTGCGCCCGCTCATCCGCGCGGGGAACCGCCGTTATTATCGGCCAGATGATGTGGCTCTCGTCCGGCGCATTCACCATCTGCTTCATGTCGAAGGCTATACGGTCAAGGGTGTGCAAAAGCTGCTGAGCGCTAAAGCAGATAGTCAGACACCTGCGCTCGAACCGACCGTCGCCCAAGCAGCACCTGCTAATCCTGTGTCGGCCGCGCCTGCGCCGCCACCGCCCAGCTATATTCCGGATCTGGTCTTAATTCGGGATCGCCTGAAAACAGCCCTCGCAGCCGCCGGGCGTTGAGCGCATCCACGCCGGCCCATCTCGCGCAGAGACGCAAAGGCCGCCGAGAAGTTACCGCTAAGAAAAACCTAAGCTCCGACACGCGCCGGAGCCCAGAAAGTCATTTGCTCTCAAGATGAAGGGGCTCAAGATAGGATGCCTCCCCATCTCTGCGCACTTTGCGCCTCTGCGCGAACCCACAACCCTCGGAAGGGTCGCGGCCTCACATCTAGTCTTCGGGATGATCCATGGCCGGGCCAAGGCTCGGGTCAAGATCGCGGGGCCGCACGAGCTGTGTGAACAGGCCCTTGCCCCGTCCCGCATCGCGCCACTGGTCAATGTCCAGCGTCAAGGTGGCAACGGCTGCGGTGGGGAACTTCTCCTCCACGGCATCGCGTAAGGGGTCACCTGCTTTATCGGGGACGAGCGTTAGAATGAGATCTTCCAGCCCTGGATTATGTCCGCACATCATCACCCGCTCGGCGCTGTCCGGCAGGTCTTGCACAACATCCAGCAAAGTGGCGCCCGACGCGAGATAGATGCGCTTATCCCAATTGGGGTGCAGAATCTCGCCATAGCCTTCCCAAAGCGCATCGAGCGTCTCGGTGCAGCGGACGGCGGGGGAGGAGATCACCTGGTCAAACGCGCAGTCGCTCTCTCGCAAATGGCGGCCAATCATCTGCGCACCCTGAATGCCGCGCGCGTTGATGGGCCGGTCAAAATCCCGGTCGACAGGCGCGTCCCAGCCAGATTTGGCGTGGCGGAAAAGAATGAGCGTCTTCATCTGTCCAACTCATGCGACAAATGGGGCTGTGTGGGAAGGGCCGAATCTGATCCTGCAATTTCGGCCACCGCGTCTTCCAATGTCACCCGCCGAACAGGCGTTCCATCGGGAAAGGCGCTCAGCAGTCGAGACGGAACAGCGGAGGACAGCAGCACAAATGTCCCTTTGTCATTCTGCCGCCGGATCAACCGGCCAAAGGCCTGCGCCAATCGCGCCCGAATAATCCGGTCGTCATACGCGGAACCGCCTCCTGCGGCCTTGCGCGCAGCATGCAGCACGGTCGGCTTGGGCCAAGGCACACCTTCCATCACCACCAGCCGCAGCGACTCCCCCGGCACATCCACCCCGTCACGCAAAGCATCCGTGCCGATCAGGCTTGCACGCGGGTCATCGCGAAAAATATCAACCAGCGTGCCGGTATCAATCGGGTCCACATGCTGGGCATAAAGCGGCAGGCCATCGCGCGCCAAGCGGTCGGCAATCCTTGCATGCACCGCGCGCAGCCGCCGAATGGCGGTGAACAGGCCCAACGTCCCACCACCTGCTGCCGCAATCAGCTGGGCATAGGCATTGGCTAATTGCGGCACATCGCCCCGCTTCACATCGGTCACGATCAGCACCTGGGCTTGCGCTGCATAATCAAAGGGGCTGGCCGTTTCAAAATGCACTGCCCGTGCCTCGGTATTCGCAACACCCGTTCGTGCCTCGGCGACATCCCATCCTTCGCCCCCTTTCAGCGTGGCAGAGGTGATGAGCGCCCCATGAGCGGGCTTTAACA
>Ga0214921_10006153_pt1 | contig 16593 bp, 11 predicted proteins | sample LL1505_MetaG_FD_177992 | JGI IMG/M metagenome (GOLD analysis project Ga0214921, IMG submission 177992) | Freshwater microbial communities from Lake Lanier, Atlanta, Georgia, United States - LL-1505 | ecosystem: Environmental > Aquatic > Freshwater > Lake | place: USA: Georgia | collected...
CCGAAGGGCTTTTAAGACCCTTACCTCATTAGCAGTGAGGCGCACTCGACCGGGCTATGCGACGTCTCCAGAACTCCATTAGTTTAGCCGATATATAGAGGTTCGCCTGAGGCTAATTTAGGGCGGGAAGAAGTTGACCCTAAACTTAGTTCCTATTCCTGTGTGAGAACACATCACGAATAAAGAGAGTAACCAGATGCACGATAAAAACAAGACAGCCCCAGACTGGGGATTCGCCGGTGGCCAGCTTTGGTCTGAGATTCTGCCAGGACTCTGGATGGGCGGCACAGCAGACACTGATGCCGACGGTGAAAGACACCCAGAAGGGCCTATTACCAAAGAGGACTTCAACACCGTAGTTACTCTTTACTCCTCAGCTAACCCGGTGGATTGGTATGTGAAGGAACTAAGACTAGGTTTCTATGACCACGAAGAAGTAGATGTCGATGCTAATGATCTACACCAGGTAGTCCAAGCAGCACACGAAGATTGGAAGGCCGGTAGGAAAGTACTAATTCGTTGCCAGGCAGGTCTAAACCGCTCAGGACTTGTCACTGCTTTAGTGCTGGCTAGGGATGGCATGCCTATTGATGAGGCCATGGAACTGCTTAGACAGAGGAGAAGCCCAGCTGCTCTCTGCAATCCAGACTTTGTTGATTGGCTAGTTGCTAACTACCATGTCTTTCTTGATGAAAAGTAGGGGTTTGAGACGCTAAGCGATTTCGGCTAAACTAACAAGGTTGCCTTTCGCAACGCACCAAACCCAGCGCTTGTAGCTCAACGGATAGAGCATCTGACTACGGATCAGAAGGTTGGGGGTTCGAGTCCCTCCAAGCGCACTTCATGTTTGAAAGCCAAAACCGGGATACTGTGATAGGGCTAGATCCAAGTCGGAATAAAGCTTTCCACAAAGAGATTAGTTTTAACAGGCACTCAGTCGTGTCGCCAGCTGGGTAGCGATGTCACTAAAGTAACTACTAAGGTTCTTTGCTGGAGTCTAAAGTCAACAAGCAAAGAGTACTGGGCATTAATGAGGATGGAGGGGTGTTTTGGCAACACTTGAATCGAGTGCAAAAGGACTTCTCATTAGAAGGGCATTATCGAAAGCGAAGGCTGCTCAAGCGCAGGGTTTTTATCTAGAAGTCATTGCTCTTACTGATTCGATTATTACAGAGTGTATTTTTCGCATTCAGGTTTATTCGCTTGGGAGTTCAAAAAGAATTCGGGGACTAAAGGCTGGGGTCCAGCAAGTAATTCAGGCTGGGACAAGCTTGATTGACGACGCTCTAGCTCCAGAAACCAAGGATTGGGGATCAATGCGTAACTCGGCAATTCATGGATTTACAAAACTCGATGAGTACGATGGCCTCGATTGGGAAAGCAGGTCTATTCTTCTTGGGGAGCAAAGCAGAATTGGCTTAAAACTCGCCCAACGTTGGCTGAAAGAGGCCGCTCGCCACAAAAATTAGCGATAAAATCCCGTTTAGAGCGCATAGCTACCGACTGAGTATTATAAAAGACACCCAAACCATGCAGCGAGTAGTAATCTGAAGGGGTTCGGGACCAATCTTTTCCCGTATGAGGCAGGGACCTAATGATAAATAAATCAAGTGGTTTATTCTGGATGAAAATAACAGCTATCACACTTCTAGTATTTTTTACCACCCTGATTTTTGCCACTAACTCAAGAGCGGACGGGTGTTCCTTCGGTCCAGGAAAAAATCTTTCAAATTGCGATTTTTCAGGAACTGATTTTGGAACTGCCAACTTGAGTGGATCTAACCTGACCGGTGCAAACCTTTCGGGAGCAGTCTTACGAAGAGCAAATTTGAACAAAATTGAATCGGGGTCTATCCAAGGCATTCCTGAGTCCCTTCCTACTAATTGGCAAATTGCGAGGGGATACTTAATTGGCCCAACAGCCAACCTTTCAGGAGCGAACTTGCAGGGAATAGTGCTGGATTCCAGTAATCTGAGCTACTCAAATTTGACGGGTGCAGACCTTAGCAAATCAAGCCTATTTGCGGCCCAATTAGTCGGGGTGAATGCAGCTAATCTAAATCTCTCAGGCGCTCAGGCCTTTTCCGCAAACTTTTCCTCTGCAAATTTGTCCAAAGCGAATTTGAGCAACGGCGGATTCGAATCGTCAATCTTTACGTCTGCTGATCTCTCATTTTCGAATCTCGGATCAGCCAATTTGGAAGGCACTTCGCTGGACCAAATTTCACTTTGGGGATCAAACGCTCAACGTCTGCGAGCTGTTCGGGTGAAGGGGACACCTACTTCATTGCCAGAAGGTTGGCATCTGGTTGCTGGCTCCTTGGTCGGACCAGGCGCGGACGCATCCCGCACAGAGTTTGCTGCGGCGAATTTCAAGGGAATGCAGTTGGAAGGCATTGATTTTTCGAGCAGTTTATTTTCCGGGGGTGATTTTAGCGAAGCCAATTTCGAGAATGCAGATTTCCATGGCGCGGTTATTGGAGTAGATCAACCCTACCGCCAGTGGGGTCCATGCGCGACTTTTCAAAATTCTAATTTTAAAAATGTTAACTTTACGAACATCGCAATTGGGCCATTCTCAATACCGGCATACAAGCAGGGTGGTGAGCTTTATGAGAGAACAGTTGCTAACGATCGGGTCGGGTGCGTAGGCGCTTCTAAAGCAAGTTTTGGTGGAGCGAATTATGAAAACGCCAGTTTCGCGGGAGCGACACTCGCATGGATAGATTTCTCGAATTCTAATTTTCGAAAAACAAATTTAGCCGGTGCAATTTTCAATCCCCTCAACAACATTTCATTTGTGGGAGTAAAGTCGGGCGAAATTCGCGGAACTCCAACAACCTTCCTTTCGGGCTATGACTTGGATTCCGGTTTTCTAATTGGACCTTACGTAGATTTGAGTAACTCAGACTTAACATACTTAACTCTTGGAGGAATAGATCTAACTGGAGCAAATCTTTCGTTCACTAACCTTTCAGGTAAAGATCTCAGTGGAGCAAACCTGAAATCAGCAAACTTGAGCGGGGCGAATTTATCTTGGGCTTCCCTAACAGGCGCTAATTTAGGCGATGCGACTTTATCTGGAGCCGACATTTCTAGTGCGGATTTCTCACTTGTTTCTCTTGAAGGAGTAAGAACCGGAGAACTCATGGGCGATGCTTCCAATTTGCCTTCCGGCTGGTTCGAGATTTTTGGCTATTTTCTAGGTCCAAAAGCGAACTTGTCAAACGCCAAATTAGATGGTTTGGATTTGAGTCAGAGGGATCTTCATTACGCAAACTTTTCTAACGCTAGTTTGAAGGGGGTTACGTTCAAAAACTCCAATTTAGCTAACACCAATTTCTCTTCTGCGAACTTGGAACTGGCGGTACTGTCTCATGCCAATTTGTCTAATGCCAACATTTCTTCGGCAAATCTGCGTCAGACTGATTTGTCTGACGCAAATCTATCGGCAGGTAACTTGTCCAATGCTCGTTTGAATTCTGCCAAGCTTGCGAGGACAAATCTATCTTCATCGATTTTGAAAGATACAACGCTGAATTCCGTTTCAAGTGGTTCAATTATTGGGAGCCCTGTTTCTCTGCCATTAGATTGGCAGCTTGCCAAAGGCTATCTAGTTGGACCGTGGGCAGACCTGTCTGGCGCAGATTTGTCAGGGCTAGTGTTTCAAAACGTCAATCTTTCGAATTCAAATTTAGTGGACGCAAATCTCGGCTCATCTTCGCTTTCGAATGCAGTCTTGCAAGGGGTTTCGAGTGGAAGACTTAGGGGTATACCGAATTCCCTGCCAATTAGTTGGAAATTAGTCGATGGTTACTTGATCGGACCTGGGGCAAATTTATCTTATGCAAATCTTAAAACCGCAGACCTGACTGGTTCTCAATTATCAAATGCGGTGTTAGAACTCGCTGACCTGTCTGAAGCGTCTATGGGGGCTGTTGCCAGTGGAGGCATAGTCGGCCTGCCTAAGCTTCCATCAAGTTGGAAACTTGTGAATGGCTATTTAGTTGGCCCTGAAGCTAACCTCAGAGGAGCGCGCCTAACAGGGCAGGATTTGACGGGGTCAAATTTATTTAAGGCCAACTTGGATGGAGCAGATTTGTCGAACACAAATCTAATGTCAGTTTCGAGCGGGTTTATAAAGGGGACTCCGTCAATGCTGCCAAGTCAGTGGAGGCTTTTTATGGGTTATCTTGTGGGCCCTGGCGCCAATCTAGCTGGTGCAAATCTAAATGGTGGCTTGAGTAATGTAAATCTTTCTGGCACCAATTTGGATTCTGCAGATCTTGGGATTGCTGTCTTGAACAACATAACCAGTGGGCGAATTACTGGAGAGCCAAGAGCACTGCCGAGAAACTGGAGACTTATAGGCGGGTACCTGGTTGGGCCGACTGCTAACCTATCAAATGCCATGTTTGCTGGCCTTGATTTATCTAATTGCGATCTCAGTGATGCCAATTTACAGAATGCTGATTTGTCGGATGCGAATATATCCGGATGCAAACTAGATGGCGTTCGTTCAGGAAGCATTATTGGTGATACAGCTAGGTTGCCACTTGATTGGAAGTTTATTAGCGGATACTTAGTTGGTCCCAAAGTTAATCTCTCCTACGCCGATATTTCAGGTTTGGACTTTTCCGAGGCTAATTTAACGGGTGGTTACATTTATCAAGCAAATATAGAGGCGACTTCTTTTTCATCGGCTACTCTAACCGGTCTTGCAAGTGGAAGATTGATTGGGACACCTGCAAAACTTCCGGACAACTGGCGGCTAATTCGAGGTTATTTCGTGGGGCCTGGAGCAGATCTTACGGGAGCTGTATTTTCAGGGTCGAATCTTTCAGGACTAAATTTAAGCTTCGTGAACTTCGCCAACTCAAATCTCTCTGGGGCTGATTTGCATTCCACAGATTTGTCCGGAGCGATTCTAGAAAATGCCAACCTGACAGACTCAATTCTTACAGGAGTGAACCTAAATCGCTCTGCACTCAACAATGCGGACTTTTTCGGGGCCTCTCTTTCAAATTTTAATGCAGTAGGAGTAACAGGTAGACCATTTCGTCTTCCCCACGGCTTCGAGCTACGCAACGATATTGTCGCTCAAACTTTTACTCAGGCACCAATACCAGTTGTTGCAGGCGTTTTCAAAGTAGGTCAAACACTAAATGCTAATTTGGGGAATTGGGACTCTGACACTGTTTTAGGACTTCAATGGACTCGAGACGGAACCCAAATCCCCTCGGCGACCAATTCGAATTACCAACTTACTTATCTGGATCTCGGACACCAAATCGCAGTGCAGGTCACTGCTGAGAAGAAAGGTTATTTCAAGGAAACAAAATCGAGCTCAAATAATCTTGTACAACTAGGTAGCCTGACTTTGGAGTCGCCAGTAATCAATGGTCAACCTCAAATTGGCAAGACTCTCTCTATAGAGACAGAATCATGGGGGCCTGAAATAACAAGAATTTACCGATGGTATAAAAACGGGATTCCTATTCCTGCCGCACGAGATAGTGCCTATGTCATAACTGCTGGCGATGTTGGCCAACAGATAACAGCGGACGTTGCGGCCGCAAAGGACGGCTACCAAAGCGCTACTTTTGGAACCAATGGTTTAGTAGTTTCCCTAAGCCCGATGCCATTCACTCGGCCAACTCTCACAGGCACAGTCAAGGTTGGAAAACTAATGAGAGCGTCAACAAAGCCTTGGCTATCAGGCGCGACAGTTAAGTATCAGTGGCTCCTCGACGGAAAGCCCATAAAAAGGGCCACTCAGGTTACATACAAAATTCTAGCGAGCCAAAGGGGGCATAGCATTTCGGTAGAAGTTACACAAATAAAAATCGGTTATATCAGACAAAGCGCAGTCAGTAAGGCAATAAAAGTCAACTAGGAAATTCAGTTAGATTCCAAGTACCTTGTCTGGATTTCAAACTTGGTTCTAATTTGGTTGCTTAGACAGGCTTAGATCAAGGACAATGTCTTTATGTCAGCCGTGATTCGTAAAAAGGACACACGGATGTAATGTATTTTCTAAACTGCTGGTCTCATAGGAGCTCCCCAACTAGTACTCACATTTTTACCAACTGTTGTTCATTCAAGGCTTCTGAAGACAGACAGTGGCGTTATGAACGATACAAATCCTGTATCGGAAGCGGTGCAACCTATATCTACGGATCAGAAGGTTGGGGGTTCGAGTCCCTCCAAGCGCACAAAGCACCAAAGACCTATCGCCCGGCTCTCGCTGCGGAACTCCGTTTTTCAATGAACTTAAAAGTGTTTGTCCAGCTCGATATGGGGCTCATCCTCACCAAGACATAAATCGAGTACAAAATCAGTGCAAGCCAGGCATTGATTAGTGAAACGCAAATGACGAGGCCCCCATAAACTGTTGTGATGCCTAAGCCAATCATTGAATAATTTTCAAACGATTTGACGTCAACTGGAAAATCAGCTGACACTTTCAAACTGCCATATTTGCGTCTAGCCAAATAAAGAGCCAAGAGCGTGACCGGACTTCGAGCAAAGAGGATCAAGCCAAAATAGAAGACCGGCCAAGTCATGTTCGGAGTGTTCACGCTATGACCCAGAAGTGATACGCCAAAAGGCACCAGCGTTACCGTGAAGAAAGTGAAAATCTGTTCCCAGACCCATATCTCGTTGGTCTCCACAAGGTATTGACCAAGAGCGTGGTAGTCATACCAGATTGAAGCAATGACTAGAAAACCCAGCGTGAACGCCGCAAAAACCGGCCATTTGCTAACCATGGCCTCGTTAAAGTCGGCAGCTGACGTTATTTCGGCTCCAACTGGAATTAGGTCCAGCACCAGAAGCGTGATAGCTATCGAGAAAATGCCGTCACTTAGTGAAAAAACTTTTGATACTGGGATATTTTTCATCATTTAATTCCACTGAATCCTTTGCATAAGCATCATTTTAACAAGCTGTGAATCGAAGTGAGCTACGAAGCCACGCCCGAGAAGTTGCCATAGTTTTGTCTAAGCTGGCAGTTTTACGAGTCGCCGAAGCAGAGGGATAGATCTGTTGAAGGAGGCAACGGGGTTAACTTTCGTCAAGAGGTAAAGGCTATAGAGAACTAGCGCTACCCAAGGAAGGAACAGGGCGCAAACAACTGAGATTAGCCCCAGAGCGGTCACTATTACGTTCAGCACTAAACCCATCTTCTGGTATTCACTTCCGGTAAACGGCGAATCCTCAGTGACCGTCATTGGGCGACGTCGCATCGCGATAAAGAATAAGAGCTGAACTGGCCCTTCAAGGAAAATCAAGAGTCCAAAGTAGAAAACACCCCAAGACATGTTTGGGGTATTAATGCTCTCGCCTAGCAATGCAGCCCCGGCTGGCACTAAGCAGGCCATCATAAATCCAAACCCATGCTGCCAAACCATTAGTGCATGAGGCTTTCCAGCAAACTGAGATTGAACGTGGTACTGATACCAGATGGCGTAAAGAACAAAGAAACCCATCACAAAAGAGAAGAAAATCGGCCATTCGTGCACTAAGCCCTCATTCAAATCGCCATTCTCGGAGGCCTTCTTGATAGCGCCGATAAGGTCGAAGCCCAGCAGGGTTAAGGCGATTGCAAAAATCCCATCACTCAGTGTGTCAATGCGAGAGTGGTCTATATCGGTAAATTTCCTCGCCATCGTACCTCCTAGTTGTTTAGCGAAATACTAGCAGTTGAGCCACTCAAACTTACATTGGAGTTCGAGTGCTGCCGGGCTCGCAAAGCCAAGAGTGTGGCTTGCCGAGGCCTCAGTGATCAATAGTTTTCTACGTATCAGAAGGTTGGGGGGTTCGAGTCCCTCCAAGCGCACTCTTTATGAAGTGAGAGTTAATCGTTAGTAGCCAGGTTTTGATCCTGGTTTGCGCTGAATCCAAATCGTTAGCAAGTATTCACTAAATGGGAATGCTGGCTCTATAGACTAACCCCAACTCAAGGGGCTTGAGTTCCAAACTAAAGAAATGGAATCTGTTATGTCTGAAGAAAGAAACGAAATCACCAGACTCATCAACCTATACATTGATGGCGCTGGCAAAGGTGATGCTGACAAGCTAAACGAAGCTTTCCACGCAAGTTCAAGATGGTTCGGCACAATGGGCGGAACTGATTACGACATGGACAAAAAGGGCTTTGTTGACCTGATGGTTTCACAACCAGGAGACAGCGGCAACCTAGTTGCACACATCACTGACATTCAGATTGATGGAACGGCTGCAGTTGCAACAGTCAAAGAAGAGGGTTTCTGGGGTGCTTACTCATTCACTAACTTCTTCACGCTTTCAATTCTTGATGGCCGCTGGCAGATTACGAACAAGACATTTGCTAACACTGGTGTCTCAGGAGAAGCTGCTCACTAAGCAGCTGGATTAGGTAAAGGAAGAATAAATGGCAACAGTAAACGAAATTTGGGTTGTTGAAGGCCTAGAAGGAACAACACGTAACCAACAGAAGCAGAGACTTGCTGAGTGGAAAGAAGTGCAGATTGCAGAAGGTGTAAAGCACGTGGACATCTGGGAGGGTGGCTATGGAGATTTCAATGGCACTTGGTATTTCTGCATGATTCACGACAGCGCAGCAGAACTTGGAAAGCTAATGGACAAGTTTTCATCTGACTCTGAAAGCTTCGACAACGCCATGGAAGAATGGCAGAAAACCCCAGTTTTGAAATTCCGTTCCGGAGGGTTGCTACATCTAGTAGAGAACTAGGAGCAGTAAAACTGAAATGAGCCCTGAGCCAATAAGGCCAGGGCTCATTTCATTTTCGGATCAGAAGGTTGGCAGTTCGAGCAGCGATGAGCGCTTAGATAAAGGAATCTCCGCCTAACTTTTGATGTTTGTTAGATATTTACAATCTTGTATGGAGTGTCAAGTTTGACAGGCTAGACCAATCTTCGTAAACTGACCGCAGACCCATTGCACAGTAGACGTCTGTATTAGGAGATCCCCATGTTTAGTTCAGCTAGCTCGATTACCCGGAAGCTTTCGCTTGCCCTCTTGATCGCCTTACTAGGTAGCGTTCAGGTTCCTGTAGCCTCAGCCAACACTCCTGTGCCAGAGGATGGATACTACGACTGTGCAACTGGTGTGAAGCGGGCCGATAGCGATTGGACGGGTTTCCATATCGCCAGTGGAAACGTATACGACATTAATTGCACTGGCACTGTAGTCCTACCAGATGGCCTGACGAGTATTGGGAGTTCTGCGTTCTACAACAGCGCACTAACTTCAATCACCATCCCATCCAGCGTTACCAGCATTGGTGACAGAGCGTTCGAGTACGCACAAGCATTAGCTTCAATCGATATTCCATCCAGCGTGCAATCTATAGGAGAGAGCGCGTTCTATGGTGCAAAGTCACTGACTTCAATCATCATCCCAGAAGGTGTCACATCCATAGCAAATAGCACTTTCGCTGGTGCTAGCTCTCTGGCATCCGTCACTATTCCATCTAGTGTGACTAGCATTGGAGATTCTGCATTCAACAATACAACTTCACTGACTTCAATCACCATTCCATCTAGCGTTACGAGCATTTTAGCTAGAGCTTTCTATGGGGCTTCTTCGCTTACATCAATCACGATCCCGGCTGGTGTGACCAGTATCGGGTCTAACGTTTTCGATGGAACTGCGTCATTGACAGACATCTCAGTTGAGACAGGCAACCCGAACTACACATCTATCGATGGCGTGCTCTTCACCAAGAGTGAAGAGACATTGATGAGATATCCTGCTGGAAAAACCGCAACTTCCTACACCATCCCCTCTACTGTGAAGAAGCTAGGCAAATCCTCGTTTGCCGGTGTGACTAACCTTACTTCGATTACTATGCCCGAAGGTCTGACATCGATAGATGAAAACGTATTCTACAAAGCAACTGCTCTGACCTCGGTTAACATTCCGGAAGGGGTTAGGTATATCGGCGAAAGTGCATTTGATCAAGCCACTGCTCTAACGTCCGTCACAATCCCATCGACTGTGACCAGCATTGGTGCTTATGCCTTCTATTACACAACTTCCCTAATCTCAATTACCATCCCTTCTAGCGTGAAGACAATCGAAGAGGGCGCTTTCTACGGTGCAGCTTCTCTCACGGATATCTACTTCCTAGGTAATGCCTCCGACTATGTTGGCGATTATGCTTTCGGTGAAATCACTACAGGAGCAAAAGCACACATCACAGCAACGGCTACTGGGTTTGGGACTGAAGCAACATGGAATGGGTTAGTTCTTGAGAGAGCAACAGTTCCAAATGGTGTTCCTGAGGACGGATACTATGCCTGTGCAACAGGTCTAAAGCTTGAATCTAACTCAGGGGTTCGTTATCAGATTAGCAACGGGGCTGCGGATAGCATAAATTGCTCTGGGGCTGTAGTCCTGGCAGATGGAGTCACTAGCATCTCGAATCACGGGTTTGCTGACACTCAGCTAACTTCCATTACCATTCCATCTAGTGTGACAAACATTGGAGACAGAGCGTTCTATGGTGCTCGTCTACCTTCGATTACCATTCCATCAAGCGTCACTAGCATCGGATATAACGCGTTCCAGGACGTAGAGGCTCTGGCACACATAACCATTCCGGAAAGTGTTACTTTCATTGGGGATGCCGCTTTCTATAATGCAAAGTCACTTATTTCAGTAACTAATTTATCCAAGGTGACATCGATCGGCGACAGCATGTTCGCTTATGCAACATCTCTGACTACGGTTTCCATTCCATCTAGCGTGACTAGTATTGGGCGTAGAGCATTCGCAGGAGCAACTTCACTGACCTCAATCACTATTCCATCTAGCGTGACTAGCATCGGAAATGGGGCGTTTGAAGAGACATTTTCAATGACTTCATTCTCGGTAGAGCTTGGTAACCAGAACTATGCCTCGCATGATGGAGCGCTCTTTAACAAAAATAAAACTACATTGATGGCATACCCTGCTAGCAGAATTGGGTCTTCATACACAATTCCATCTACTGTGAACAGAATTGAACCTCTCGCGTTCTACGGAGCAAAGTCATTGACTTCAATCACAATTCCAGAGGGAGTCACAATCATTGCTGAAATGACCTTCGCTGAAGCAGAGTCGCTGACTTCGGTTACCATTCCATCTAGCGTTACCTACATCGATTACGCTGCGTTCGGTGGAGCAACTGCGCTGACTTCAATTACGATCCCAGCAAGTGTTACTTACATTGAGGAAGAAGCATTTGCTGGAGCAACTTCTCTGAAAGATGTGTACTTCCTCGGTAATGCACCGGACTATGTTGGCGATTATGCTTTCGATGAAATCGCTGATGAAGCAAAAGTACATATCACAGCAACAGCTACCGGGTTTGGCACCGAAGCAACATGGAACGGATTAGATCTTGAGAGAGCAACGACAAACTACGCGGTCACCTATAACTCAGCATTGGGTAGCAGCGTTGCTTCGGGGACATTCACAAGTGGAGGTTCAATTCAAGTAGCGCCAGTGTCAACTCGCACAGGTTACACACTAGTCGGGTGGTCAACTACTCCAACCGGAACTGTAGTTTCCTTCCCATACACCCCAAGTGTTACAGCTGACATAACTTTGCACGCAATCTGGGCGGCAGTAGCCGTAAAGCCTAGTTACGTGAGCGGTGCGAAACTTACTGGCACAGCCAAGGTTGGTAAAGCAGTCGCTGTATCAAAAGGTACTTGGAAAGGAACAGCCACGATTGCATACTCATACCAGTGGTACGTATGTAAATCTGCTAGCACTAAGGTTCTAACTACTGGCAAGGCAGCTCCGAAATGTACATTAATCAAGAACGCTAAGGCAACTTCATTCAAGCCAACTGCGAAGGAAAAAGCTGGCTATCTAGCTGTATTGATTACTGGAACTAATAAGACTGGTAAATCAGCAATCTTCACTTCAACCAGCGGCAAGGTCTCTTAGTAAAATTGGGATCAACCAGGTAAAGGTTGAATTCATAGGAAGAACTTTGGGGTTACAGTCCCCTCAAAGCATAGAACCCGGCTCTCATTCAGGGGGCCGGGTTTAGTGCTTCTCTACAAACCGATTGGTTTCGAAGTTAGTTTTTCTGCTTGAGATTTGCTGATTCCCCAGATTGCTAGTGACATTCGCAAAGCACTGTCTGCTTCTTCGGCGGAATATTTGTTTGAAACAAACACCCCGTGGAATATCCCAGCTAAGCAATATGACCAGAGATAAAACTTGGTCTCAAAATTGTCACTACCCAATTCACCTCTTTTTGAAAAATTCTTAAAGGATTCTAGACCGGAGCTAAGTAAAGCCTCAATTACGAAAGAGGAGTCACTGAGAGTTTTGCCCATCACTCGGCCAAAGACTGTTTTGGTGCGATTCACACGTAACAGCTTTCGACAAACTTCAATCATTGTCTCTAAATCCTGACCCTCTGGCCTGCCGTCGTAGGCCAATAGAAGCTGTGCTTGCCACAGGTTAGCCAACGCTTCCTTTAGATACTCATCTTTGTTCTCGAAGTGGTTATAGATGGTAGCTGGGGAGACTTGAGCTTGGTTGGCTAGATCCTCGATGGTAGCGCTTGGGCCAACTGCTGCTAACACCTGTTGTGCTGATTTCAGGAGTGAGATTCTTGTTCGAGCCCGGTAGGCGTCTTGACGCCCAGCTACTAACTTCTCACCGCCATTTGACTTCATGGCTTAATTCTATAAAAGCGCTGAGCCAACTTAGGGCAATAGCAAATCTTTGTCTTTTCACTAAACTATTCATATGCCCAGTAAAGAAGAGTTAGTAGCTCACTTCACATCTCGTTTAGCTTTTGAGACAGATGCATCAGATGTTCATGCAGATCTTGAGAGCAAGAAGAACTTTGTTCTGGTTGATGTTAGAGGGCAGAGTTCTTGGGATCAGGGCCACATTGTTGGTGCAATCCACATGCCTCACAGTGAGATAGCTGAGACAGCACCAAAAGAGATTCCTCTAAATACCCCAGTTGTCGTTTACTGTTGGGGACCCGGTTGTAATGGTGCTCACAAGGGTGCACTCAACTTTGCACTGCTTGGTTACCAAGTGAAGGAAATGATTGGTGGTTTTGAATACTGGGCTCGTGAAGGATACAAGACTCAAGACGTTAACGGCCCTGTGGTTAGAGCTCAGGATGCTCTAACTGTTCCACTTAGTTCAATCTCTTGTGACTGCTAGGTAATCTAATGCCGTTGATCGTACGTCAGGTTTTAGTTGGGGACAAAACACGCTGGCGTGAACTGTATGAGTCTTACCTAAAGTTCTATAACAGTGAAACTATAGAGTCGAGCATCGAAATTGTGTGGCAACGCCTAACCAAGGATGAACCAGAGATTCACGGACTTGTTGCCGAACTCAATGGTGAGGTTATTGGCTTCACGCATTTTCATTACCAACTCTCGACTTGGACACATACCTTCCACTGCTACCTGGAAGACCTCTATGTCAGCGAAGAAGAGCGCGGTAAAGGTGCTGCAACGGCTCTCATTGCTGAAGTAAAAAAGTTAGCTGTCGCGCGTAAGTGCTCAGAGCTTTTCTGGATAACTAAGGAGAGCAATGAGACTGCAAGGAAGCTCTACGACAAAGTGGCAAATAGAAGTGATTTTGTTCGCTACGAGATCAGCCTAGAAGACTAAATTTTCTCTGTCTGACGAGAACATAAGAGTTCTTTGTTTGAGCTGGGTTTTTCCTAGCTCGTATCAATTCTTTAGCCACTACTTGAAGTTTTACGGCATTGAATTTAGGGCCATCGACCACTGACTTCAATTGGGAATTTAGCGATTCAGGTGTTCATTTGTAAGAGCGCTCTCGCCAATATTAAGAACTTAATTACCTGGCACCCGAAGAAAACCGGTGACATCAACTTCCAGAATGTGATTTTCAGTTTCCGCGTGTCTAGTGAGCTTTTGGTCGGGAACGAAGAAAATCTCAGTAGTCTAGCCGCAACACTGGTATCAACGACTTGAATGGATATAGAAATGTCAAAGCGAAAGAGTTTGCTAAGTTCTCTTGTGATAACTGCGCTAGTAGTTTTGGGTGTTTCATTCACCCCTTCTACTGCCTTTGCAGACCCCGGACCGCTTAACTCTGCTACTCAAGTTGATCAAAATTGTGGCACGGTCGAAGTATCAGCTCCGTGTACAAATAGCAGTATCTCCGGGACCAACACGACAAGAAGAATCGCTGTTACTTCGGATGGCACGATATTTGCGTCCTTTTCTAGCTCTGAAGGTGTTCGAATTGCACGAAGCGTTGATCGCGGACAGAGTTTTGGTGCAAGCACTCTGGTGACAAGTGAGCCAGTTGTCAGTGGAGCAGAGATTGCGGTATCATCGACCGACATCCTCTACGCCGCGTGGATAGCATCCGACGAAAACTACAACTTAGTCGCTAAATTTTCAAGAAGTGTTGACCGCGGTGCGACTTGGTCTACTCCAATTTCCAGCCCGCAAAATGAATATGGATACAGCATCCATTTGGCTGTTGATGGAGATCACGTTTATGCGATTTCGCGAGATGGAAACTCATTCTGGACAAGCTCCGATCAAGGACAAACCTATAACTTGGTTCCAACAACTTTTGGTTCTTGGGTTTATTCCGACGTAGTAGTAGACAAATTAACTCACGACGTGTATGTTTTCGTTGATAATCCAACCGTTTCTTGGTGGCGAAGTAGCGACTTCGGAGCAACTTTTTCGCCCCAAGTTCAAACAGGCCAATCGATTTATTATTCAGTCGCAGCTATCTCAAGTAATCCGCTAAATCGTTTCATGTATATGTCGGGTATTGATGGAGCCTTAGTAAAGATTGACCTACTCGACACTTCCTCAGTTAAAAGAATTGACGTTGCTGCTTCTAGTTGGCAATCTGAGGGGCGTTCTCTTGCCGCCGACGATATCGGGAATGTGGTCACTGGCATAATCGGGGGTGGCTACAGTATTAGTTTTCAGGTAAGCAATGACTATGCCGAGACCTTTGGCCCAAGCGTGACAGTTCTAGAGGCTGGAACAGATTACAATACTTGGGCTAATGCTGCCATCAACCCAACTACGGGTGATTTGATGTATCTCTATCAGAATGATGGGCACATCTATTTCCAAACATTTACAGATTATCTGACTGGCTACAACCTGGATCTGAATATCTCTGCTATTAACCTGGGATATGCAGGTGAGGTTAAGACCGTTCTCTTGACTAATAATGGCGTCACCGTTATGACTTTGGATAGCCTAAGCCTGTCAAACAATGTATTTACTAGCACAACTTCGTGCGGAGCTTACCTTGTTCCAGGTCAGTCTTGTAATTTCACAGTATCCGGAGTCAACGCTGGTGATGCCAATATTTTAATATCTGCGAGCAGCGGAAGCCAAAGTATTGAAAGAACCATCCCCGTTACTCTTAGCGCTGCTGCAGCAAACATAGTTTTTGATCCAAACTGTCTGTACATAAGGCAAAATATCGTGATTGCTGGCGTTACGTGCAAGGGAGCGGTAGTTATTCCTGAAGGCGTTACGCAAATCGCTGAAAACGCTTTTTATCAAAACACAAATATCTTTACTCTTACACTTCCTAATTCGCTTAGGAGCATAGGGCAGTCTGCCTTCTATGAGGCAATCAATTTGAAAGAAGTGGATTTCGGTTTTGGTATTAAAACCATAGGAATGTCTGCGTTCCAAGGAAATACCGCCCTAGAGTCGCTGTCGTTCCCGAACTCACTCAAGTCAATTGGGGCAAAGGCCTTTTACAGGGGCTCAACTATAAGGGAAATAGATTTCGGTAGCTCTGTTCAGTCAATTGGTGAGGAAGCTTTCCTCGGTGCTACTAGCTTGGCATCGGTATCGCTACCAAACTCTGTTAAGACCATTGGGGATGCAGCGTTTTTTGGTAACACACAGCTGAGCGAACTAGACCTCGGAACCGGAGTTGGCACTATAGGGGAGGCGGCATTTTTTGGAGCTACAGCTTTGACAAACGTTGTGCTTCCGAATTCTTTGAAAACCCTAGGAGGGTCAGCGTTCTGGGGAGCGACATCGCTTTCTACAGTTGATTTCGGAAGCGGCATCCAGTCAATTGGAAGCCAGGCGTTCTTTGCAACAAAAGTTGCAGAAGTAGCTTTGCCAGCCTCATTGAGGTCCATTGGTTCTCTGGCATTTGCCTCAATCAGTGACCTTAGAAAAATTGAATTAGGAAGCGCTATAAAGGTTGTGGCGAATGACGCATTCCAAGGGTCAAATGCAATTTCGTCTTATGAATATTGCGGTAGTACCGCAAATGTCTTGACAACTATGAACGCGACTGGCGCTGATCGCACAGTCGAGTTCTGCAGCCAAGGACCAAAGGGAGATCAGGGTGCCCCTGGTGTCGATGGCGCAGCTGGCGCTGATGGCGCAGCAGGTGCTGATGGTAAAGATGGTGCGAATGGTCTTGACGGTAAAGACGGTGCCGATGGTAAAGATGGTGCGGCTGGTGTAGCTGGTGCTGATGGTAAAGATGGTGCGAATGGTCTTGACGGTAAAGACGGCGCAGCTGGTGCTGATGGTAAAGATGGTGCGAATGGTCTTGACGGTAAAGACCATTCG
>Ga0214921_10006154_pt1 | contig 16591 bp, 16 predicted proteins | sample LL1505_MetaG_FD_177992 | JGI IMG/M metagenome (GOLD analysis project Ga0214921, IMG submission 177992) | Freshwater microbial communities from Lake Lanier, Atlanta, Georgia, United States - LL-1505 | ecosystem: Environmental > Aquatic > Freshwater > Lake | place: USA: Georgia | collected...
GATTTGAGCCCGCTTCTAAACAACGGGTAGTTGTAATCCAAGCAATTCTAAAAAATGATGCAAATAAAGAGGCGGTAGATTTCTTAACTCAAGTTGGAGTTGATGAGATCATTCCTTGGCAGAGTCAGCACAGCATTGGAAAGATTGAGGATAAGAGTTTAAGCAAGTGGCAAACCGTTGCCCGAGAAAGTTCACGGCAATCGCGCAGGGTCAGGATTCCGGTAATTGCTAATACTCATTCAACTGAAAGTTTGATCTCAAAAATTCAAGATTTAGAAAATATCTTTGTGTTACATGAATCTGCCGAAAATCGCCTATCCCAAATTGAGATAAACCAAGAGGCAGATGTCTTCTTGATTGTTGGCCCAGAAGGTGGCTTGAGTGAATTTGAAGTTAACACATTTATGGCCGCGGGCGCAAAGGTGGTACGTCTTGGGGAGAGCGTGTTGCGTGCTGCAAATGCCGGCGCAGCTGCAACTTCAGTTGTAATGTCAAGAACAGGGAAATGGTAACCAGAGCATAAGGGAGGTGATTATCAGTTGAGTGAGCAAGATTGTTTATTTTGTAAATTTTCCAAAAACGAAATTCCGGTAGGAAAGATATTTGAAGATCAAGATATATTTGTGATCGCTGATATCGCCCCTCAAGCCCCCACACATCTTTTATTGATACCAAAAAAGCATTATGAAAATGGTGCTGAAGTAGCCCAGAAAGATCCACAAGCAGCAGCAAAATTGCTGGCCAAAGCTGGTGATATAGCCCAAGAAAAGGGTTTAACTGGCTATCGCTTAACTTTTAATACCGGGGTTGAAGCCGGTCAGACCGTTTTTCACGCTCACTTACACCTCATGGGTGGACGTTCCTTTACTTGGCCTCCGGGCTAGACTGGTATTAATGGAGCTAAATAACGCTGTCTCAATTGCACTGCCTACTGGCATCTCAATGGTTAGTTTGCTGGGCGCAGGGGATGCAAATTTACGTGAGATTGAAAAAGCGTTTCCTAATCTTGAAATAGCAGTGAGGGGCGAAAGCGTCCTAGCTTCTGGAGATCGCATCCAGATCCTTTTATTAGAGAAATTATTACTTGAGCTAAGTGTTGTAGTGCGATCTGGTGGCTTCATAACTATTGATTCAGTCAAGCGAAGCATGAAGATGATAACTACGGATTCTAAACCAGCAGAGGTATTCTCATTAAATATTCTAAGTTCACGTGGACGTACTATTCGCCCAAAGACAGCCAATCAGAAAAAATATGTTGATGCAATTGATAAAAATACAATCGTCTTTGGAATTGGACCAGCCGGTACTGGAAAAACTTATTTAGCTGTTGCTAAAGCAATTGCGGCTCTGCAGAGTAAAGAAGTTAGTCGAATCATTCTTACCAGGCCTGCAGTTGAAGCAGGGGAGCGTTTAGGTTTTCTCCCTGGAACTCTGCATGAAAAAATTGATCCGTATCTGCGTCCTTTATTTGATGCGCTACAAGACATGATCGAACCAGATTCCATTCCTAAATTATTAACTGCAGGAACCATCGAAGTAGCTCCACTTGCATACATGCGTGGTAGAACTTTAAATGATGCATTTATTATTCTTGATGAAGCTCAAAATACTTCGGCTGAACAGATGAAAATGTTTTTAACTCGACTTGGGTTTAATTCTAAAATGGTAATTACTGGAGATATAACTCAGATAGATCTACCAAGTGGAGTGACTTCGGGCTTGCGAATAGTTAGAGATATTTTAGATGGAGTAAATGATCTTGAATTTATGGATCTAACTCAAGAGGATGTTGTTCGACATAAACTTGTTGGCGACATAGTGGCTGCGTATGGCCGCTATGACGAAGCCAATCAAGTTAGACAAATTAAGCGAGGCGTAGACCGCTAGGTGTCTATAGAAATAGATAATCGTTCAGGTGCTATTTGTGCTGAAGATGAGTTAGTTGACTTAGCTGCATTTGCGCTGAAAGAACTTCTTGTTGATAAACGGGCAGAATTAGAAATCTCACTCGTTGACGAGGCTGAAATGACTCGTCTACATGAAGAGTGGATGGATGAAGCAGGACCAACAGATGTTTTATCTTTTCCAATGGATGAGTTGCGACCAAATGAACTTTCCGAAAACAACGAAGTACCGGTAGTTCTTGGGGATGTGGTCATCTGTCCTGATGTGGCCCGGAAACAAGGCGATACTGCAGGACATGGAATGGATCATGAATTAAGAATTTTGTTGGTGCATGGAATCTTGCACCTTCTGGGCTTTGACCACCTAGAACCGGATGAAGAAGTCGAAATGTTTGCACTTCAGGGCAAGATAGTTAAAGATTGGTCGAAATGAACGCCCTTAACTTCGCGATTATTGTCTTGCTATTAGCTTTTGCTGGCTTTTTAGCTGGAACCGAGGCGAGTCTAAATTCCATCTCCCGAATTGCAGTTGAAGAATTAGTTAGCTCAAAAAAACGCGGCAGTGCTTGGTTATTCAAAGTTACTTCCAATAGAACAAAATACTTAAATGTTGTTTTATTAGTACGCAAAGCCTGCGAATTAGCAGCTACTGCAATTGTTGCAACAATCGCACTGGATTCATTTACAGATCGTCGGGTTGCGCTTTCAGTGACAGTCATAGGAATGTTAATAGTTTCTTATGTATTAGTAGGAGTAGGTCCTCGCACCCTTGGAAGACAACATCCAATGATGTGGGCTCGCCCCGGAGCAATTGTTGCTGGTGCTTTAGCTGTGGTGCTTTCTCCAGTAACACGATTACTAATTGCGATAGGTAATGCGATAACACCAGGAAAAGGTTTCAGAGGCGGACCATTTACAACGGAAGCTGAGTTTCGTGATTTAGTTAATCAAGCGCGTGAACAAGGTTTCGTAGAAGATGATGAGCACGAAATGATTCACTCAGTTTTTGAATTGGGTGACACGTTAGTGCGCGAAGTGATGGTTCCACGTACCGAAATGGTTTACATCGAGCGAGACAAGAGTTTGCGCCAAGCACTTTCTCTTGCTCTGCGATCTGGATATTCACGGATTCCAGTAATTGGGGATGATCTGGATGAAATTATTGGCATTGCTTACATTAAGGATTTAGCTAAACGTACTCATGATTTTAGAGAAGCTGAACAAACCGAAAAAGTTGAAGAATTAATGCGACCAGCAAATTTTGTTCCTGAGAATAAAATGGCTGATGAACTGTTACGAGAAATGCAATCTCATCAAATCCATTTAGCGATTGTGGTTGATGAGTACGGTGGAACTGCAGGACTTATAACTATCGAAGATATTCTTGAAGAGATTGTTGGAGAAATTGCGGACGAATATGATGACGAAGAAGAAGTTTTAGAGTGGATCGGTGAAGGAAATAAAAAGGTCAGAATTCAGGCAAGGTTGCACTTGGATGATCTGGAACGAGAACTTGATATTGAATTCGACGAAGAAGATAAAGAGTCAGTAGACACAATTGGCGGATTGATGGGAAAACATTTAGGTCAAGTGCCAATTCCAGGTAGTGAAATAACAATTGGAAAGTGGCGCTATACCGCTGAAAGGCCTATAGGTCGACGTAAACGAATCGGTAGCATCTTGCTAGAACTTGTAGACGAAGGTATGACAGATTCAGGAAGAGATGCTAAAAATGACATTTAGCAATCCTGAAGATGAAAAGTTATTAACACTCGCTAAAGCAACCGCAGCACGAGTAAGTGCAACACAGGGAGCAGCTGTTCGAGATGAGACTGGCAGAACTTACGCCGCGGCCTCAGTTAAGTTAGATTCAATAACTTTAGATGCACTGGAACTTGCATTAGGCATGGCACTTTCAAGCGGAGCAAGTGCTATAGAAGGCGCAATTATTTTTGGAAGTGAGCCAATTACGCGGGCAGTATTGGCAATTCGCGAGATTTCACCATCGGCCATAGTTGCAAGTGTTGACCAATCTGGGAAAATCAGTACCTACTGAATGAGTTGAGCGAGTAAGAAAAACGACCAGCGCTACACAACTGACCCGATAAGATTCTCTTATGCGTATCGCCCGATTTTCGCCAGCTAAAGAGATTTCGGTATCTCCGCTTTATGGTGTTATCGATGATAATGAAATTATCTCAGTATTGGTCGGGGATCCAATATATGCACCAATTACATTTACGGGCGAGAAATTGAATTTGGCAGATGTAAAACTATTAGCACCGGTTATTCCGCGAAGTAAAGTTGTCTGTGTTGGAAAAAATTATGCAGATCATGCAGCCGAGATGAATAGCGAAGTACCGAAAGAGCCAGTGCTATTTATTAAACCAAATACTTCGGTAATCGGCCCAGATGATGCAATTGTTTGGCCGGCTATGAGTGAGCGCGTAGACCATGAAGTAGAACTTGCAATTGTTATTGGAAAAGTTTGTAAAGATGTTAAAAAAGAGAATGCAAAAGATGTGATCTTTGGTTACACAATTGCAAATGATGTGACCGCGCGAGATTTACAAAAAGTAGATGGACAGTGGAGTCGAGCAAAAGGATTTGACACTTTTTGCCCACTTGGACCTTGGATAGAGACTGAATTGGATACAAGTAATTTGAAATTAACTGCAGAGGTAAATGGCGAAGTGCGTCAATCCGGAAATACCGCAGAAATGATTTTTGATATTCCGAGCATTATTGAATTTGTGACTCAGGTCTATACCTTGCTTCCCGGGGATGTAATTTTGACTGGAACACCATCAGGAATTGGTCCAATGCCGGAAGGTTCAGTAACGTCCCTTACAATTGCGGGTATCGGAACATTAAGTAACCCAATTATCAAGAGATCTAAAAAGTGAGAATCGAGTGAACGCCGGTGAGTAATAGCAACGATCGGCCAGTGAAAGTTCGTTTTGCTCCGTCTCCAACAGGAGATCTACATGTGGGCAATATTCGGACTGCACTCTTTGATTGGGCATTTGCGCGCCACACTGGGGGCATCTTTCTTTTCCGCATTGAAGATACTGATCGCTTGCGCGTTACAGATGAATATATTGCCGCAGCAATTGATACTTTGAAATGGCTAGGACTTAATTGGGATGAAGGTCCTGAAGTTGGTGGCCCAAATGGTCCATATCTTCAATCGCAGCGTTTAGATATTTATGCCGAGTGGGCTGCTAAATTTTTAGCACAGGGTGATGCTTATCATTGCTATTGCTCTTCAGATGAGTTGGAAGCTAGTCGTGAGGCGCAAAAGAGTGCCGGAATTGCTCCTGGGTATGACGGAAAATGTCGGGATCTCACAGCAGATCAGGTCGCTGATTACAAAAGCGCTGGACGTGAACCGGTATTACGGATGCGAATGCCAGATGGTTCCACAACTTTTACGGATGTAATCCGTGGCGAATTAACTTTTGAACATGAGTATGTCCCAGATTTCGTATTAGTCCGTGCAGATGGATCTCCACTCTATACATTGGCAGTTGCTGTTGATGATGTATTGATGAAAGTAACTCACGTCCTTCGCGGTGAAGATTTGCTTTCATCTACTCCAAGACAGATTCGGGTTTATCAAGCGATGGGTGTTCCAGAATCTGAGTATCCATTTTTTGCTCACCTTCCATTTGTAATGGGACAAGACAACGCGAAGCTTTCAAAACGAAATGGCGAAACATCAATTGCTTGGTATCGCGAAATGGGCTTCTTGCCTGAAGCAATTTGTAATTATTTGGCATTACTTGGCTGGTCACCAGGGGATGATCGTGAAAATGTGTCGATGAAAGAGATAGCTGAATTGTTTACTGTTGAAAGAGTTAACTCATCACCTGCCAGATTTGATATGAAAAAGTTGGAAGCAATTAACGGAGATAAAATTCGCGAACTTTCACTTGATGATTTCTTGAATCGCGCTCTTCCATTTTTGATCAAGGATCAAGTAATAAAAGGTGATGCAAAGGAAATCGAGATTGTTAAAGCCGCTCTACCAATTATTCAAGAGCGCATAGTTACCCTTTCAGAAATTCCAGCAATGTTGAAATTCTTATTCGTTACAAATTTTGAAGTTGAGGCGGAATCATTTCCAAAGATTGCAGATGAAAGTGCACAATCAATTTTAAAGAGAGCATTATCCGACCTCTCTAATTTATCTGAGTGGAGTCATGCTGGAATCGAAGCGGTGTTACGCGCATCCTTAATTGAAGAGCTAGGTTTAAAACCCAGAATCGCATTCACCGCACTTCGAATCGCCACTACAGGCAGCACCATTTCTCCACCACTGTTTGAATCGATGGAATTGCTTGGCAAAGATGTGGTTTTGGCACGGATCCAAGGTTGCTTGCTGGGGTAGTGGCTGCCAAATCAGCACAATAATTACCGGAACTTTGTAAGGTATTCTTACGCCCTGCACGTGTTTGAAGCCAAAATGATTGGGGTATGGGGTAATTGGCAGCCCTGCTGATTCTGGTTCAGTAAGTCTAGGTTCGAGTCCTGGTACCCCAGCGATCTATACTTAATACAACAACTAAATAAGTTTGGCCCCGTCGTCTAGCGGCCTAGGACTCTGGCTTCTCAAGCCAGCTACGAGGGTTCGAATCCCTTCGGGGCTACACAGATTAATCTTGATAATTCTTCATACAAATCCTTGAATGCGCTAACTCAGCCAGATAGGCTCGCCGGTATCCATTTGATATCTAGCAAACAGGAGTCCTACCTTGAAAATCACCGGTTATGAACTTTTCTTTGTTGCACCACGTTGGCTCTTTCTAAAAATTGAAACTGATGAGGGAATAACAGGGTGGGGCGAACCGGTCTTAGAGGCTAAAGCTTTAACAGTCGCTGCTTGCGTGGATGAAATGATGGACCACATTATGGGTCGGGACCCAATGCAGATTGAACGCCATTGGCAGCGAATGATGAAAGGTGGCTTCTACCGCGGCGGATCGATTCTTAACTCAGCAGTTGCTGGTATCGATCAAGCACTTTGGGATATCACTGGTAAAAAATTAGGTGTTCCAGTTCACCAGTTACTTGGTGGAGCAGTCCGTGATCGCGTTCGTATTTACGGTCATATTGGTGGTCAGACACCTCGCGATGCTTACGGCAACATCCCAGTATTAAAAGAGACTGAAGAAGTTCTTAAAAATGTACAAATTCAACTTGATCGCGGATTAACCGCACTTAAGTGGTGTCCAGCTGATTCACTTGAACATATTGATACCGCTACCGAGTTGAAAAATATCGTCGCTCGAGTTGAAGCGGTAAGAAATTATGTAGGCGATGACATCGATCTCTGTCTTGATTTCCACGGCCGTTTTAGCATGGCAATGTCACGTCGAGTATTCCCACTACTTGAGCCATACAACTTGATGTTTATTGAAGAACCTGTTCTTCCGGAGTACACCGATCACTTTGGTTTAGTTGTGCAGTCAACATCAATTCCAATTGCAACTGGTGAGCGTTTATTCTCACGTGGTGAATTCAAAGATGTATTGCGCTCCGGTATCGCTGTAGCTCAACCAGATTTGAGTCATGCTGCTGGTATTTCTGAAACTCGCCGAATCGCAGCGATGGCTGAAACTTACAACGTTGATATCGCACCGCATTGTCCACTTGGACCAATTGCACTCGCTGCTTGTTTGCAAATTGACTTTGCAACTCCAAACTTCTTGATCCAAGAGCAGATTCTTGGACTAGGTAAAGGCAACAACGGAGCTCTAATGAAGTACCTCGTTGATTTCTCAGTCTTTGATGCGCCAAATGGCTACATCGAATTGATGACAAAACCTGGTTTGGGTATTGAGGTTGATGAAAAAGCTGTTCGCGAAGCATCAGTAAATGGTCATCGCTTCCGTGGGCCAGAGTGGCATCATCGTGATGGTTCTTTCGCAGAGTGGTAAAAGTGATTGATTAAGTAATTAAGGGGTAGCAATATGAAAGTGACCGGTTATGAATTATTCATGGTTGAGCCACGTTGGCTATTTCTAAAAATTGAAACTGATGAAGGTATAACCGGCTGGGGCGAACCAGTCCTAGAGTTTAAAGCTGCAACAGTCGCAGCAGCGGTCGATGAAATGATGGATCATGTTATGGGTCGCGATCCAATGCAGATCGAACGTCATTGGCAGCGAATGATGAAAGGCGGCTTTTACCGCGGTGGACCAATTCTCAACTCAGCCGTTTCTGGTATTGATCAAGCACTGTGGGATATCACTGGTAAGAAGTTAGGTGTTCCGGTTTATCAATTGCTGGGTGGAGCCGTTCGTGACCGAGTAAAAATCTATGGCCATGTTGGTGCTCAAGTTGATCGAGATAAATTTGGAAAGATGCCGCTCAAAGAGGAATTGAAAGTGATGTCAGAGAATGTGCAAAAGCAACTTTCTCGTGGCTTGAAAGCAATTAAATTCACCCCTTCAGATTCACTAGAGCATATTGATACTCCAGCTGAGGTAAAAAATATCGTTAAAAGAGTTGAAGCTGTGCGTGAATTAGTTGGGGATGATATTGATATCGCAATAGATCTACATGGGCGATTTAGTTTGGCGATGGCCCGCAGATTGTTCCCATTACTTGAGCCTTACAACTTGATGTTTATCGAAGAGCCGGTACTTCCAGAATTTACTGAGCATTTTGATCTGATTGTTCGATCAACTTCAACGCCTATCGCAACGGGTGAGCGCTTGTTTTCACGTGGAGATTTCAAAGATGTATTGCGTTCTGGAATCGCTGTAGCTCAGCCAGATTTAAGTCATGCCGGGGGAATTTCAGAATGCCGCCGAATCGCTGCAGCTGCTGAAACATATGATGTTTCGATGGCTCCACATTGCCCACTTGGACCAATTGCACTAGCTGCTTGTTTGCAACTTGATTTTGCAACGCCAAACTTTTTAGTTCAAGAGCAAATCCTTGGACTTGGAAAAGGTAACGATGGCGATCTAATGAAGTACATCGCTGACTTCTCAGTCTTTGATGCGCCAGACGGATACATCGAATTAATGACCAAGCCTGGTCTTGGCATTGAAGTAGATGAGAAAGCAGTTCGCGAAGCCTCAGTTAAAGGCCATCGTGGGCGTGCGCCAGAGTGGCATCATAAAGATGGCTCATTCGCCGAATGGTAAAAACGAGTAATTAAATGAAAGTTACCGGCTATGAGTTATTTAATGTAAAGCCACGTTCAGTATTTTTAAAAATTGAAACAGATGAGGGCATAACCGGCTGGGGCGAACCTGGTCTGGAATATAAGCCAGCCACATCGATAGCTGCGGTGGATGAAATGATGGATCACGTAATGGGTCGCGATCCAATGCAGATTGAACGTCACTGGCAGCGAATGATGAAAGGCGGTTTTTATCGCGGGGGAGCCGTCCTTAACTCTGCGGTCTCCGGAATCGACCAAGCGCTTTGGGATATCACCGGAAAGAAATTAGGTGTTCCGGTTTATCAACTCCTTGGTGGCGCAGTTCGGGATCGAGTTAAAGTTTATGGACATGTAAATGGAGAAAGCCAGCGGGACAAATTTGGTAAATATCCAGTGAAGGCAGATATCGCTGAAATTTTAGGTCGAGTTCGCCAACAGATGGCAGCCGGATTGAAAGTGATTAAATTTTGCCCAACAGATGCTCTGGCACATATTGATACTCCAACGGAGTTAAAAAATATTGTCAGTCGAGTTGAAGCCGTCCGGAATGAAGTTGGTGACGATATTGGAATCGCTCTTGATTTTCATGGGAGATTTAGTCTGGCAATGGCCCGGAAAGTTTTCCCACTTTTAGAAGAGTTCAACCTGTTGTTTATTGAAGAACCAGTTCTTCCAGAATTTACTCATCACTTTGGTTTGATAGCTAGATCTACATCCACACCAATTGCTACTGGGGAAAGATTGTTTTCAAGAGGAGAGTACAAAGATTTATTGCGTTCTGGAATCGCTGTGGCTCAACCTGATGTAAGTCATGCAGGTGGAATTTCGGAAATGCGCAGAATTGCATCGATGGCTGAAACGTATGATGTAGCGATGGCTCCACATTGTGCAATTGGACCGATTGCTCTCGCTGCTAGCTTGCAAGTTGATTTTACAACACCAAACTTTTTAGTGCAGGAACAAATTATTGGGGCAGGGGATCCTGGTGAAGTCCTCGCAGATCTAGTTGATTACTCTGATCTAAAACCAAAAGATGGCTATATTGAATTGATGAAAAAGCCTGGACTTGGAATTGAAGTTGATGAGAAAGCAATGCGGGCTGCGGCGGTTGAATTCAACAAGTCAAGGCAGCCTGAATGGATTCAGAAAGATGGCTCATACGCCGAGTGGTAAAAATTAACCTTTGGCTAAGTACTCAGTAATTCGCGCAGCGGTAGCCACAACAGCGGCGGCATGAATCCGGCCCGGTTGTCTGCTTAATCTTTCAATTGGACCGCTAATACTTACTGCTGCAATGACTCGATTGTGTGGTCCGCGAATTGGGGCAGAAACACTCGCAACTCCTGCTTCACGCTCACCAACACTTTGCGCCCAACCACGACGACGAACTGCAGATAATGTAGCCGCATTAAATCGGGAATTTTTCAGCGCCCGATGTAATCGATCTACATCCTCCCAAGCTAAAAGTATTTGTGCAGCCGAACCTGCTTGCATTGTTAGTGCAGTTCCAACTGGAACTGAATCTCGCAATCCTGACAATCTTTCTGCGGCCGCAATGCACAAACGTGTATCGCTGTGTCTACGATAAATCTGGGCACTTTCACCAGTTGCATCACGCAAAGCAACTAATGCTGGATTTGCAATTGCCATCAATCGATCTTCCCCTGCAGATGCAGCTAACTCTTCCTCGCGGGCACCGATGGTAAATCGACCATGTAAATCTCTAGCTACAAAACGATGATGTTCTAGTGCTACTGCTAAACGATGCGCGGTAGGACGCGCAATTCCAGTTGCGGAAACCAATTCAGCGAGGGAGTGTGGACCTGATTCAAGTGCATCTAAAATTGCGATTGCTTTATCAATTACTCCGACGCCACTTCCGCCCAGGTCTTTATCCATGATATGATATTAGCATCTCGAATAATGAGATGCAATAGGGGGTTAGCAATGGGAAAAACTTTGGCAGACAAAGTTTGGGAAGACCATGTTGTACATCGCGCAGCTGGTGAACCCGATTTAATTTACATTGATTTACATTTAATTCATGAGGTAACTAGCCCACAAGCATTTGATGGTTTACGCCTTGCTGGACGCACTGTGCGCCGTCCAGATTTAACTATTGCTACAGAAGATCACAACACGCCAACTATTGATATTGATAAACCAATTGCTGACCCAGTATCAAAAATTCAAGTTGATACTTTGCGTAAAAATGCAAAAGATTTTGGAATTCGAATTCACTCACTTGGAGATGTTGAACAAGGCATCGTGCATGTTGTTGGACCACAATTAGGACTTACCCAACCTGGAATGACAGTTGTTTGTGGAGATTCGCACACTTCAACACATGGTGCGTTTGGCGGGTTGGCATTTGGAATTGGAACCAGTGAAGTTGAACATGTATTAGCAACTCAAACACTTCCATTAGCAAAACCTAAGATGATGGCAGTCAATGTTGAAGGAGTATTGCCAGCAGGAGTAACAAGTAAAGATATTATTTTGGCGTTAATTGCAAAAATTGGAACAGGCGGTGGTCAAGGATTCATCATTGAATACCGCGGCAGCGCCATCAGAGAACTTTCCATGGAAGCTCGAATGACCATTTGCAATATGTCAATTGAAGCAGGCGCAAGAGCAGGGTTGATTGCTCCAGATGAAACAACATTTGAATATTTAAAGGGTCGCGATCATGCACCTAAAGGTGCTGATTGGGATGCTGCAGTTTCCTATTGGAAAACTTTGAAAAGCGATGCTGACGCACTGTTTGATGTGCAAGTAGATCTTCCGGCTGACTCACTTGCCCCATTTGTTACATGGGGAACTAACCCAGGCCAAGGAGTTGCGTTAAATGATGTTGTTCCAGATCCAGCAGATATAAAAGATGAGGCAGCTAGAGGTTCGGCTGAACGAGCATTGGTTTACATGGATCTAAAAGCCGGAACCCCGATGAAGCAGATTAAAGTCGATACCGTTTTCTTGGGTTCTTGCACAAATGGCAGAATTGAAGATTTACGTTCCGCAGCACAAGTATTAAAGGGATCAAAAGTTTCGCAAGGAGTGCGAATGCTGGTTGTTCCAGGTTCGGCACGAGTGCGTCTAGAGGCAGAAGCAGAAGGTTTGCATGAAATTTTCCTTGCAGCCGGTGCTGAGTGGCGCCAAGCAGGATGTTCAATGTGTCTGGGAATGAATCCAGATCAATTGAAACCTGGAGAGAGAAGTGCATCTACTAGCAACAGAAACTTTGAAGGAAGACAGGGCAAGGGTGGTCGAACACATTTAGTGAGTCCACTTGTTGCTGCCGCTACTGCAATTCGCGGAACTCTTTCTGCGCCATCAGATCTTTAGAGAAATAACCCAGACCAGTGAAAGCAGGAGAGTAACTCATGGAAAAATTCACTATTCATACTGGAACTGCAGTACCGCTTCGTCGAAGCAATGTTGATACTGATCAAATTATTCCAGCGGAGTATTTAAAGCGCGTGACCCGAAGTGGTTTCGAAGATGGCTTATTTGTGGCCTGGCGCAAAGATCCTGAGTTTGTACTTAATCAACCGCAATATAAGTCAGCATCCATCTTGGTAGCTGGGGCAGATTTCGGAACCGGCTCTTCCCGTGAGCATGCGGTTTGGGCGCTGCAAAATTATGGTTTCTCAGCCGTACTTTCCAGCAGATTTGCCGATATTTTTCGCGGTAATTCTTTAAAGGGTGGATTGCTCACCGTAATTTTGCCAGAGAGCGAAATAGAGAAAATCTGGGAGCAGATTGAAAAGAATCCAGAAACTAAAATTTCAGTTGATTTAGTTGCACGCGAAGTCAGATATGCGGAGAAAATTCTGCCTTTTGAAATTGATGACTACACCCGTTGGCGCCTAATGGAAGGCCTTGATGACATCGGGTTAACTTTGCAACATGGGGACGAAGTGACCGATTTTGAGCGTAAAAGAGCCACTTTTATGCCGGTAACGCTGACCAAGTAGTTAATTCCTGGGCTGTTTAAACCGTCCATAATTTCCAATTAAAGTGAATTATCACCAATAAATAAGGCTTTTTGGCGTGTAATAACTTTGTGCGACACGCGAGGTCGGTGATGGACTCTCATCTCGGTGGGCTCTAAGTTTTAGACAAGATTGAGGGTGCTCCTCGATTAGCCTAATAAAAAGGGGATTTTCATGAATAAGGCACAGTTTATTGCGGTACTAATGCCGCACTTTAATGACAGCAAGAAAGATGCAACTCATGCAGTTGACATTGTTTTTGATTCAGTTACTCGCGCAGTTTCAAAAGGCGACGAAGTAAATATCGCAGGTTTTGGAAAGTTCAAGAAAGTTCACAAAAAAGCCCGTACCGCTCGTAACCCATTTACTGGAGATCCAGTAAAGGTAAAAGCAAAATCAGTTCCTAGATTCGTTGCTGGTAAAGAATTAAAAGAAATTATCAATGGCGATCGCAAGCAAGATGCTGCGCCAAAGCCAGCAGTTGCAGCACCAAAGAAAGCAGCAGCTAAGAAAGCTCCTAAAAAAGCCGCTAAAAAGGTAGCTAAGAAAGCTCCTAAAAAAGCCGCTAAAAAGGTAGCTAAGAAAGCTCCTAAGAAGGCAGTAAAGAAGGCCGCTAAAAAGCGTCGCTAAAGTATTAGCGAAATCAGGGCTTGGGTGAGAAATCACTCAGGCCCTGATTTTTTTGGGCTGACAAAAGACTGATTCAAGTAAGGTTAAGACATGGGTGAGATTACATATCCACCGCCAAAGGGTTACCCACTTGGCGTAACTTCTTGGTTTAAATTTGGCGCGACATTAGTTATCCCTTTAATTAAATTAATTTCAAAGCGTGAGTGGCGTGGGGCTGAAAACATTCCTAAAACGGGCGCAGCGATTGTAGTTTCAAATCACATCTCTTATTTTGATCCACTTGTCTTTGCTCATTTTTTGTATGGCAACGGACGAGCTCCAAGATTTCTCGGAAAATCTGAACTTTTTAAATTGCCAATCATCGGAACTGTTTTGCGCGGGGCAGGACAAGTTCCAGTTGAGCGTGAGACCGAAAATGCAAAGTTTGCGCTACATCATGCGGTTGCTTTTTTGGATGCGGGACATTTGCTGGGTGTTTATCCTGAAGGCACATTGACGCGTGATCCTGGGATCTGGCCGATGAAAGGCAAAACCGGAATCGCGAGACTTGCAATCATGACAAAAGTTCCAGTAATCCCATGTGCGCAATGGGGTGCGCAAGAGTTACTTCCTCCGTATTCAAAAAGAGTGTTTCTTTTTCCTCGAAAACTCACCAAAGTCACAGCCGGCCCACCTCTTGATTTCTCCCGTTGGTATGGGAGAGAAGATGACATCGAGGCTTTAAATGAAGCAACTACATATGTAATGGACACGATCACCGGTATGGTGGAAACCTTGCGTGGTGAAAAAGCGCCCGCACAGAGGCTGGATCCACGAACCACCTCTCTCCCTCCAACTGGAAACTTTCGAAAGAAAAGCAAAGGATCGGATAAATGAGAGTAGCGATATTAGGTGCTGGTTCTTGGGGTACTGCGTTCGCACAAATTTCGGCTGATGCTGGCAATGAAGTTTCTATCTGGGGCAGAACACCAAAAACCGTTGAAGAGATTAACAATGATCACCACAACTTTAAATTTCACCCAGACAATATGCTTCCAAAATCGATTACTGCATCAACCGATGCCCAAAAAGTATTAAAAGCTGCAGATGTAGTGGTGCTCGCTATTCCTGCCCAGACATTGCGACAAAATTTAAGTGATTGGGGATCATCAATCCCGACGGATGCATTTATCTTAAGTTTGTTAAAGGGCATTGAAGTTGGATCTCTTGAAAGAATGAGTCAGGTAGTGACAGAAGTTTTAGGTATTGATGAACAGTGGGTCTCGGTTTTGACTGGCCCAAATTTAGCTGGCGAAATTATTAAGCGCGAACCTGCAGCATCAGTGATTGCATGTAGCAATGAAACAAATGCACATCACTTGCAAGATATGTGTGCCACCCCATACTTTCGGCCATATACCTCAACTGATGTGCTCGGGTGCGAACTTGCAGGCTCGATTAAAAATGTAATGGCATTGGCAGTCGGAATGGCAATTGGTTTGGGTATGGGTGACAACACCAAAGCCACAGTCATTACACGTGGATTAGCTGAAACTGCCAGACTCGGTGTTGCGATGGGTGCAGATCCATCAACATTCGCCGGACTTGCAGGGATGGGTGACTTAGTTGCTACCTGCTCCTCACCACTTTCGCGAAATAGATCTGTTGGTGAACTACTTGGACGTGGATCAACAATGGATCAAGCTAGAGCAATTACGAAAACAACCGCAGAAGGCGTTAGTTCGGCACCTGCGGTTCTGGCACTTGCTAAGAAATTCAAAGTCGATATGCCAATTGTTGAAGCAGTTGTCGATGTTGTTCAAAATGATTTACCACCGGCGGAAGTTGTTAAACGTTTAATGAACCGCACAACTCGTTCTGAGTATTAAAATCACAATCATGGGAGATATTTCTAAGTTAAGAGTTGGAGTCATTTGCGGCGGGGCAAGCAGCGAACATTCCGTATCTTGCTTATCAGCGGCCTCATTACTTAAATCTATTGATCGAGATCTATTTGAAGTAGCGCTCATTGGAATTACCCAAGAAGGCAAATGGGTACGGTTAAAAGATGACCCAGAATTAATCTCAATAAATGGAGATGAGCTTCCAGTTGTGCCTACAGATGCGCCTGAGACTTCATTAAGTGAAATCAGCCAAGAGATTGATTTAGCTTTCCCAGTAGTTCATGGAACATTTGGTGAAGATGGAACTTTGCAATCAATTTTAGATCACGCTGGAATTGTTTATGTTGGATCTGGGGAAAATGCATCTAGAGATGGATTTGATAAAGGAGTTTCTCGCAAAATTTATAGTGACGCTGGAATTCCAAGCACCAAGACCGAAATTTTATTGATGGCCGATTGGAAAATCCAGCAAAAGCAAATTGTTAATGAGATTGAAGTTGAGTTTGAACTTCCTTTGTTTGTTAAGCCTTCTAGGTCTGGTTCAAGTCAAGGAGTTGCAAAAGTAAAAAGTTGGGAGCAACTTGAGGTTGCTATAAACGATGCATTTACTCATGACGATAAAGTTCTAATTGAAGAAATGATTTCTGGTCGTGAAGTTGAGTGCGGAGTTCTGGGAGCTAAGGCATCAGCAATCGGTGAAATAAAGATTCTTGGTAACCATGAGTTTTATGACTTTGAAGCAAAATATTTGGACGATGCCACTAAATTGATTGTTCCAGCTGAGATTCCAGAAGAAGTTGCCAATCAGATTCGAGCGTATGCGATTCAGGCATTTAACCTGATTGGGGCAGATGGTTTAGCCAGAGTTGATTTCTTTTTAAAGAGTGATGGATCTTTAGTGTTGAACGAGATTAATACAATGCCTGGATTTACTGCTACTTCGATGTATCCAAGGTTATGGCAAGCAAGTGGAATTACTTATCAAAATTTGATTACTGA
>Ga0214921_10006155_pt1 | contig 16588 bp, 13 predicted proteins | sample LL1505_MetaG_FD_177992 | JGI IMG/M metagenome (GOLD analysis project Ga0214921, IMG submission 177992) | Freshwater microbial communities from Lake Lanier, Atlanta, Georgia, United States - LL-1505 | ecosystem: Environmental > Aquatic > Freshwater > Lake | place: USA: Georgia | collected...
TGATGTTTCTTTTAATAGTAATATGTTCACACAAGGACGTTCTATAAAACAAGGTGATGTATCCATGAATAATCGTTTATTTGTTTCGAGTGATGTTTCTTTTAATAGTAATATGTTCACACAAGGACGGTCTATACAACAAGGTGATGTATCCATGAATAATCGTTTATTTGTTTCGAGTGATGTTTCTTTTAATAGTAATGTTTTTACACAAGGACGGTCTATAAAACAAGGTGATGTATCCATGAATAATCGTTTATTTGTTTCGAGTGATGTTTCTTTTAATAGTAATGTTTTCACACAAGGACTGTCTATAAAACAAGGTGATGTATCCATGAATAATCGTTTATTTGTTTCGAGTGATGTTTCTTTTAATAGTAATGTTTTTACACAAGGACTGTCTATAAAACAAGGTGATGTATCCATGAATAATCGTTTATTTGTTTCGAGTGATGTTTCTTTTAATAGTAATATGTTCACACAAGGACGTTCTATAAAACAAGGTGATGTATCCATGAATAATCGTTTATTTGTTTCGAGTGATGTTTCTTTTAATAGTAATATGTTCACACAAGGAAGAACTGTTCTACAAGGCGATGTTTCTATTAATTCACGATTATTTGTTTCAGCTATTGTAAATGATGTATCTATGGGCAATCGTTTGTTTATTGCTGGTGATTTGTCATTAAATGGTCGGCTTTCTATTTTAAATGATGTTTCTATGAGCAGAAATTTAGCAGTTGGACTACAAGTTAATGCTACATCATTTAATGCTACATCTGATTATCGTATTAAAAGTAATATCATTTCATTAGATAATACATTTATAGTTGATAATTTAAGACCAGTGTACTATTTTAATAATATATTAAACAAGAATGATATTGGTCTTATTGCACATGAATTACAAGACTTTTATCCTTGTCTTGTTAATGGAGTAAAAGATGGCGAATCTATTCAAAATATTAACTATAACGGAGTTATTGGAATATTGGTTAATGAAATTAAAAATATGAAGATTGAAATAAATAACCTAAAGTCAGAAATAGAAAATATTAAATTAAATAATATAACTTAGTTTAGCTACAAAATAGATTGTAACCCAGTAATATTTATGAATAAATCTATTTATTCATAAATAGATTATGCATTTTTAACAGCTAAATTCCATAATTGTGTTTTAATTGGTGGATTTTTACTATTTTTTATAAAAGTACATAATTTCGAAATATTTTTATCTAAATTAGATTTTTTTTGATCCCAATTTAATGGTTGAGGTGTTGGATTACTAAAAACATTAGATAGTGGTACTCGATTACTACGCAAATTAGTATTATTACATAGTAAAAAATTTGGACAATTACTTAATGATGTACCCATATTTTGCACTAATGCTTTATTTTTATCCATATCTAAAACAACTTGAGTTGTAGAAGGTATTAAACGTCTATTTATTATTTTACTATTAGTTATTGTGTTTTCTAAAACATATTCTTTATAATCTGAATAATCTTGTGAATTTAAAACCGGAGGTAAATCATTTGTTTTATCAATAGCTAATTTTGTTGTTATTTTTTTATATTTTATATAATCACTTTGAGACATTCTATACGATATATCAATATATTCTTTTGGTACCTAATTTATTATGAAAGGGTAGATAAGAATATTTTTGTAAAATTAAACGAAAGATACGCAATTAATATCCCCATAAAAGAACCAATTAATAATTGTTCAAATGTGTGTTGTTTATACTTCCAACGTTGATAAAATGTTATTGCTGCAATGAATAACTCTATAATTAACCATATTGGAGAACCCTTAACCAAATATAAAAATGATAGTGAGAAAAACACAGATTGAAGATGTCCTGATGGCATTCCATACTTTTCTACCCCGGTGTAGGATTCATTAAATATTTTAATACCATTATCTGGGCGTTTTTGTTTTATTATAATTTTTAATATTTTATTTACTATTGTATTACCAATAAAAAATACTAAATATGATATTAAATACTTTTTTTGATTCCATAAATTAAATATTGATATTAGCAGTAGTATTAGCGGGCTTAAAAACCCTATTTTATCAATAATTATACTCATGTTCATATAATATCTATCTATTTTTTTACCATTCTATTTTTCTACCTTTTTATAAAGCTGTTGACAAACAAAACTAAATGACCAATTTTGGTTATTTAAATCAACTACGTTTCCCTTATCATTTATTAATTTTATAGACATTCGACTAATATTTACTGGGCCAAAATAATATCTATTATTGTTTTGCAGTGTTCCACCAAATTCAACATAAGATGAACCATTTGGTAATCCGGATAATTTTAGTGGTATCATAGCAAATACATTATCAGTAAAGGGGCCTTTCCCATAACTTTTTGAGCTTTGCCCTTTTTGTATATTACTATTTTGATCATTAGCATTTTGGTAAACATTTGATACCATATTATTCACTGAAGTCCCGCTATTGCTATTCAATAAATTTTGGGTTATCGGATCACAACTAGATTTCGAACGATTAGTATTAGTAGGAGTTTGTCTAGTCATATCTTGCCCAGTTATTGTTACAAGTCCATCATTTAAATTATTTAAATTAAAATCATCCAGGCATATTAAAAAATAATTATACAAATTTGTACTTACTGCTGTTTCACCCTTGATAGTTATTGTATTATTTACATCAGCAGTATAATCAGATAATATATAATAAGTAGAATTTCGATATCCTAATATCCATCCAAGGGTTGAATCCCATGTAGTATTTTGAACACCAGACGCACCTACATAACATTTTACAAAATTAATTGTATCATAAAAAACAATTTTATAGTCATTTGCTCTAAATATTTTATTTATATTTACCCTTATTCTTAAATAATTATTATGATTCAAATTGCTCTGTGTTAGATAGATAAAACTTCCTTTTGATAATGGATGTTCTGATAATAAATTATTTATTGTATTTATTAAATAATCTCTTGTATATTCTATATAATTACCAGTACTATTTGTTTCTGGTATAGTTATTGTTATATTATTATTAGAAGTAGAATATGTACTTGAATTTGGTGAAACATAAACACCATCCTCATCAGCTATAAAAGTTAATTTATTTGATATTGAAGTGTTAAATGTAATAGTTACATTTTCTATTGGTTGTGTTGATTTAATAGTAATAGCATTGCTATTACTTAATTTATTTAAATAAATATTAGTATTATTCAAATTATATGAATTATCTATAAATGTATTTGCTATTTTTAATGGATTTGTCCAAATATTATAATAATTATTATTAATATTATTAGGGTTTACTGTATCAACAAATTGTACATTATAATCTTTTGTTGTTATTTTTCTTGTTATGTATAAATTTAATGATATAGTATATGTCCCAGTATTGTTTTCAATAAATGAAATATTTGTATCCGATGTAAATAAATTACTACCCTGATATTTATAATTTTGTAAGTAAGAAGTCATATGATCCGAAAATATGATTGAATCATTAAACACGTTGATAGTATTATTGTATATAATAGGTTCTATATTATCCAAATCATTACCGCAAATATCTGTTATTGGATTTATTTTAAATAATTTCGAACCATTATTTATGGTTATTCTATTAAATCCAATATTATAACTGTTTATGTTAGTTAATTGGCTATTTGTAATAGGTTCATTATTCGTATTATTTCCTAGTAAAAATAGAATATTAAAACTAGTATCAGTGAAATCTACTTGATAGTTATTATTATTAAATTTTTTTTCAATATTCAATGCTAATGAAAAAGTATTATTTGAATCTCGATATGCAAATGAATAATTACCTACATTATTAGTATTTGCATAAGACAATGCGGGAATTGCATTTAAAAAAGGAAAATTATTTGATACATTTATAATTCCTGTATTTATAGAATCTATTAATTGAGAAATAGTATATATATTTGAAGATTGATTTAATTGTAAATTAAATGAAATATCATTTAATCGTGATAAAAAATTACTATTTACGCATTTTAAACTAACATATGGGCCAGGGAGTATTTTATAAAATTCGGTATCTTTTACAATAGGTGCTTCTGCTTTTAATAGTTGTAATTCATTTGATGATTCTTCGAAATAAAAGCATGAATTTGAACCAGTCCATAAAGGCGTATACTCTCCTATATTTGATTCATCTGGAAATTGAAGTAATAATTTAGAATTTGTATTATTGGTTGTAGTATATCGATTTGGTTTTATCTTTAATTGAAAATAATATTTACCATAATTTGTACTAGTAATATCTGTTACTGATAATAATGTTATTGATGATTCATTTGATAAATTTGTATTTTTTAATATCTGTGCACTTAAATCATTTATTATTTGATTACGATTATACATTGATCCTGATGGTAAGGATAATGAAATAGTAATTAATTTATCAACTTCTGTTACTCCTGGTGTGTATAAACATGCCGATAAATCTCCTGTTATGCTATCTGTATTAATTTGGCTTATATATTTTATTATAGTAATTGTCTTACTTGTATTATGTAATTTAATAATGTTATTAGTTAATGTATTATTAGCTAATGTAAAATAATTGGAATTAATTATATTTAATTCATAATTCTGTTGACCTAATCCTAAAAAAGAAGTTAAACTTTTTCTTCCTCTCAATACATCAGAGGGGATACCATTTAATGATTGTACATATGGTGTTGTCCAATCAGAAAAATTTAAATGATAGCTATTTTCGCTATATTGATTAGTTATTCCAATATTAATTGTAGTTAATGATGTATAAGGATTATAGCTTATATTAGTATTTGCAAAGCTTATATCAGTATATAGTGAATAATTATTTATTATTGAATTGCTTATAGCAGTTATCAAGTCACCTGGATTATAATTTCCAGCACTAATTTCTACTTTTATATCATGATTTCCATTATTAATTCCTGGTGAATTTCCTTTAATATAAAAAAAATTACTTCCATAACTGTTTGTAATAGTATACCAAGTATATGGAATCTGTACAGAATATAAACTTAATGATACAACATCTCTTAATGGTTCTGATAATTCAAATGTAAAACTTGTTGATAATGCTTTTTGATTTGATCTATATTGACTATCAATAGTTATTATTCTGGTTATTGTCTCTTTTAACAATGGATTTAAATTTCCTTTTGTGTATTCTAAATTATGTACATTATTTACAAAATTTTTTTGCTGTTCTGTGTATTTACTTTCATCTATTTTATTATAAATACGATTATCTATAGAAAAATCATTTATTATTTTTCCATTTTCTCTTAATGTATCATCTAATTTTGATAATTGCTGTATTTTTGCATTTCCTAATAATGTTGTCATTCCTTCTATGTTTGATTCTGAATCATTTTCTTCTTCTTTTTCTGATTCATAATCATTTTCAAAGAAATGATTATGTATATCATAAAAAAAATTTGCTAATTTTTCACCCGAATCATTTTGCATAATTTTGTATTTTCGATATAAAAAAATAATCTTTGCTTCTAGTTCTCTGTCAGTTGGATTTGATAGATCTAATATATCATATAATTCACCATCAGAATATGTTGATACGTCATACATGTTATCTTCATTTCTTTTATTAGAACTCATTATTTATAATAAGAGTAGACAAAACATTTATATATTTTTAGTTGCTAATCGTGTTTTGAACATATTACCGATAAATTTTACTAAATCTATCTTTTTACTGCATCTATATAACATATCTATTGGGAATGATTTTAACCCCTGACCTCGTTTCATATGCTGATTTCCTTTGAAACATAAAATATCGAATACCTGCATTATCTTTTCTTCTTCTTCTGACATTTCATTACGATCAATACGATTCTTACCTATGTATACATATCGATTATAATTTCCATTTTCGTATACATAATGAGAGTTAATTTGCGGGTGATTTCTTACCATTCCTATACCCATTATTTTATTTGTATCATTGTTCATTTCTAGTATAAATAATACTGCTTCAAAAGGAATATTTCGAGTAATTGGTTCTGGAGAACAATATACACAATTATATTTTGGATGGGTGCTTCGAAAATTCTCATTTTCAGCCCAGGTACTGTTATTAAAACGCGATGTTAAAAGAAAATTACGTAATTCTTTTTTATAGTCAGAAACTAACTGTTTATGAATTTTTTTTTCGTATGGAAGAATTGTTGCCATTTTTTGATTTTTATGCAATTATTTTTAAATTACAATAAAATTCAATTTTTTCATATTTTTTGTACAAATTTGAAAAAATATAAAAGAGGGGGAATTTTAAAAATACATATAATATATATTCATTAACTATTGATAATGAATTCATATAATGAAAATGATCAAGATGATGAAGAAATAATATCTTCAACTGGTTCTATGCATAATAATTCAGAAGAGATTTTTCTTAATATTGAAAATAGTATAAATATTGATAATATTCAAGAAGAAACAAATCTGAATGATTATACAGAGAAACAATTTAATGCAAAAATACAAAAAGATTTGGAAAAAATTAAAGATATGCATTTGGATTCATTTAATAATTCGTTTTATAATATTCGAATTGAAAGCAATAGCCCTATTACGATATCTAATAGTGGAAGTAGAAATAATAGTAATAATAATAGTAGTTGCAGTAGTGATTCTGAAAATTTTATCGATTATGATACAGATAACGATGAACCAAAAAATAAAATGTATAGTAAATTCAAAAAACTATCATATAGGGATGTCGAAAAAATAATAAATAAATACTATGATTTGAGTAATGATACTAAATTTTCAACAGAAATTGATATACTTACTACATTTATTAAGGGCCAAAAAAATTTATATATTCAATCAAAGAACTCCTCTCAACGAAGGTTAAACTGTTTAACATTTCCATCAATTTTTATAAGTGCATTGATTACAATTGTTGCCCCTTTTATTGAATGCAAAAGTTGGAGCGTTGGATTTATATCAGGTCTTAATGCTATCATTATGTTATGTATTTCACTAATTAATTATCTAAAACTAGAGTCATCAATAGAAAATTATATGTATACTATCAAACAGTATGATAAACTAGAAACTTCATTGGATATGACTAGTAATAAATTATTATTTATTGATAGTGATAAAGAAAAATCATCAATTGTTCTCAATAAAATTAGGGATCTTGAACGTAAAATTAATGAAATAAAAGAATCTAATAATATGTTAATACCAGAAGATGTTAAGCAGCTTTTCCCTATTATTTACCATATTAATATATTTACTTTTATTAAGAAGATTGAGATCTACAAAAAAAATTTAATAATTAAATTCAAAGATGTTAAAAATGAAATTCGGTATATTTTTTATAAATTAGAGAATTATAAAATAGAATATGAAAATCAAGATAAATATAAGAACAGACTGATATTTTTATATGAAGTTAAAGATAAATTAAAAAGTGAAATTTTTGATATGCAATGTGCATATTCACATATTGATAATGCTTTTATGAAAGAAATTAAAAATTCCGAAAATAAAAAAAATATGTTCTGTTATATTTTATCTTTTTTTCCTTTTAATAAAGATGTAAATAATACTAGTTCTAATTCTATAATTGATAAATATTTTCATTTTGTATTTGCAAATGGTTGAGCTGGTACCATCTTCCAATACCATGGCATATCATAGACTAATTTTATTGATCCATTTGTTTCTAATGTATTTTTTATGTTTATTGCTTTATTTTCATTATTCCATTTCAACTTAATTATTATGCGCTTATGAGTAGGATCATTTTTTAGAGGTATTTCGATTAATTTTTCGATACTTCCTATTTGAAGACAACATAATTTATTATATATGTATTCTTTTGAAATATTTGTATCTATACGGGGGATGCATATGGAGGATAACATTGTATGGGTTTATTGTTTATTGAATTTTATTGGGATTAAAAATAATTTTGATAATCAATTTTTTAATTATTATCTTGTTGAATAGTTGATCTTATAATACCATGGTTACTACCTTGAATTAAATATGTCTTTTTGGACCAGTAATGTTTAAAATCTTTATTATTTTCTAAAAAATTTGTCAAATAATAATCAAAAGCTACACCATAATTGTTTTCTACATTCATATAATTCAAAAATTTTACTATTCCATTATATGACCAAATAAAAGAATCTGTGCAACGAGTATGAAATTTTCTTATAATTCGGTATTGACTATTTACTGTTAAATCTTCAATAAAATTTATATTTGGTAGTTGATAATTACGGTAGGGAGTTTCTGAAGTACAATATGGAGATCTAAAAATATCTTTAGATAATTCACTCGAATTGTCGTAACCAATATGAATTAAATCCCATTTATCAGTTATAGGTTTTAATAATTCCAAAAAAGAATTTAATTCTAAAATGTTATTTAATAATAATACATCACTTTCAAGTATTAAAAAAATACCATCTTTATAATTTTTTTCAATATTTTCTAAAATTGCTTTATAATTTAATGCTAATGATAATTCTGATTTTTTAAATTGTCTATTACAATAAGGTAACATTAAATCAGATTTTACGTATTTTTTATAAATTTCATCTGTTATAGTTGTCTTATAAGTTGGAGATATAAAACTTATATTTTCAATTGAAACACCTAATGTTTCAATAAAATCTTTTATTAATCTAGAATTACTTTCTGGTTCAAACTCATATGAATTTACAAAATAAATCTGATCTAACAATTGAAATTTACGCTCATTAATTAAATTACGAATATCTTTAACTATATCACCTATTGTTCTTTGATTTTTATTATTTTTATAAACAGGTTTATTTACCATATTCAAATATTCAGTTGGATTATTAATTAATTCTACAATTTTTTTTATAACTGCATCAATATCATCATTTGAATTAATATTTATAAATCTTTCTGAATTGAAATAATCATTAATTCTAGGAGATCCCCAATAAATAGGTATTGTATTTGCCAAAAAACCATGAGTTATTTTTTCAGTTATATATGTATCATCTTGCGAATTCTCTAAAGATAAAATAAATTTATAATTAGATATTTTATCCCTAAATTCTTTTGTATTATATTGTGCTTCTATTATTTTAATATTATTTTTATATTCGCCTGCAAAATCTATTTTAATATTTGACTCTAATTTTTCTATAAAAATATTTCGAAACTCTCCATTTGGATTGGAAATAATAGCACATATATTTTTTGATGGAATAGTTGTTGTTGTTAATGTATTTTGAATATTGCTTTCCAAGTTATTACAATACAAATATGGTATATATAATGGAACATTAATAAATTTTTATTATTACGAATTCCACCTAATATACAAGTATATTGTTCTGCATTTTTAAATTGTATTCGATCTGTTGATTCCCCAAAAAATAAAAAACTATATCTCCAAGATTTATAATTAATTAATGTATTATTATCAAAAATTGTTTCTAATAAAATATCAGCTTCATTAATTTCTTGTGTAAGTTCAATACTGGAATTGAATAATTTTTCAAATAAATCTTGAAAAAACCCTACATGAACAGGATTTGTTTTATCAATAAAACCAGACCAAAAACCATATGATAATAACTTCATTTTAGTTATGTAAATAATATAATTCTATATTACTTTATTATCTAATATAAATTCGATAAGATAAAATACTTTTTGAATAAAGAAAAATGGAAAATTCTTATCTATTAGTTCATCTTGAGGTGTTGTTCCAAACCAGATTGAAACAAAATAAGGAAAATAACAAACTGCGTCTTTTAAATCTTGTTCATAATCTGTATATGAATACTGAATACCTTTTTCGAGTATTTTTACATAATAATAATTTTTAAAAATCGGATAAAATAATTTTATATTATCTAAATCATAACTTTCTATTAAAAAAAATATTAAATCCTGTACTCCTTTTCCATTAGCAATATATTGCCAATCTAAAAAATAAGGTTCATAATTATTTTTTGTATCATAAAATATATTTGGTGATTTTATATCTCCATGTATAATTGTCAAATTATCACATGATAATCTTTCTTGAATTTCATTAAAATTATTATATATATATTCTGCTAATTGCATTTGATTATTTGTTAAAATATTTTTCCAATTTCCTTTAAAAATTTCCCAGTTTTCTCCAATAAAATTTTTCCATTTTGGATTAAAAAAAGGATCATTATGTTTTTTTAATTCGGGATATATTTTTTTTAAATTTTTATTCCAAAATTTTGAGTGCATTTTTGCCATATTTTCTATAACGTTTAACGATACCTCTATCTTTTCAAGATTTAAATTTAAATTAAGAGCATATTGTTTTACTTTTAAATTCTCCATTAATATACCTATATTATTAAAATTATCGTCTTTGATTAATCCATAGAATTTTGGATAATTTATGTTAATATTATTTGAAATTTTATCATAAAAATAATTTTCTCGTTCATACAAACCCAACTCTTCTGCCATAATTGATAGTTTGGTTTTATTTCTATTCTCTAATTTAAGAACGCAATTTAATATATTATCTGTAGTAACTATTTTTAATGATAGAACATCTGAAATGAAACCTCCTTTTAATTTATTATCATCTATAACTATATCAATTATATCAAACTGCAATGAATTTATTATATATTTTTTAACATTTGGAATTGTAAGATCATTGTAATAAATTAATTTTTTTATGTCTATGTTTATAAAATTTGAAATTATAATATTAGCTCCACTAACTAATAATTGTTCTTCATTATAATTGGTAGTTATTCCTACTAGACATAGTGGATTTGCTAATCTTCCACTTAATAATCCAGATTTTGAATCTTCAAATATTATTGTTTTATTTGACTTTATATTATAATTGCTCATAGCTTGCAAATAAGGATCCGGATAAGGTTTAGGTCTCTTACATTCATTACCTATCACAATATAGTCTATTAATTTTGTTATGTTACAATATTCTATAATTTTTTCAGCTACTTCTCTATTACAATTTGTAACTATACTACTGAAATAGCCTTTTTCTTTTAATGATTTAATAAATTCAAACATGCCATCAATAATTTTTATTTCATTTATTTTTTTAATAAATAAACTATCCTTCAAATCTGATATATGTTTTATATCTGTATTTGGCAATAGTTTTTTTATTACCATTTCATCACTATTGCCATGAATATATCTATAAAATATATCTTTTGTTAAATCTATATTATAATTATACAGTAAATCTTTCCATACATTGAAATAAATATCATCTGTGTTTACTAATGTGCCATCTAAATCAAACAAAAATACATAAGTTTTATCAATAAAATTATTTACATCTTGTGGCGTCCCTAATGAAAACACATTTTCTTGTTGTAATTCATAACCATAAAAATCTGTTGATTTTATCATTTCACTTATAACACATGATGTATAAGGTTCTCCATTGTATGTTATTTTATTATCTAAAATAAATTTACTATAGGTTTCTAAAACATTTATATCATTAAATAAATATGCACCCGTATTAGCATATGATGAAATTTTTTCCTTTTCTTTTATTTCTATAATTTTTTTATTTTCATCTAATTTTATGTAAGAATAAATAGGTTTATCATTTTGTGTTGAAGTATAAAAGACCATATTTTTATTAGTCTCTCTAGCTATAGATAGGATATCATAAGTATAGAATGTATCACAGTCCAATAATATGGATTTTTTATTATTTGATTGTTCTTTTATTGTTGATAATCCATTGTATATTGTCTCTATTGCACCTGATGTTTGATAACTTATTGGAATAAATGAAATATATGGATATTTTGTCTTTATTATTTTTGAAAAATCCGATTTATCTAAATCTGTGTGGTAAATAATAAATATTTTATCTGTATTAAATAAAAATAAATTATCTAACACGTGAAAAATCATTTCTTTGTTAAAGATATTAATTAATGGTTTTGGTTTTAAATATCCTTCATTTTGAAAACGTTCACCCTTTCCACCTACGGGTATAATAATATTCATTATATCAATAATAAATATTATAATTGGCATAATTTAACTTAACCTTTAATCTCCAGGCGAGAATTCGCCTGGAGATGTGCATAGATTTCCTTACCGTGAACGGTAAGGAAATCTAGGTAAAGGCATGCCAAGTTTCCAGAATGTACTTAAATAAGTACATTCTGGAGAACTATGGTTAACCAATATTTCTATTCTATTATAAATATATTTACAGAATAATAGAATTTAACCTTTAATCTCCATGTGATTTATCGCCTGTAGATGTTCATAGGTTTTCTTACCTATTTTAGTAAGAAAATCTATGTAAATGTATACCAAGTTCTCCAATTTGTCTTTATTCAAGGACAGATTGGAGAACTATGGTTAAATAATCCTTTATTTTTGGTCTAAAATCTGAATAATCATAATCCCATCCTTTACTTACATCATAATAAATATATTTAAATTCAAAATTATTTAATTTTTTATTAATTAAATAACTATGCTCTAATCCTGAAATAAATATTATTTTATTTTCTTTATTAAATTTCATTAACAAATCATAAAGTTTGGATAATATATTTTCATTAATTAAATAACAGCGAGTTAATAAAATAAATACATTATTATTACTAGGATTTGTTACATCATCTAATAATCTATTTAATCTACGAATATACTTTTCATTTATTTCTAATTTTGTTCCAGTTTCATGTGGGAATATTAGTTCATCATTAATTTTGTTATTTTCAGAAATTTTATTATTTAATAATTTATTTATTGCATTTTCAATATTTTTAGTTTCTAATAATTCAATTAATATATTAATATTAATTTCAATATTTGAATATGTTGGGTCTGGTCCTACATGAGAAGACCAATCAAATGGATAACTTTTTTTTCTTAAATTTAATTCTTTTAATATAATAGAAATAGCACAATTATCTCCCAATGGAATTATATTAGTATATTTCATACAATAATAATAATAATATAATAATTTTTATTTTATCTATTTAAAGTAAACGAATTATTCCAATACACTAAAATATTAATATTATTATTTAAACAATAATTTATCATTTCTGTTTCTGTTGCATAAAATCTATACCATAATTCTGGATTTATTGGGGAATGCAAATAAGCTTTATTAAATAAATCTTTTAATTTAATATATGTTTCTGTTTTACTAATATCAAAAAATACATTAAAACTATAAATAATATCATTATTACCATTATTTATTTTTTCCAATGAATTATAATTATATAAAAATTCACTACCAAATGATAAAATATTATGATTTTTAGCTGTTATTCTATAATCATTCAAAATTTTATTATTTTTATTAAATAATATCAGATCTTCAATAGTATATAAATTATTGTTTTTCATTTCATTCATTAATAGTTCTTTATTTATTTTATTAAAACTTATCCTATCAAATATATCATCATTACTTGGTAAAATAGGACAAAAATTTTCTGGATACCTTATATCAAACCGGGTTTTCATTGTTATATCGAAATTTATATTATTTTTTTCTTTGTATTCTATTAATTTCTTTATACCAATTGTTATTTGATGGAATTGTATAAGCGTTGTTGTAATTGAACCATTAAATGTTGTATGTCGTACATTATCTAATGAAAAGAAATGGTTTTTTATCTTGATAAATTCTGCATTATTTAATTTTAAATTAACCATATCCTCATATTCTTTTTTATAATCTCTATAATCAATTATTACTACTTCTAATAATTCGAATTTATTAAAATACTCTTTTAATAGATGACAACATTCTTGATCTGGTCGGGTATTAACTACACATATTATTAATATGTTTTCATATGTAGATAAACTTAATTTTAACATATTTGTAAAATCTTCATTATTAAAAAAAGTTCGTATCTGTCCAGTTATTATTATTGACAAATTTACCATTTAAAGAAAAATATAGTATATATATATTTAAAATGGAAATAATTATTTCTAAAACAAAGGATTATATTAATAACAATTTATTACCTATTATTAGAGAAATTAATGAACCGTTAGAAGGAAATTTATTTATGCAACATCTTTCATTAGAATATAATGATTTATTTATTCATAAAGTTAAAAATATATGTCTACTTTCAAAATTAAATTCAACTAAAAATGTTTTAGAAATAGGATTTAATGCAGGATTTTCAGCTGTTCTTATTTTATTATCAAATGAAAATATAACTTTAACATGTGTTGATATATGTGAACATCAATATACTATACCATGTTTTAATAGATTAAAACAAGACTTTGGTGATAGAATTGAATTAATAAAAGGTAATACTCTCGATACGTTAAAATTTATTGATGCAGAATATGATTTGGTTCATATAGATGGTAGTCACGTATTAGATGTAGCGACTAATGATGTTGAACAATCATACAGATTATGCAAACCAAATGGTATTTTAATTATGGATGATTATGATGCACCCTGGTTAAAATCAATATGGGATAATTATATACAATTATTTAATTTAAAACCGATTAATATAGAAATATTTGAAACTAATCTTCATGATATTAAAATTAAATGATAAATTTATAATATAAATATAATATTAATATTTATATTATATGTCTATACCATTAAATTTGTTCACTATGTGGCACAGTAAGGATTTACCACCAATAATGAAAGAAGTTTATGAAATTACTAAGAATAATAATCCCGAATTTAAATTTCATTTATTTGATGTGGATGATTGTAGATGTTTTTTAATGAAAAATTTTGAAGAAAGTGTAATTAATGCGTATGATAATCTAATACCTATTGCTTTTAAAACTGATTTATGGAGATATTGTATTTTGTATATTTATGGTGGTATTTATTACGATATAAAATTTAAAACTATGAATAATTTTAAATTTATTGAATTACTTGATACCGAATATTTTTGTAGAGATATGCATTCACTAGATACTGTTTATAATGCACTATTAATACGCAAAGCTGGTTGTCCTATTTTATACAAAGCTATTTATAAGATTGTTGAAAATGTTAATAATAAATTTCGAGGTTTAGGTTCATTAGACCCAACTGGTCCTATTTTATTAACTAATTGTTTAACTGATTATGAAAAAGAAAAAATTGGCAACGATAATGCAAAATTAAGGTTAAGAAATGATGTAAATATTCATTTTAATAATAGAATTATATTAATGAGGTATCCAGAATATCGTGAAGAACAATCAATATATCAGATTACTGAACATTATGATAAAATGTGGAGAGAAGGTAATATCTATAAATAGATAATTATTGGAGAACTTGGCCTAAGATATTAAGGTCTATCCGGGGTTTTGTAGCCAAAAGGCTACAAAACTACGTTAGACCCATATCCTATTTGTGGATAAATATATTTATCCACAAATAGAGATTAAAGGTCACAAACTGTTTTTTTATTCAAATGTATACAAAAAAATTAGAATTGCCTATATAATTTTCATGCATAAATATATTTATAAATGAAAAAAGGATTAAATAAATTCAATGTCTTGATTTATGAAGTAATAATAAATTATTATCAGATTTATTAATTAATCTCTATCCGGGGATAAATGTATTTATCACCGAATAGGATATGGGTCTAACGAAGATTTGTATCCAATTGGATACAAATCCTCGGATAGACCTTAAAGATGGTATTTTTAATAATGTATCTATTCGTGGATAAATATTTTTATTAAAGGCATTACCATGTTTCCAGAATGTAGTTAAATAAGTATGATTTGGAAACTTGGTTCGCCTGGAGATTAAAGGTTAAATAAATACATTCTGGAAAACTATGGTTAATAATATTATTATTGTATTGCTTGTTCTATAGCATATGAAATTATATTTTCAGGAATTTTTAAATGACTTTGTATAACAGTAAATATATTTTTTTTACTGGTATATCCATTATAAACTCTTTTTATAATTTCCTCCTCAGAACATGAGTGTAAAACGTGAATTTGATCATCCATTATGAAATATTTATTATTTTCAATATAATAATTTGTTCTATTTGTTTTAATTAAAAAACACCAATATAGACCAAATTCATTTGATATCTTTTCTAATATTGCAATAGCTATATTGTATGGTCCTCCAACGTATTCTATTAATTCTTTAACTATATCTGTTATAAAAAGCTGTGGTGTAACACCCATAATATTGGTATGCTGTTTTAAATAATTTAAATCAACCCCTATAACATCACATGACCCATCTAACCATAGATAATGAAACTGATAATCTCTTAAATTATTATCAGGATATTCATCATTACCATAACATATTTTATTATTTTCAAACAAATCATTATAACATAAATATGTATTTAATATCATATCATCATCCAATATTAAATAATATTTTGTTTTAACAAATCTTGAAATCAATATTTTTATTATTTGTTGAAGCTGGTGTCCCCAATTTTTTATCCTTCTTATTTCATCTGTTATAAAATAATTATCTGAATAAACAATATAAT
>Ga0214921_10006157_pt1 | contig 16582 bp, 19 predicted proteins | sample LL1505_MetaG_FD_177992 | JGI IMG/M metagenome (GOLD analysis project Ga0214921, IMG submission 177992) | Freshwater microbial communities from Lake Lanier, Atlanta, Georgia, United States - LL-1505 | ecosystem: Environmental > Aquatic > Freshwater > Lake | place: USA: Georgia | collected...
TTACTATCAACCTTTGAAAAGGTTGAGCCAAACACTTCAAATTTAGTTTCTTTTTATTTTACATTTACTTATTTTAAAAATTTAGTTCCTTTCTTTTTTACCTTTTAGAAAAAAAATTGAAATCCTTATTCATTTCTTATTTTACATTAGATTCAATACCAACCTAGTTTTTAAAACCTTTAACCCTTTCAAACCTAAATGCAAGTAGACGATGACATCCTTCGTATTAGTAGTGATAATCTTTCGGATTCTATATATGATATTAAAAATGCGTTTGAAGAATCATCAATATGCCGAGTGCGAAAAATATTCGCAGCGTGTTGCAATGACGACCCAGACGAGCATGCACTTAACAGCAAACCAAACAAAAAAGTCTTTTATATCTGGGCGGAATGGACCAATACAAACGCGTCGCACATGTTTACTGCGAGATTGACGCATCAAGGCGTGCATGCCCTCTTCAAACTAGACAGAAGATGGGGACAGCCTATTGTTACAGAGCGGGACGAATATGGTAACCCGTCCGAGCACGCACATTGGGTTGTCAGGCGTTCTTCTAGATTTTTGGTACAAGAAGATGAGATGTATTATCTAGGTCTCCGCAACAACGAAGAAGTCTGGCAAACGTATTTGGCTGAAGGTGAGACGGAAGAAGATACAGACAACGAGGAAGAAGATGAAAATGATGACAAAAAAGACGACGAAGAAGAACCAGAACCAGAAGAACCTCTTTTACAGCTAGAAACCCCACTACAAATTCCAGAATTAAAACACAATAGTCCTCTCGCGGTTAAAACGCCGGCGCCAAAACCACTCTCTCTCTTTATGCCCACAAATGAAGAAGAACCAATGCCAGAAGAACCAACCCCAGAAGAAAATGACGCTTTTATAAGAGAAAATTTTGTTCTAGCAGCTCCGGACGCATTATTCAAAAAGAGCGCAGACACGCTATGTGCCCAAGAATTGAATGACCTAAGTAAGGGTATCCTAGATAATAATATTGAAGATTTTGTGTTCAAAAACACAATTACCTTTCCAGACGGAACAATTATTGACGTTGAAAAATAAAAAACTATAAAAAGTAACTAAAAACTTAAAAAATAAATTAGAAAAAAAAATTTTAGTATAATATATTTACATAATGAGTTTGTGTAAATATAAAAATATTCTTGGCGTACCTGACAAAGGAATTCATTCATATAGATTATTTGGTGTAGCAATTGCAGATGTAATTATGACAATAATAGGTGCTTTTGTAATATCTAAATTTTATAACTATTCTTTTTTTTATACATTGTTGTTTTTATTTGTTTTAGGAATTATTTTACATAGAATATTTTGTGTAAGAACTACCATTGATAAATTAATATTTCCCTATGCAAAATAAGAAGTTAAAAATCTCTTGGTTCAAAAAAAATGTCATGATTAAATGATGTAGCTTTCTTAATCATATGTCTTTTAGGTATTAGTGCTGCATCATTATCACTGCTACTGTTTTTATTGCCGACAAATTTATTAAAAATGCCATAATCAAATTGTTTTGAGATTGTTGTAATTGTGTTATTGGTTGTAATTGTGTTATTGGATGTAATCGTTGTATTATTACTTGGAACATTCGCAATCGTTACATTATTGGTGACAATTTGTGCGACTATACTATAGGGTTTATAAGAATATATTTCAATTACTTGTTTAACGATTTCGCTTCTCTCTATGTCTTTGCTATCAAATGTCATTATCTTTATTAATTCTGTATTATTATGCTTTTCAACCTTATTCACGAAGTCATATAATCCGTTTTCTTTTTTAATGTCTATTTGGTTTAAATCACCTGTAATTACCATTCTACTATTTAACCCTATTCTCGTAACTAACATTTTCATTTGGTTTGGAGAGCTATTTTGCATTTCATCTGCTATGATAAAAGAATTTTTAAAAGTCCTGCCACGCATAAATACCAATGGACATATTTCTATTTTACCATTATTTAAAAGCATATCTACTTCCGTCTTGCTATAATATTCAAGAAATATATCAAATATAGGTTTTGTCCACGGGTCCATCTTTTTATTTATATTTCCCGGAAGAAACCCAATATCTTCTTCAACCGTTACTATTGGTCTTGTAATTATTATTTTATCTATTTCTTCGCTCTTCATTTGCATAATAGCTTTTTGACATGCTAAAAGCGTTTTACCAGTTCCAGCAGGACCCGTTGAAATAATTATTTTATTACATTCGTCATTTAAATAATTTACATATTTTGCTTGATTTACGGTCTTAGGAGTATATAAATAAGAAATTGCCGATTTGTTTTTTTTCGCAAATAAATTAAAATTTAATTTATTACTAAATTTATTATTTAGTATGGTCTTAAATGATGTAACCTGTAGAAAAACACTAATCGCAATAAATACTCCGTAAAGGTTCATAATATATTTATTACTTTATTTATATTTAAATTATTTACACATAGTTAATAAAAATGCATACACCTTTCAAAAACCAACATTCCTTAAAAGATAGAATTGAAGAATCCGCGAGAATTATGCAAAAGTATCCTGAAAGAATACCTGTTATATGTGAGCGTGCGTCGCATACGTCTTCTGATTGTCCAATTATAGACAAAAATAAGTATTTAGTAAATATAGACCTGACAATTGGGCAATTTATTTATGTTATTAGAAAAAGAATGCAGCTGCCTCCCGAAAAGGCACTTTTTTTATTTATAAATGGTTTTATACCTTCTTCAAGCCATCATCTAGGAGACGTGTATTATTTATACAAAGATCAAGACGGGTTTTTATACATTTTGTATTCATATGAAAATACCTTTGGTTAAATGAAATATGAATAAAATAAAATAAATATATATGTTACTCCCTATTATATTAGGCGCATTTGGTTTATTAACAGCAACTGTATTATACTTTATTCTAAAATTAATGACTGAAAGTGTAAGAAAATAAAAATATAGTCTTTTATTATTCTTTGTAAATTTGAAAATATCGCTTGTATTTTTTAACCCTTTCTAATGTGTATCCATCAGCTTTCCGAATAGGTTTCATTGTAAAATTATATACGCTTAACAATTGTCTAACTAAATTTAGAAGAGGCCATTTTTGAGACTTGTCTGCATTGTTTTGCAGACTTGTCATAAAAGTCGTGCTATATTTTTTTTTCAATTCCGGAATAAGCTTTTTAATTTCTTCGTATTTTACATCAGATAACAAAACTTCTCTCGGAATAATGAAACCAATCATGTCTTTTATTTCATCAAATTCCAACCCAACTAGTTTAAGAACTGATTTGCTTTCTTCATCCATATATAAAAAAAATTGATTAAAAAATTAGTATTCAAACAAATTACAAATATCAAACAACGAACTAGAGGACAACAATATTCCAAAATATAAAACAAAAAACGACAGGACAACAATGATGGCTTCAAGAAACAATTACAAGAATTCTTTGAAGAAGCTTCGTAAAATAAATCCTTCTTTCATGAGTGAAAGAGAGAAACGGAGTGTCGGTAATTATTTTAGTTTCCTATTAGAACAAGAAAATGAATTAGAAAACGATGAACCAGAATTAGAAAACGAAAAACCAGAATTAGAAAACGAAAAACCAGAATTAGAAGAACATAAAAACACTTGTAAATCAATAGTTAGAGAGAAGCGTTTAGCCATTGATTTCAATGATTTACCGGAAGATACTATATACAAAATTTTGGAATTCTTATCGGTAAACACACGACTAGCGATTTTAAAATGTAAATTCAGCAAAAAAACTATAAAAAATATTATAAAACGAGTGCCAATACATACTAATCATTTAAACAAAATATGGAAATGTGCTAATATTGCGAACAAATTACTAGAAAGTTTAATAGATTGGGATAGCGATGTTTTTACTAATTTACCAAATTATTCTCTAAGAATCTTCAAAGGTGAAGCTAAGCCCGAAATGTATTCCCACTGGTATAAACAAAATTTCACAGAAATAATTATTGCGGCAATCCGTCATTATTCACGCATTTATAAATTTGGACAGTATACGAATAAAAAAGTAATTGAACATGTTGAACAAATTATGTTAAATATATTTGCACATTTAACGATGTTGAAATAAAAATAATAAATATTTCAAAAGTATACTTATTATTTATTATTTTAGAATTTTATTTTTATACCTTTTATCATTTAATAATTACATTGTTTAAATTTATTTTTACGAGAAGGTTTTTCATTGTTTTTTTTATTTTTTCTTTTAGATTTAGATTTAGATTTTAATTGTTTAATTTTTTCTCCAATTCTAGATTGTGTATACTCTTTTAATAAATTTATATCTTGCTCATCGCGATTGTTATATAATTCGTTTGCCTTATCTTTTATATTTCTACTAATATCTTCTGGAGCATTATTTGCTTCATCTATATCAATTTTACATACACGCGCCATCATTTCATACCAACTATTAGAACTTGTAGACATTTCATTACTTCCAGTGTATATCTCTTCAAATGGATAACAAAAAAAAGGTTTTTTTGTCATATCTGGCTCTTCTGCGTTTTCAATTGATATTTCAGGTAAAAAATTATTTATTTTTATATTTGTATTTGTATCTTTTTTTAAAATACTAATAATAGCACAACAATATTTCATATCTATGTTATCATGAAAAACAATTTCATTTTCTGGTCGTCGTTCGTCTCTTGATAATAATTGATTACTTTTACTAATAAAATTATCTAAATTCCAAGGAAAAAATGTATTTTTTTCTGAAACTATACCGTTATGATCTCTTAAATTCATGTGATAATTTTGTTGAAGCAGTAATTTTTTAGAAAGTATTATTATATATTTCCCTGGATATATAAATTCCTTTTTTATATTATTTTTTGTAATAATTGATAAATACACGCCTGGGAATTGGTCGTCTGTATTAAATTGAGCAGTTCTTAATTCAGTCCAATTTATACAATCAGGATTGTTTGTAGTATGAATTAAATAATAAATTTCATCCATATATAATTATATATATACTTATATATTAATTTTTATTTTTAACATTGGTCTTTCAAAACAGAAGAGAAGAGGTATAAAACAATTCTTTAAATATTGAACTCTGGAATGCTGTAAGTCTCTCCTTCCTTCAAATATTTGGCAATAATCTTGGGATTAACTCTATTACTGATAATATCTTCAGCTTGGTAAACATTGTTGTTCTTGTCAATGTAATAAATGATACCTTGAATATCCTGTGCAAATACTTCAATTTTTTGCGTAGTATTTTTCGGCTCATTTTGCGAGTCAATAATACCATGAGGTGTACCCTTTTGATGTGTTCCACAATATTCGCAACCTTCCTTTTTCCTTCTCGTGCATTGCTCATTACTGGCTCTTTTTGCACAACAGCGATCAAATATCGGGACAAAGTTTTTAACCCTTTTCCTCTTTTGAAAGTCCTCCTTGTTAAATGACAATCTGTCATAATCATAAATATACTGAAGAAGCTGATTCACTTGGGTATCTTTTGTCATACCCATTTGTGTGACCTTCTCACGAATGCTGTCTTTGAAGGTCGTAACATAACCTTCTGCTTTTTTGTTTAAGCGCTTTTCCATATTGTTTAATTGTTATATATATTATATTCATTTCTTTATTTCAATTTTTTAATATATTTCAAAAACAACTTAAAGAGCGCGGCGCGAGTTACTGTTATTTCGTAAAAAGTATAGTCCATGGTATAATTAGAGTATTAAAAACAAAGTTGCAAACTAGTACATTTTCCATAGATATTATATTTTTCTCTAGTTTCACAAATTTCTCTGCGGTTAAATCGGTTTTAATCTGAATAGCATTTAGATTATCCATTACTTTTCCAAAATTTGTTGGACTATGATGACAAAATCTCTTGATAGTTTGAAATTTTATAAGACGGATAAACATGTAATAATATTAACTATACTTAGACCTTTAAATCATTTAAAATATTTATTTTTTAAGTTTTTGGATACCCATTAGGTAATACTAGTATAGATATTATAATAAATATATAAAAAAGGATGTAGACACCATAAATGTCTTCACCTACTCCATAAAACTTCAAAATTTGGGTTATACTATAAAAAAAGACTATTGATAAACCTATTAATGTTATTGCATTCATTTATATAATATTATTTTAATATATTTTATAAATTATTTTATAAAATATATTGTATTATTTTTGTGTTTTTTGTTAAAATATTGAATACTCATTTTTCACTGTTTTTTTATTTACATAATGGTAACTTAATGGCATTTGTTGTTTATACTCTTTTAAAACAACAGTTGGTTTATTCAAAAATGTTCCGTTGTCTAATTCCACATATCCTAAATAAGCACTATCATATGTTTGAGACCATTTACCATCATGGTCTGAAATTCTCATTCTTAAACGCTCATACGTCTGATCTAATGTATCGTCTTCTAATCGCAGTGATTTTATTTCAGAGTCATCTATAGCATCATTTAGTTGATTTTCAATATATTTTGTATTTCCTAAAAATAGAGCAAACCTTACCAACCCTGGTTTACTATCAGAAATTTCAGCCACATCATCAAAAGCAATAAAATAGTCAGTAAAATAATAAAAGGGACCCAACCATCCGGTTTTAGTGCTCATTGTTTGACCAAATGTATATGTAAAATTTAATTTACTTTCTGGTTTTCCTACATAACCTACAATTGGTATCTCATAACTACACTCATTTTCATCCGATAAAAAACAAAAAACTTCATTTAATACAAAAAAGTCGGTTACTTTACAGTGAATTTTCATATTACATAAATGATTATGATTTAAGATTTCATCTAATAGTGCTAGCCATACAGCATTCGTATTTTTTTCAATATCATTTAATTGTACATTGCATTTTGTAATATCAAAAAGTAGATATAAATCATTATTATTAGTATTATTATTGGCAAAATATCCATTGAATTCCAAGTTTTCGTCAAAAATTTCAAAATTATCTTGCGACAATAATGTAAACAAATTCACTTTTGCAAAATTTATGATATCAATATTACATTTGAGACCTTTTGAATTTTGTATGTGTGGAAATACTAGCGCATTATTAAAAAGATCATTTGTCAAAAGGAATCTTTGAAAAGGGTGTTTCGCTTCGTTATTTACTTCATAAGCACAAATATAAACATTTTCATAAGTATTTAAATCGTCGGGTAATTCATGTTGTAAATGTTGTTTTGCCTTATAATTATAATAATTTGGTAACTGGGGATTATAATCGTCGTTTTCCATATAATTATAATTATAAATATTGTTATTTGTTTAACTTATTTTCTAATCTATTTTACTTTTTGTTTGTATAATTTTGCTATTTTGCTATTTATCTATTTTGCGTTTAATGGTCTCTTTGATTTGTTCTTCTCTACTATTCAATACATGTTTTGTAATGTCTTCTGCTATTTTTGGGTCCGTTTTATAATAATTTTGCAATGCGGTTAATAATGTTTTTCCATTTATGGGTTTTTTAACTTTATTTGTTTTATATATTAGTGCACCGCCATTTATATCAAAACAATCTATTTTGTTTGTCTTCATTACAGATACTAAATTTTCAGTGAGTGTTTTTTTCTTATTGTTTCTCTCTTTTATTTGCGCTTTTAAATCTGAAATTTCGGCATCCATTTTTATCCATTCTTTTATATTATTCACTAATTGTTCTTTAGTTTCCATTCTTGAATAATAACTATATTATATATTTATATTGTTATTATTTCATTATTATTTTGGCATTATTTCATTATTATTTTGGTATTATTTCATTATTATCCGTTAATTTATTCACATGCCTTTTACACTTATTGTCTTGATAAACTTTGCACCCACATAGATTTCCTTTATTTGTCCCTGATTTTATAATTTGATCACATGTGTTTATTTCATTTCCTGACATATCAGTAATGATAGTAGGTCCTAATACTATATTATCTTTAGGGTCTGGCTTTTTATCTTTGATCATCTTTTTATTGGTTTTTACAGCCTTTTGCTTTGCTTCGTCTTTTTGTTTTTGTTTTTCTTCCTTGGCTTTTTGTTTTGCTTCTTCTTTTTCTTCCTTGGCTTTTTGTTTTGCTTCTTCTTTTTGCTTTTTGACTTCTTCTTTTGCTTTAACGGCGATATCAGTTTTATATTTCTTTATAATTTGTTTTTTATGGTTCCAGCAATAATATTTATCGTCGCCATAATTTTCACCTGTTTCTTGCCCATATTGAAAATTAATTTTTGAACCCATATGAAAGCACAAAAAATATTTACAATTATTATTATTGTATGCATTAGTTTCAGAAGCATTCTCGCCAACCGGATTAAAATTAGGATTAGGGGTTAAAAATTGACATGTTTTATAATAGCTTGATGTATTCACAGGTGTTTTGTAGTTAGGATTTACATAATTAACCCCGTCAATTTTTGCTAATCCTAATTCTTCATAATAAGGTAAAACACCTTTATGTCGGTTTCTACAATAAGGGCATCTAATTTCATTTTTACTTAAACGACTTGAATTTCCTTCCATACCATTAAATTTTTGTTTATGATTTTTTATATCCAAGTAAAGGGGGATGTAATTAAATTTATGACCACAATCAAGTTTAAAAAAATTATTATTGAGTGGGAGATTTGTTATTAAACATAAGTTGTCTTGATCATTTGTCTCTTCCTCTTCGTCATCTAAGGACTTGTATAATTCAGAGAAAAAATCTATACTTCCTTCTATATTATATTTTTTCATAATTAATATATTATATTTTATGTTATATCTTTATATTTTTTATGTATATTAGATTATATTGATGCCACCACCTGAAGTTTGGGGTCCTGCAGTTTGGTTATTATTTCATACATTGGCAGAAAAAATAAACGTAAATGCATATCCGGTTGTATTTCCTAGTTTGTTTAATATGATTATACAAATATCTAAAAATCTACCTTGTCCAGAATGCGCTAGCGACGCAAGTAATTTTTTAGCAAGAGTTAAAGTTTCTGATTTGAAATCAAAAGAAAATTTAAAAGGTATGCTTTATGTGTTTCATAATATGGTCAACGCTAAGAAAAGAAAACCTATATTTCATTATTCAAATATTGGATTTTACGGAAAATATAATTTAATTAAAGTTATTAATAATTTTATTTCTCAATATCAAACAAAAGGAAATATGAAACTTTTAACAGAATCCTTCCAAAGACAATTTGTTATCAATAACTTTAAAGTTTGGTTTCAAAAATTTTATAAAGCGTTTGTACAACCTATAAGTGTGCCAGCTGTTGTAGAAGAAACACCAAAAGATGAACCTCTAGAAGAACTAACAATTTCAAATGTAGAAGAATGTGTTTTAGAAGATTCTCTTTCTGAACCTATAGAAGAAGAGCGTGTTTTAGAAGAGCCTCTAGAAGAACTAAAAATTTCAAATGTAGAAGAAGAACCTGTTTTACAAGATGAGTCACATTCTGAACCTATAGAAGAAGACATGAAACACGTAGAAGAAGAACCTGTTTTAGAAGAACCTCAAGAAGAAGTCACAATTTTAAATATAGAAGAACCGGTTTTAGAAGATTCTCTTTCTGAACCTATAGAAGAAGATGTGAAACACGTAGAAGAAGACATGAAACACGTAGAAGAAGAACGTGTTTTAGAAGAACCTCAAGAACAAGTCACAATTTCAAATATAGAAGAACCGGTTTTAGAAGATTCTCTTTCTGAACCTATAGAAGAAGCTGTTGCACGTCTAGAAGATTATGAAGAGTCACCAGATTCTTCTACTCATGAAGAATCATCTACAAGCAAAAAGTCAAAAAAATCTAAAAAAAATAAAAATAAAAAATAAAATGTTATTACAAACTGCTTATCAGTTTCCCATCCTTATAAAATGAGCACTTAAACGTTTGCTCCTTTGGTTGGTAACAAATTTCTTTATTACTTGAGACTTCATTGAAAAACAAATATTTACCCGATCCTCCTGAATACATTAACGATACAATAAATGCAGCCAATGCCGCCCCAACTAAAACATTTAAAAACAAGTCTCCTGTCTGAACAATACAATTCTTGTATAATTTAATAAACATATCAATAAAGCAATAAGAAACCAATGAAGTGAATATCCAGAAATTTGGTGCGCCGTTACTAAACATAGGTAATGATATATACATTATTGTAAATGCAAAAACGAATACACTAAATGTTGGGTTACCATATTTACTATATTGAATGGATGTACATATAGTGCCATCATCAACAATTGGTTTTGAGCCGGCCATCATATAAACATAATTTCTTACAACACAAGCGCCAATTAGAAATCCTAAATAAATCAATCCTTTAAAATTTTGAAATATAAATGACAAAGATGTTATAGAAACCGCTAGAAATATGGGGGAAAAAAATGTTAGCCATACAATAATATTCATAGGCTGAAATAGTTGTAAAGGGCTATTTTTTGTTATTCCGCCGATTTTCACTGTTGGTGCCATTTTTGTTGTTGGATTTAAACTACTCATATAATAATAAAGAATAATATAATTTTATTATTATAAATTCGCCATAATTTTGAGTTTAACAAGTAAATAACCAATTAAAAAAAATTATACAAGTTTAATATAATGAGATTATTTAGGTATAAATCAAAAAAGCAAAAAAAAGGAAAAACTTCAAAAAATTCAAAAAAAAGCAAAACTCTTAGAAAAAGAAATACGTTAAAACGTATGAGCGCAGGTATGTTTAGAGTTAAACCAGAAAAAAATGTAGGAAGAACAGGCGCTTTTCATGTAAATGCAGAATTACCTCATTATCATCTATTGGTTTTGTTACCTAACAGAAAAACAGCTTCACTTGATCTATTATATGCACATAGTTGGAGAGAAGATAATTTCACAGGAGTTCCTATATCATCTGCAAGAGTTGTTAATATATTAAACCAGATTCGCGATCGTTATAATCCTAAACCAATTGCCTTATTTTGGAGAGGTAAAAGATTACTTCCGCAAATGAAATTAAGAGAGATAGTAGAAGGAGCTAATATTTTTCCTCTAGATGAAGGTAGTTCCACATCAGAAAATCGTATTACATCAAAATATATAGATGAATTATCATTAGGTGATATTGATAATATAGCTGATACGGATCCATCGCCAGATACTCCAAGACAAGATATAGATGTTTCAGACGAAGAATATATTCATTACCTAAATTCACTTGTAGAGCAAAGAAAAAACAACCTTGATATAATTTCTAGATTATTAACCTCTGGGTTTGATCCCGATCGTATTGAAAAAGAGGAGAAGTTAGGAATGTTTGCAGATTTTGAAACCGCAAAAGAGAGAGTTCTTCGTCATTAATCCATAAGTTACATATTATTATAAAAATTTATAATACGTAACTAAAATTATAATATTTAATTATAATATTTAAATTATTTTTCTAAAATCAAATCCAAAGCTTGACTAATATGACTTACACAATGAAATTTAATATCTTTTAACACGTTGTCGTTTTTATATTTTTCATAAAATTCATCAAATTCTTTTTTATTTTCTTTCGGATAAATAAATTCTTTTACACCAGCTTTAATAGATCCTAGAATTTTAAAGTTTAATCCCCCTATCGCAGTTATATCACCCGACATTTGAATTTCACCAGTCATTGCAAATTGCGATTTGATAGGAATATTATTTAATAAACTATATAATACAATTGTTATAATTCCCCCTGCACTTGGTCCATCTTTTTGTACAGAGCCATCTCCTGGATGAATATTTATTCCACATTTATTATTTTCACCATCATATAACTTGCGAAGATCACCCTTTCTCTCTTCAGGCGTTAAATTCCAAGCCACTGTTAAAGAAACATGCATACTTTCTTTCATAACATCCATCTGTAATCCTGTTAATTTCAATTCCAAAAATTGTTCTGAAGGGAAAAATTTAGCATGTATAGGTAATGTTCCGCCATTACCTAAAGATGTAGCATACATTCCATTTGCAAAACCAACTAAACTCTCATCGGGTACTTTTCTAATAATTATCTCTCTTTTATCCTTAAAATACTTATTTTTTATATCATCAATTGTGATTGTAATTGGAAATTCATAATTATTATCATTATTCTTTAAAACATCTAAATTTATCTCTCCAACTATTTCAAATAAAATTTCTTTTAATTTTCTAACTCCAGATTCTAATGTATATTCTTCAATTACAAATTTTAGAACTTCATCATTAAACAATATTACGTCTTCTAATCCCATTTTTTTATAAACTTCTGGTAAAATATGTGTTTTACTTATTACCAACTTATCTTCCAACGTAAGACTACTAAATTTAATTCTATGGACACGATCTAAAAGAATTTTATCTATGGCATCAACATCATTATAGGATAGAATAAATAAAGCCTTTGATAAATCTAAATCAATTCCTGTAAAATATTTATCTTGAAAACAATCATTTTGAGTCGGGTCCAATAAATGTGTAAGTATTCCTACTATTTCCTTACCATGTTCAGTACGACTTATTTTATCAACTTCATCAATAAAAATAATTGGATTCATACATTTCTTATCAATTAAAATTTGAACTATCGAACCATGATTCGAACCAACGTACGTGTACCCGTGACCATGTAGAGAACTTCCATTACTATCGCCGCCCATTTGTATCATAGAAAATGGCCTACTCGTACCATTATCATCTTTTAAGCAGTTTGCCAAACCGCGCTTAGCTAAACTTGTTTTGCCCACACCTGGAGGGCCTTCAAACCCAAAACAATACCCATCTTGTTCGCCATTAATCCATTGTCCAATTATTCTCTCTATTTGTTTCTTTGCTTTGTCATGACCGTAAACCGCTGTATCAAGTGTAGTTTTAACATCGCTCATATAATCTGTGATTTGTTTCATATTGTCATTTATTGATGTAATATTATTACTAAATTCAAAATTATTTATTAAGGGATGTATATTACACCATCCTATAAATCGTGTTATTACATCTTGTTGCAATTCTTGGTTTTCTTGGGTTTCTTGGTTTTCTTGGTTTTCACAAAATACAATAAATTTTTCAATTTCTTTCTTCAATTGCTCTTTATTCAATCCAGCATGTTTAATTTTATCATATTTTTTGTTATGTTTTTTCAATAATTCATTGATTGATATTATATTATTGGTTAGCTTCTTTTTATCACCAGTAGTTAGATATTCTTTTATTTTTCCCAATTTTTCGTTATTGTCTATAGTCGTGTCTCCTTTTATTTTTTTTATATATTTCAGAACTTCTATACTTGTATATTTTTCTTTAACAGGTATTTCAGGGAATGCTTTATCAATATTATATTTTTTATATGTATCTTTAAATTGCGTCCTGATTTTTTCCATCATATTTAAGATGGGTTCCCTCCTATAAACATTAAAAGGAATTTTTAATAGTCCATCCAAATATTGACGCGCTTTAGATCCAGAATCTTCCGCTTTTGCTTTTACTTCCTTTAACTTCATCATTGCCTTTTCCTTCACATTATCGGGTGCTTTTAGCAAACAAATCTGCTGTTCAATTGGTATTTTATTTATATCAAAATTAGATAATTCATTTGTGTATTGTATTGTCTTTTTCATTGCTTGTTTAAAACACTGTTTTATTGGCCAAGGAAAGCTATCAAAAATAATAGTTTGTTCTTGAGTATCTACACTTCCATTTGCATCATTAGAGAGAAGGTCATATAATAAGTATGCCAAATATTGGTTTTCATAATTGGATGAACGAATTAAAAGGTGGATTAATGTATTTCGTTTGTTATACATATCATCTGCAATAAACTCTTTTACTGACTGGGCTATTTGTTTTTGTTTTAAACTATTGTTTTGACTTATATAACCGGCATATTTATTGTAAAAGTCCTTTTCATTTTCACAAATAAAATAATCTTTCAACATCAACGAAGAGAGAAATGTATCAAAAGAATCGTTTTTAAAATTGTCTTCTTGGGGTATATTATTTTTAATGGTTGTTTTCTTATTTAGAATGTATTTGTTATTTAAAAAGTCTACGATTGCATCATCTACTACACCAAAAATAATTAAACTTTTTTTAAGGATAGAACTGTGAAGCATTAATTTCATTCCATAAACCTTCATATGAAACTGTTTATATATTGATACTACTTCATAACACATTAGGTTATCATCTTCACTTTCAGGATAATTATTTATATATTCTGGATTAGTTATGTCTTCTGTCTTTTTTTGTTTTAATTCATCCTTTTTACTTGCTACTTTATAGCTTGTTGGATGAAAATACTTTTTCAAAAGTTCTAACTTATCTATTTTTTCGTATTGTGTTGTATCTGTTATTATTTTATTATTATTACCAAAGCATATTATTAACAAATCTTCTAGGCTATCCGTTCCATAAATTTTTAATAGACTGGACAATTCATTGTTAATTGTTTGTAAAATATTAATCAAATTATCAGTATTGTTTTTTATGTCTGCAATTTCTTGTATTTTTTTGCTTATTTCACCAAGACGTTCAATACAAATGCTCACGTCACTAATTCCTAAAATATCTAATGATTTATTCTTATAAACATGAATTATTGTTTTTTGTATAACATCTTTGAAAAATTCTAATTTTTTTTCTACAAGAGAAAACATATCACTATTCGTTTTAGAATTTATTTCTTTTTTAATTGTTCCGTTTTTTTCTATTTTCTCACTCATTTCTTTATATAAATATTAATATAATTTAATTTTAATGAATAATCTATTCGCCGTCTTTAAGCAGCGTTCTTATATATATTATTTTGTAAAGCTATTTAAAGAATGTCTTTATATATGAAAATCAATTTAATATATTGCTTAACATATTAAACACAATTACATAGTATAATATATAATCATAACATGGGCATTCCCTACATGTTTAGCTATATTGTCAAAAACCATGCACATATCATTAAAAAATTCTCTGCTTCTACCATGCAAGTAAATAATCTTTATTTGGATTGTAATTCCATTATTTATGATGCAGTCCATAATATTGACTTTACTAAGTTGGTTGAATCTGATATTGACGCCATTATTCGCGCGGTTTGCAATAAAATTGACGAATATATTAGTATTTTGTGTCCAGATAATACCATTTTCATTGCATTTGATGGTGTTGCACCCGTTGCAAAGTTGGAGCAACAACGCTCTAGAAGATACAAGTCGTTATATCAAAATAACATTTCACGCTCTATCTACAAGGATACAAAGCCGGATCCTTGGAATACCACTGCAATTACACCCGGTACTATTTTCATGAAAAAATTAAACGACAAAATTAAAGAGATGTACAAATCTACTTCTACTAATAACAAAAAATACAATGTTGCCAAAATTATAGTATCTTGTAGCGATGAATGCGGCGAAGGAGAGCACAAACTATTTGAATATATTCGCACATTTCCCGAGTTTCATCACGATCTAAACACTGTAATTTACGGTCTAGATGCAGACCTTATTATGCTTTCCATAAATCATTTACCAATTTCAAATAATATCTATCTTTTTAGAGAGACACCACATTTTATTAAATCAATCAGTGCTGAACTGGAGCCAAATGAGTCTTATTTGATGGATATTCCAGAGCTAGCAAGAATTATTACACTTGACATGAATAATGGAGAGCCGTTATCAAGTACACAGCAAAAGAACCGCATTTATGATTACATTTTCCTTTGTTTTTTCTTGGGTAATGATTTTATGCCGCATTTTCCATCTGTTAATATCAGAACGGGTGGTGTAGATAAAATGTTGAATGCGTACAAGGCGACTATTGGTTCTACGAATGAAAATTTAACTGATGGGAAAAAAATATTTTGGAAAAATGTTAGAAAAATGGTACAGCATCTAGCTGGCGCTGAAGAAGAGTATATTCGTAGTGAAACTAAATTACGCGATAGGAGAGAAAAAATGAAGCTACCAGATCAAACGCCAGATGAAAAATTTAAGCAATTTGATTCTATCCCCGCTTATGAGCGTTCTTTGGAAAAATATATTAATCCTTTTAAGCCGAATTGGCAGGTTAGGTATTACAAAACGCTATTTAATATTGACATTGACGATACTAGAAGAAAACAGATTTGCACAAATTATTTGGAAGGGTTAGAATGGACAATGAAATATTACACGACTGGTTGTCCTGATTGGAGATGGAGTTATCATCATAATTATCCACCACTGTTTTGCGACCTCATTCAATATGTCCCGTATTTTGACATAGAATTTGTCACAAATGTCGCACCAAAACCAGTTACAGAATTGGTGCAATTATGCTATGTATTACCACATCAGAGTTTGAAATTCTTGCCAGATAAATTATACCAACGCTTGATTTCTGCTCATAGTGATTGGTATAAATCAGATTGCACGTTTGTATGGGCTTATTGTAAATATTTTTGGGAGTCTCATGTGAATCTTCCGCATATTGATATAAATGAATTAGAGAAATTTGTAGAGGAAAATAAATGAATAAATTT
>Ga0214921_10006158_pt1 | contig 16580 bp, 19 predicted proteins | sample LL1505_MetaG_FD_177992 | JGI IMG/M metagenome (GOLD analysis project Ga0214921, IMG submission 177992) | Freshwater microbial communities from Lake Lanier, Atlanta, Georgia, United States - LL-1505 | ecosystem: Environmental > Aquatic > Freshwater > Lake | place: USA: Georgia | collected...
CGCCGCTCTGCCCGCCTGGCTGCCCCTGCTCCTGCCCCTGCCCCCTCCTCCAAGAATGTAGCGGCAGCAGCGATTGGCCGGGAGGCCTATCGTCTGTATCCGGACGGATGCAGGGTTCCCGATGTTGCCGACAAGGAACTCTTTGACCGTCTGCTTCATCTGACGGGCATCGTCATGGAGCGCATCTTCCTGACGGCAGACAATGGCCGCTACCCCCGCTCTCTCACGAAGAAGGAGGCCATTGCGTGGCTGCGGTATGAGCGCGTCCTCCTCACGATGGGCATGGTCCGCAGCTGGATGCATGTTCCACTCGGGGAGTGGCGCCTGCGCACCTGGACGGAGGAGCAGGTGGAGATTGCGATGCGGCAGTATGCGCCGTTCATGACGGAGCTTGCGGTGACGATGAAGTATGTGCGGTTCTGATACGACGAACTCCAGAATAAAACTACCAAAAACACACTCACAATAGGGCAAAAAAGCGACCCCACCCAAAACCACATTTTGGCAGCTAACAATCCTAAGATGGAAGGCGCAGCCTCCACGATTCAGCCCCTCCCAGACGGCTACGTCCGCAAGACGACCAAGCGCTCGGCCCGCAAACAACGCAGCAGACACGACGCTGCAACCCAACTGGCCATCCACATCCGCCTCTACGACTGGCTAGCCGCCCATCCGGCCTCTCCGTTCATGACACCGCATCCCCGCCCTTCCACGGAGCCGCACAGCTATGAGATGGCGACCATCGACACAACCGCATTCCAGACACGGGAGGAGGTCAGTGTTAGTTTCCCCACACACCTGACAGAGCTAGAAGTCGCCATCAGCTACCGGCTCTGGGATTGTGAGTTCTACAGACAGCCGGATGGACGGGTCGCTGTTATTGATTTCGACCAATGTAGCCCCTTGTAAAGCTGCCTGGTCCAGCCACCTAAAGAGCCTAACACCAGCTGGTTCCTTCTAAGACACTAGGAACGCGCATAGGCTTAACAGCATATCCTCCTACCCAATCAGGAACACCCCTCCTTCCAACCATGGCCACAGCAATACCCACACACCGTCCCTCTCTGCGCGACCCCTCCGCACCAACGGGCCCGACCACCTGTCAGCTCCACGGACCGACCTCTCCTTACACGCGGAACACTCTGGGCTATTACAGCTCCTATGCCCCGACATGTTGCGGCCTAGCCGGCGGATGTTACATCGGCGTTCGCGAAGCCATCGAAACCACTGTTGCCGAGCGAATCATGGAGGATGTCATTCTTCTACGGAATTGCCCAGATGACGCCGCAGCCCGCGACCGTCTCCAACAGAACTACGATCATCTCTGTCGCATGACTTCCGCATTAATCACTCCTCTGACGGAAGCCAGACGGGTACTGACACCGACGCCGACACCGACACCGATAATTATTGGCTAGCGCTATCCAATTAAGTATCGGATAGTTTGATTTCTTGTTAGTCAAATTAGCTATCGCGAATCCTCCAGCAAAGCTGGAGGTTATGAACTTTCCAGCTTTGCTGGAAAGGCCGGAGCGATAGGATAATTAGAGTTTCCGTGATTGTGAAACAATCACGTTGATGCCCAATCGATAGATTGGGCGTTTCTGGGGAACAATCTAGTCGGTAGTTTAATGATAGCCACCAGCTAAGCGAAAAACTTGACAGCCCGTGGTCGCCAACCAGCCCTCCAAAGCAGGACTGACTGACGCAAAGACGCTGAATTCAATCCTTTCCTGCAAGCCCCAACCCCAAGATGTCCGCTGTTCGCCCCACCGGTAAGCGCCACGCCCGCGCCACTCGCGCCAACGACAATCGTCTCACCGCCTTCGTGAAGGCGATGGACACCGCCACCTGTTACACAGACCTGTCGGAGTACATGACCCACACCGCCTCCCAACTGGCCCGTGTTGTCAAGAACTGTGGCGGCCGCCAACTGGAGGTCCAGCTCCAGGACGGAACCACCCTCAAGGCCCGTGTTAGCGGAACACTGGGTGTGCATGGCCGTGTTGCCAACAAGCGTCACATGGACTATGTCATGTTCCCAGGAGATGTTATTCTCATCACCGGCGGAATGGCCGCTGCCAAGGTTCCCAAGGGGCTCTACAGCCACCTCCAGGCCCAGCTGGAGCGTCTCAAGGTTGGCACTCCCAAGGGCTTCTTCGCCATTGGAGATGTCAAGGATGAGGCGGCAGCCGACGATGGCTGGTCCTGGGACATCTCTGCAGAGACCGCCAAGGCGGAGGCGGCCATGTCCCTTGCCACTGGCACTGCAAAGGAGGAGGACGATGACGCGCTGGATATCGATGCCATCTGAGAGCGCGGTCGCACGCGACGATTCAAACGTCAAAAACCAGAAAACACAGCATAAATCCAAAGAAAGAGGCCCGAATCCCAACTGTTAAACCAAGTGGTCCAACACGGACTCCAAAATCTGGCCCAATTTTGGCACCCTGATAACAGGACACCAAAACCACGGACGCGGCCACTCCTTCCGTCTAACACAGTTGAACCCGGCTCCTGATACCCTCCCGCACAATAGGAAAGAGCGAATTTGACGTTTGAATCGCGAAAAATGCCACGCCACCCCCACACAAAAAGTTGACAAATACCCAGCGCCCTGATACCCTCCCAGCAGGACACTGACACGCACAAGACGCACTAAGTATCCTTTCTGATATCCAAGCATCCCACAATGTCTGCCGCTGCCGATTACACCGCCAAGGAGGTCTACGACATGGCTGTTGCCCAGACAACCTTCGACATGTTGGATGAGATGCCGGATGCTCCCTCTACCCCCATCCTGATTGAGAAGCCTGCAACCCCACCGGGTGCTCCTAAGAAGGCTGCCGCTCCACGGACCAAGGCTCCGCCGGTCGATAAGGCCGCTGTTGCCGCTGCCAGGAAGGCCGCCAAGGCACTTGAGAAGGCCTCTGCCGTTGCAGCCGCGAAGGCCGCCAAGGTCGCTGCCAAGGAGGAGGCAAAGGCTCTCAAGGCCAAGGAGAAGGAGGAGGCAAAGGCCGCCAAGGTCGCTGCCAAGGAGGAGGCAAAGGCTCTCAAGGCCAAGGAGAAGGAGGAGGCAAAGGCGGCCAAGGTCGCGGCCAAGGAGGAGGCCAAGGCTCTCAAGGCCAAGGAGAAGGAGGAGGCCAAGGCGGCCAAGGCAGCTGAAAAGGAGGCTGAGAAGGCTGCCAAGAAGGCTGCGAAGGAGGCTGAGAAGGCTGCCGAGAAGGCTGCCAAGAAGGCTGCTGCCAAGAAGGCCAAGGCCTAGACTCCCACTCCATAACAACAACCAATAATCAAGAAAACACGGAAAAGAAACATATAAAAAGAAGGAGGACGAATTTTGGTTTCGGTGTTAATAATAAAACCAGCTGCAAAAATTTGACGCACACCGACCACCCTGTTGCCTCCCAATAGGGACTTGAACAACACAAGACAGTTATTCTATTCCCAAAGACATCCACACCATGTCAGCAGCAGCAGCACCAGCACCACTGAAGCGCATCCAGACCGTCCTCTACAGTGTGGAGTACTGGCTCACCGTTTCCACGGAGGAATCGAACACGATCCTCCTAACGACCAATCCCACAGAGGCAAGTTCTGTCCAGTTTGAGAGCACGACCGACGACAAGGAGGTCGGAGTCGATGGGACAACCCCCCACTACATAACCTTCAGCACCACGGAAGGTCCCGTTCGCCTCCGTCCATCCCTTTCCACTGCAGCGCATGGCGTTTCACTGGAGGGTGTCACCCTAACAACCACTCCCCACGCGACCTGGATTCGCACGGCCGTGTCAGACCCCGATGTTGATACAACAGAGTGGTCTCCCAGCTACAAAATCGCCCTGGCAGGCTCAACGCGCCTTGTCAGTGCATTCAACAGCACTGTCATCCTAACAGACCCAGCGGTGGTTCCGGCCCTCACCTTCACAACGGAGACGCTCTGCACGGACTGTGGCTTCTGTTGGACATCCCACAACTCCAACACCTGTAGCTTCTGCAGAGCCCAGGCAGACAACACCTCCTACATGGTCGCCAACGGAAAGCCGCCAGAGTTTCCCTGCAACTGCTGCGGGACGCCGACTCCCTATGGAGGCTACTGCTCCCAGGCCTGTGAGTGGGACACAGAGGGCTGCCCGCGGGGCCGGGACTGAGGCGCGGAGCGCGATTGAATCGTCAAACCGGACTTTCCACGAGCTAAAATCCGAAAACATCCCGCAAATCCGCTCATAAAAACAAGAGGACGTTCCGACGCCTCCAAAAAACAGACACAATTTTGGCCCACCCATAAAAACGACCGCCCCGCCCTGTGAGCCAACCCGACTCAACCCAAAACGACGTACACCGCTAACATGTCCATCTCTATCCCGCTGACGTCTGCCAACATCGACCCTGGCCAGGTCTATCTGTATCGCTCCGCCAACACCGTCCTCCAGGCAGTGTTGGAGCAGAAAGTCCGTGTTATTCTCCGCAGTCCGGTTGCCATTCTGTGTGAGATTCTGGAGCGCCGCATCTATCGCACAACAGCCCCGCCGGGCGACTGGACGCCCGTGTCGCCCGGCCTTCCCAAGCGCTTGCCCCTCCACCACGAACGGGACACCGTCTCCGTGTGGGAGGTGTAAGCTTCATCCCACAAACCGAACGGGGGGTATGTTATTGGTCGCCTGACACCCTGTAATAAACTTGAAAACCCCTACGAACCGGCAACAACAGCCCATAGTTCTGCTTCAACATACGACCGTTGTTTCTGAACTTCCCTCATAACCCCCATCCAGCATGTCTTCCACATCCACTGTTGCAACCGCCTGCATCCTCGGCGGTGGGGTTGCAACCGCCGAAGAGCGTCTGGCCGCTGCCCAGGCGAAGATTGCCAAGGCCAATGCCGACAAGGAGGCCGCCAAGGCCGCTGCTGCTGCCGCTAAGGAAGCCGCCATCGCCCTCAAGGCCGCTGCCGCTGTAGCCGAAAAGGCCCGCCGTGCCGAAGAGCGCGCTGCCGCCAAGGCCGCCCGCGAAGCGGAGAAGGCTTCCAAGCCCAAGCGTCCCGTCGGTCGCCCACGTAAGGATACGACAACCCTTGTCATTCCGACCCCTCCCGCAGAGGATGCCTCCTCTGACACTGACAGCATAACGGCAAGTATCGATGAGTCCGTCGACTCAGACACCGTGTCCTCCCTCCGTGCAGAGTTGGCGGACCTCCGGAGTCAATTGGCTATCATCCAAGCAGCCTACGAGCGGGAGCACGCCATTCTGGAAAGCGCCCGTAAGCTCTTCAGCTAGCCGGTGGCCTTCATTAAACTCCCTACAAACAAATACAAACACAAAAATAACAACCAAAACATTTTGTTTATCCGCCCCTGAGATAACACCAATCCACACCAAATACCATGTCATCCTCCAACATCCATGTTATCTCCCCTGCATCCAAAGAACACTGGCAATCCCAGTTCATTGGATCCGCAACATCTCTGGACGAATCGGGTTTCCCTCTTAGCGGTAGTTTTGGTGTCAGTTTCAGCTGTCCCTGTAATCTGGCCGAACCAGAGGGTGAAACACTCCAGAACAGAATCGCCACTGCTATTTCAACCACCCAACCGGGTTGGACTCCCCGAAAGGTAGCAGACTCTGTCCGTCGACTGTTAGATATCTATGCCGCCCTCCAACCGAACATGGTGGTCGCCTTCAAAGAGGGCAAAACCATCGTGGCATTTGTTAGAATCCTGGGCCCCTACTTCTATGAGCCGACTCACCCAGCACCGCATCGTTGGAATTACAAAACAATCCGCAAAGCTACAGCGACGGAAGCCAATCCACCAAATGCTGGAGGTCTAATTCCAACATTTCGTGCGAACTATATTCCAGCTCCTCTATTTGAAACAGCATCAACCAACACTGTTATAGAAGAAGAATCCATCCCTGCTGAGCTCATCCCAGAGGCAGGGTCCCCTGTTTTGGAAGAATCCATCCCTTCCCCCCCTGTAAAAGAGGAACCTACACTACCGACAACCAACTGGAGTCATTACATTGGAATCGCCACAGTTGCAGCATTTGCCGTTGCCGTAGCGGTTTCTGTTATCAAGAAACGCAAAGCTGTTTAACCAAAAGAAGCACCAAGCTTCTCTGACAATGTAGGTGTTCAATACCGGGCAGGACCATCGCACCGCAACGTTAGCAGATAGATGGCGAACAAGATGTAGACAAACATGGCAATCAACGTTGTCGCAAACAACCACCTGGGAATCTCAACAATCGTCTCTGGCGTTCCCTGCTGGAGCTCAGCCTCTGCCTCTGCCTCATCTGCAGCCTCTGCCTCTCCCTCATCTGCAGCATCCTCCTCATCTGCAGCCTCTGCCTCTCCCTCATCTGCAGCATCCTCCTCATCTGCAGCCTCTGCCTCCGTCTCAGACTCAGACTCAGACGCCGCCGCAGCAGGGCACGCAATCTGTCGCTGCAACGGAGAGGTGGGGACCGGCAGAGCCTCCTCATCGGACTCCGTGTCAGACCCAGCCCTCTCAGCACGGAACGTACGCACAAACTGCCGAACAGCGACCCCATTCTCATCATCGGAATCCGTGTCAGGACGGTGCGGAATCCGCCGACGAAGCAGCGCAGGAGGCTCAGTAGCAGGCTCCCGTTCCACCGGAGGCGGCGTTGCAGGCGGTGAAGCAGACGGAGGTGAAGCAGGTACCGGTCCAATCCAATTCGCGGATGCGTCTAGCTGCCCAACATACGCTGCAGCCGTCAGGTCATCAAGGAGGTCATACTGCGTTTGGAAGTCGGTAGAAGTCGTCTTGATAGAATCCATCGTACCCGACCAGCCCAACGGGCCCACCCCCCTGTCAAATTTGACCACCCCCGCCCCGTAGCTAGGCCTACCTCATACGACAGACACTCTACCCAATCCATCTAATCATGTCTGCAGCAGCTGAAGATACCTACATAACCTACCTTTTCGACATTGCAACAGAGGCCCCCGACCGTCCACTCCAGATACCGGACCTTCCTGTTATCGAAACACCCGCCACATTCTTGATGGATTTCCTCCGTACCATGGCCAACACGGCCCCGCCTCCGCCGCTCACCCGCCACGGCATGGACGCCGCTCTAGACATTCTCTTCAGCCATCCGGCCATGCGCCCTCTGCTACTGGACGACAACACCTCTGTTGCCCTCCAACAGCATTTCGCGACTTCCTATCTGCCGGATGCCACACCCGTCTTTGCCGCGCACTGGACGCACATCATCCGCCCCGCCTGGGACCAACATCGCGAGCTCCAGCGGACTCTGACGGTAAGCGGGTCCGACGAGCGCGTCCAGGTGTAATCTGGATGGTTGGAGCCCCCTCTAAAATCGCCTACTATGGACACAGTAGGATTTTGGTTGACTGACACGATTTTCACGGTTATTAGCGACCGCGTAATGGACCCCCCTCCTAACGCTTTCTGGCGACAGAAAACAGTTTATTATCCAGTACACTCTTAACAAAATGACTATAACCAACGGTATTCCGTCTGCGCGTAGCTCTCATTTGCGATGTTCTTCGTGATATTCTGCGCGTAAGACGTCGTGGCTCCGCAATCCTACATGTCCACGTCTTTCCCCATAGTGAATCAATTCCCAGACGCATCATTATTAACGGTACATATGCCGCAAGGAGAGAACACGTTTGTTCCCTGTTGTTATCACGTTCCTTGGCACGTGCCAAAACCGCCATTGTTGAACCAACGGCATCCACATCAATCCCAGATGTGTCGAACAACATCTCACCACCAAGAACATCTTTTACATCATTCCAACGACTATCCCGCACACGCTCACGCCATTCATCAATTTGAGCACGCACCGTTTCATGTGTAGGCTGACATCCAGGAATGATTCGTTCATACCATGTGCGCCCTGTTGTTAGAAAGGAGAGGTCTGACAATACAACAGTCTGGGGACAATGGAGCCGGGAGTCATCATCGACAATAAGTGTCTTAATACCGTGTTCTACTGCGAATTGATAAGCAGCTCTGACAACAGCAGTTGTATTTTTATATTCAGGCAATTCCCCCAAAAAACACTGCGTACTCCCCAAGATGGATTGAAGAAAACCGATTCTATCTTTCGTATTTATCCTCAACCAGAAACATGGAGCGGATGGATTGTTACCACCAATAATTCCATAGGATGTTTCATCTCCATTATCCCCAGGAAGAAATCGGATAATCATAATATGCCCCGCAACTCTGTAAGGAATACCATTCTTAATATGACCTCCCCCTCCCTGCGTGGCGGAGAAATGCCCCTTATAAATTTGGCTCACATTCCACGCCAACCAAAATCGTTCATATTGTTTAACATTCATTACAATGGAATTTGATTCTACCCCCTTCTAATGTTCTGTAAAGTGTTGGTGTCGTTATTGAAAGGCGCTAAGGACCGGCAACGCCTCCTGCCGCTCCCCGCCCAGGAACCGTCGAAGCCAATGCCCCCACTACCAACTGGTCCCGTACCGCATTGTAGATTGCCGGATTCCGCACTTCCAGCACCTCCAACGAAAACGAAAACTGCATCGAGCACATGTCGACTACCTCTCCGTAGACATCCAACACCTGGATTCGCAACCGGGACAGGTCCACCGGCGACGGAAACACCACCTCCTTGGCCTGTTGCGACGCGTAATCGTCGAAGGTCATGTAATTCTTCGGCTCACGGAGCACCAACTTCGCCAATGCCGTGAAATCCGACTGATTCCGCTTCCGTGTACCCGCCACATCCTCAAACAACTGGACCGTCTGTCGGACACAGGCATAGTCATTCACCCGCAGAAACAGATAGTTGTCGCCCGCGAAGTTGGCACACTGGTCGGACACAAGCTGCCAGGAACCCGACAGGTCCACCGCCTTGTGTGTCCGCTTCCGGGTGAAGCCCAAATAGTAGGCCAGTCCGTAATCGAACTCCCGCTCTTCCCAGCCTCCACCTACCGGGTCAATACCGAATTTAGATGTTGCCCCCGATACATCGAACGTGAACTTCCCTGTTATCTCTGAAAACGACACCGTCGTTGAATACGGAAAGGGCGACGCCGCAATCGCTGCATCCAGAGCATCCATCATGTCGCCTGCCGAATAGTTGCCGTCCTCTATGACGACATCCGTTGACAGTGTCGTCCCTGTCAGACCGCCATCCAGCCACAGGAGACGCAGGGATACATTCCGCCGCCCCTCCGTGAAGAACTTGTAGTTATTGGGAAATTCCACGGATGTTATCCGTACCCGGAGCACATTCCGCACGGGCGACAGAAGCGAAAAATAGAAGTCCGCCGCTTCTGAAGCCCATGGCTGGTCCCGAAATCGTGAATCCACATTGACAATGTGTTTGACCACATCTGTCGCCCGGAGTTTGAAGGGAAGCCCAACTGCTGCCATCTACAGCCAGTCGGTAAAATTGACATGGGTCGCCAACACGGCAACCCCCAGTAGGACAACCATCCCCCCTCTATCATGACCACCCGTCGTCATACCGGCTATCATCCGTTCGGATTCCCCCATGTCTTTGCCACTCCGCCACAGGACGGCCGTGTTCGTATTTACCAGGCCACCCTCCTTCAAGAGTCGCCTAGTCTCTACAGTGATTCGCCCCCCGTCTATAACATCTCCCCCTATCGTATATTCAAACCGTCGGAACTCAGTGATTTCTGGGTTCCTCTGACAGAGCCGGATGACGGATGGACCGTCATGTTTGTTGCCGACCGGGAAGCATCTGCCACACCACGCCGCTATCGCGACGGGGAGATTGTCAGTACCTGGGAATATCCGACTCACGGTGCCCTAGCCGCTCCGACCCGTGAAGTTTTCTTTCACGGACATTGGTCCTCCACAGGAAATGCGATTCTGTCGATGTTCTGCAGTACGGCCATTCCGATACTAGAGCTGACCGGCAGTTTCCGAAGCGCCTGGCCCCGGCATCCATCTCCGCCCACTACTCTAACAGCCGGTGGTATCGAAGTGCTCCGGGCATGGCAGAGTCGATGGGAATCCGACTCCTGGGAGAATGCCATCGCCCGCGAATTCGCGGACCCGGAAATCCCTCTTCTGTTGCCACCTCCATCCCCACCTCCGTCCATGGACGATGGTAGTGCCCGGGCATTAACACCTGCGCTTCTTCGTCGTCAAGCACCAGCACCAGCACCAGCACCAGCACCAGCACCGCGTCCGACTATCTCCGCCCCGACCATTCCGACCTTCGTTCAGGATGCTGTCATCCGCGACGCCATCGCCCGGGCAGCTGTCTGTCCCATAACCATGGAGCCTCTAACATCTCCCTCCCGCATTGTCCTAACTCCCTGTTTCCACTTATTCGATGCCGCGGCTCTTTCCTCCTGGCGCGCTTCCGGCGAAAACAAGTGTCCCACCTGTCGGTCCACTCTAGTATAGGATTAAACTAACGGATTCTCTAGTTCGTCAAGTTCTAGGAGTTCTTTTGGTATGAAGAGGCACCAGCTATACCAGTGTCAATCCCAATGCGTCTTTAAAGAGCGGCTCATCCGAATAATCAAATCCATATCGTACGTAAATATATTTGATTTGAAGGCGATGCATAACATTCGTAATATCGAACTTAACATCTTTGTTAGCTTCACGCCAGACCAGGCGAACAAAGATAGCCGGTGGAAGAAAACAACGGGCCGACATATTTGCGACGCATTCCGATATAATACGTTGTGCTTGATAATACTGTTGGAGTGTACGTTCCAAATTGAAAATCGCATCTTCTAGGGCTACGAATGTCGCATCAATACCTGGACACGGATCATAACAGTAGGGTTCTGATGAAACCACATTACTCGCGGGACGAACAATGACCCGTCGGTTAATTCCGTATATGGGGTGTCTGTATTTACTCATCTACTTTGAAATGCTATAACTAAATAGGCTGAATGAACAAAGCAATCTACGGATTACAAAGTTTCAGTGACAATGCTATCATTCTGACCCCCGAACAAATTCCGACCTGCAAAAATGCCTCCGGACAGACATTAACCCCCCAACTTCTCAATATGTATATTGCGCGAATTAATTCACTTCTGCAAACACTGGCACGAACGCGTCAACCTGTTGAAATAACCTTGAATTTGATGGATGTTACCCGGCAAGAATTATGTGCTCTTACGAAAACTACCTTTCGCGTTCTTCCGCCACCACCCGAGGTTGGTATTAACTATACCACGAATGGCAAATACCAGATAGAAACCAACATGTCTTAAAAAATTAAATGAGCTGGAAAAAAACCTCCGGATAGGGTATAACACTATGGCCACTACTACCAACGGTACGTACACTGGTCTGCTGATCCCCGCCGGCTCTACGCAGACGATTACGGGCTCCTACATCCTGTCCGATGTGTCTCAGTCTGTCGCCACAAACGCGAACTATGGCGGTACGGGTGCGCGCCAGGTGGTTGCCCCCTTCATCTCTAACATGTACGCGGGTGCCTCTGGTGAGGTCGGCGTGCTGCAGCAGTCCACGGTCACCGTCTGCGACATCGACCGGATCTTCTCGGTTGACCTGACGGAGGCGCATTCGAAGGGCTTCCTCGGCGGATTCACCATATATGATACGGATGTGTCTGGCGGGGCTCTGGACAGCAGCTCAGCTCGCATCGTTGTGGCCATAAGCGCTGGCGCTGCGGAGAGGGATGCCTTCAATGCGGCTCTCCGGTATGGCCTGGAGAATGCCACGGACGCGTCCTCTACTACCGTCAGCAATTACCTGAAGACGGAGACCCAGGCGGACGTTGAGCGCCTGCTCAACTACGACGGTCTGGCGAACCTCCTGGAGGCCGCTGTTCTCCAGCGGTTCGGTATCGCGCTGGACGCCAGCAACGGTGCGAACAACATGCGGACGACCATGGCTAATGGTACTGTGCTCCAGCGCCGCGCGCTGTTCACCCAGATCGACGAGGAGCGCGTTGAGAAGTACTCGACGGTCTCTGCCGATGGTGTCTACGTCTCCCGTGAGCGCGTCGCCGTGATGAATTTCCTCCCCCTGACGCACAACGACCTCATGGCCCTGGTGTGGGATGTGGTTGTGGGTGACTACACGGCGGATTCCAACACGGCGCCTACGGACGGCTCTGTCATCACCCGTCGCTCTGGCGACCACGCCGCCGCCACCGTGGGCGCGTTTGGTGCGGGTAATGATAGCTACATCATCGGTGCGCACACACTCGGCAAGTACGAGGATGGCTCGATTGTCATCGCCAAGCCGACGCTGCGTCGTGTCGCTGTCCGCTTCGTCCTCAAGAAGGATGGTGCGTCGGCCGGTGATGCCTTCGATGTTGCGACCCCCGGGGGCGACGCCTCCAGTGGCTATGTGCTGTCCCTGGCTTAAAAAGTATGCGTTCTAATTAGAAATCCAAATGGCTAACGCAACCTCTGGATCCGGTGCTCCTCCTGCCACTGCTCAGGCCGGCGGTCGTCGTCGCAACCAGACCCACCGCCGTCAGTCCCGGCGCCAGCGTCGTCAGAGCCAGCGTCGTCAGCGTAAGTAAATTGAATCATCTAATCTATATCGTCATCCATTTCTAATACAATGCCTTCTCCCAGAAGGTTGTATTAGAATATCCCTCTTTCCTGATAAACCATTATATCATCGCCAGCTCTATAACATCCTCTCCGGCGGTAATGACCCAGGGTGCCACTCCGGCTGCTGCAGCCGCTGCCAGTGCCTCCCGGGCCGCTCCACGACCCCCCGTAGCATACATGGCGGTTGTCTGCTCAGCGGTCCACTCTGCAACTTCCCGGCGTACATTCACCGCATTATGGAGTGCATTAATCCATGCCTTGATGGCCACCTGAAGATTTGCTCCCGGAGGCAACTCTGAAAACGGATGGGCTTCCAGCCATATTCCATAATGTTCCCGACAGTCCGGACAGGGCAACCCGGTTCGCATTGCAGACAGGAGTGCATTCCAGTATTTTTTACGACGGGTTGTTCCGACAGTGTTCTCTGCTGCTGAATGCAGAAAACGCCACATATGCGGACCCCAGAGCTCTGTATCAACGGTAGGGAGTTCCTCTTCTGTGGGCATCTGGGTTGGAGCTGCTACAGGAGCAACCACGGGAACAACCACAGGAGCAACCACAGGAGAAACAAAGGGGCCACTTCTGACAGTTCGAACTGCACGGGCAGGAGGGGTGGGTGTCAACGCAACAGGTGCAGCCCGAACCACTCCGCATCCGGGACCAAAGCACCCGCGGGGAGCACCACCACCACCACCTCCTCCTCCAGCCGCCGCAATCGCCGCCGCCCGCCGTTTTGCACCACAATTACACATTCTTACCCTCAGCGGATGTTTTCTCTACTGTTAGACGACGCGTCATCCTCTAACAGAAGCGATTTCCGATACACACAAGCAAACCATCCAATTCAGTGTCAGCCCCCCCAGGCCAAGAGAACGACCTCCTCCCCAGCCGACTTTCCAAACACGAACGGCCGCGGCGGTATCGTTGCTCCCCGTTTTTTCTACGTTTCTGCGGTTTCCTACTGTCTAACAGTACCATTCCTGACGAATTCCCGGATTTTCAGGTGGCGACGAGCGACCTCCAGATTTTTGTGAGAGGAAGAGAGGCGGACCCCACCCCAGCCTCCTTGGCGGTCTCCATCTGACGATGCGAGTCCTGCGCCTTCGGCGCTACCGTTTTATTGCATATTGTGTCATTCCCCTACTGTCTAACAGTTCCGAATTCCGTATTTTTACAATTATTTGACTACCACGATAGGACTCTGGATTTTTGTTTTGGGAAGAGAGACCGACCCCAGCCTCTTCTCCTTGGCCGCTGGCCGCCAACCGATTTTCTTTGGCGCCGTCGTCCCTGCTGAAATTCACGGATTTCTGGGAGAGGTCGTGTTAGAATACAAGCGGAATCTGTCCCCGCCCCCTCCGATTTCTGCCAAATTTGACGCGGGCAGCTCCGCGGAAACCGCGTCCCTCCACACGATGAGCCTGACATTGGCGGAGTTGGATGCAGTCTATGCGTCCGTACCCCATGAAGAGGCGGTAGCGATTGCGAACCTGGGTGCGCAGTGTTACCTGGCCGTGAAGGAACGACTCTATGCGTCCTGGACGGCTGCACAGGACGACACGGAACGGGAGGAGCTCTGGCGAACGGAGGGTGGCGCGTCCATGTTAGAGAGTCTCAAGGGGCGGTTGGCTGCTGGAGAAGCAGCACAGGCACGGGTTGCTGTTCTTCAGGGGAGCGTTGAAGCAGAGATAACACGACGGGTGGAGGAGGTCATGTTAGTCCGTATGAAGGAGGTAGAGCTGGCAAAGCGGGAGGAGATGTTGGCTATGGAGAAACGGCTGGTTGAACTACAAAGTGGGGCAAAATACACGGCGATGTTGGAAGAAGCCCATTCTGCGCTGAAGGGAGAGCTGATACAGTTGCGGGAGGAGAACTGTAAGTTCAAGGAGACCACAGCAGTAAAGAGCAGTCATGCGCTCGGTAAAATGGGGGAGGCAACCGTGTTTGAGATGTTGGACACGTATGTTGCCCCGAAACTGGCATACGCAGAAGTAATCGATACCACGAAACTGAAACATGCAGCAGACTTCCAGTTGAGTATGTTAGGACCATCTGGCAAACGGTATAAGATTATGATTGATGTAAAGAATTATACGACACCTGTGAGATCATGTGAGTTAGAAAAACTCTATAGCGATATGGATACGGATGATACGACATCTGCAGGAATTATTGTTAGTATGAATTCTGGGATATGGACGAAGGAACAGTTCGATATGGCAATAACAGAAAAGAATAAACCATGTTTATTCTTATCATTTGAACATCTAGATGATTCAATGCGCAAAGACGTACTGCTGTGGGCTGTTAACACATTAGTATGCTTCTTATCGCATAGGAAAGATGCTACCAATGAAGAAACTATCTTAACCGACATCTATTCATTTATTGATTTGATGAATACTCTAACAGGGTCGCTAGGAGACTGTGTGAAAATGTCAGAACAACTACATAAATCGCTTCGGACATTGCATCAAAGGTTCATTCAGGAAATAACGGCATTTCAAGAAAAATGTAATATTACACGTACGCAAAAGCAGACTCTATCCGTTGTAAAAGAAGCAGGACAGTGTCAAGCAATCAAACCTAACGGGGAACAGTGTAAGGTAAAAGGAAAACAACTGGTTGGAGAGTATTGTAAGCATCATGCACCCAAGACGGATGTTATTTCCCTACTTGAATAAAAAATGACAGAGATGTATCCCATTCTCTTAATTTTGGCAAGATGGGGAAGTGTAGGCTTTGTAAGCAGGAAGGGCATAATAGAAAGAAATGTCCTACTACAATGATGAAAATACCGGCATTAGAGCTGGACTTGGAAACAGGAGAGATTACTCCATGTGATATGTTTAGGACAGTTGACACGATTCAACATGTTGAGGAAGAGGTTCTCCCCACCGTACGGGATGCTTCTTCCATCTTGGTGGGGTTTGATTTAGCGGCGTTAGTCGAACGATATACCAAGACATGTACAGAATGTAATTGTGTGGTATATTATCCGAAGATGTTTGACGAACATGTTCTGTGCTGTGATTGTTATTATAAGAAACTTGATAACTGTAGTCTCTGTGGATGTGCAATTAAATACATCTACAAATGGAAAGGGACTGCTGTATGCGGACCTTGCTATATAACAGCGTATGAGAAGTTGTCCGACGATGTCAATGATTACATTTGTCAGCGTGAGCTAACAATGTGTAAATTCTGTAGAAAAGGGCGACGACGGATTTATGGGTTCCATTTGGACCATATGAATATGTTTGACAAGAATGATTCTGTTATTAGAATGATAACAAGTGGAGACGCGCTTGATAGTATCAAGGGAGAAATTGATAAATGTCAGATGTTATGTGTAGACTGCCATATGTTGGTGACTGGTGCTGAAATGGAATGTAAGTTTACACGCGCTAAATGTAAGAAGATTGATGAGCGGGAGTTGTATGATGCTGTTATGCCGGCAATCTATGAGAAGATCCGGGTGTTTCGCGGCGGTGGCGCGGCTATGGATGCATAAGGGGGGGGTATTACCCGACACGATTGCTATCGTGTACTGGTGCGTTATGCATGCGGTTTATACCGTTATGACAATAGGCGCTTTCTACGGGGTTTCAGCAGAGGGAATATTGTACCGGAATTAATACATAATTGGTATTAATTCTGGTGGAATTAAGTTTTAACGTATTAATTCATAATAATTCCTCTATCGTAATAACAGTATAACATATTAATTCGGTGTTGGTCTCATAATAATTGGGCGGAATTAAGTTTTTCTCGAGAGATAATCTGATTATCTTGGAAATTTCTCTATCGTCTAACAATAGGATTTTGACGCCTCAAACTGGCGATTTTTGCAGCGGTAGAATTATTTTTTTTGTACCGTATAACAGTATGATTTTATGTGAGAATTATTATGTTTTTTGCGGGGATTAATATTTAAAAAAATATTATAAATAAAATTATTTCCGGAATTCTAATTAAATAAGTCTGGCGCCGGAAGAATGACGCCGAGGCACGAGGG